>Ga0182027_10008009_pt1 | contig 15462 bp, 9 predicted proteins | sample 712E1DmetaG_FD_121300 | JGI IMG/M metagenome (GOLD analysis project Ga0182027, IMG submission 121300) | Permafrost microbial communities from Stordalen Mire, Sweden - 712E1D metaG (Illumina Assembly) | ecosystem: Environmental > Terrestrial > Soil > Wetlands > Permafrost | place: Sweden...
CGGAGTGGACGGGCCGGGCCGCGCGCCAGCTGAGGGAGGGGGGCGAACGCGCCTTGACAAGACAGGCTGAAGAGCTCAGCCGTCTCTACGGGCCTCAGCTGCCGACCGCCACCGCTCGCTGCCTGGAGGAGTTCCTTGGGGCCGAGTCGGCATTGCCACTGCGGCTCCGGTACGCTGCGCGAGGTTCTGCCCACCGCCAGCGCCCGCTCGACGACCTCATATTCCGCACCCTCTATGCACTACACCGTATCTAGGCGACCGTCCTCCATCTGTTCGACCAACTCTGGTGACGTGGTGTGTTAACCTTTTGTCGGTAAGTGCGAACCCCGGAGTTACACAAATGGAGTTTCACGCCTGTACGATCATTGCACGAAATTACCTTCCAGCTGCCCGAGTCCTGGCGCGTTCATTCCGTCAGCACAATCCCAGCGCCAACTTCACCACCCTCGTCGTCGACGACGTCAACGCTGAGGTCGACGAAGGTACCGAGCCCTTCCGCGTACTCCGGCTCGACGACATCGGTATCGATCATGACGAAGCCTTGCGGATGGCGGCAATCTACGACGTGACCGAGCTATGTACGGCCGTTAAACCGTGGCTGCTCCAAACGCTCCTGGACGGAGGAGCTACGACCGTCACTTACCTGGACCCGGACATAAAAGTCTATGCGTCACTTGACCAGGTGGAGGCAGCAGCAACGAGATACGGGATTGTCCTGACCCCACATGCTACTCGGCCCATGCCCCGTGACGGTCTGAGCAAATCAGAGACGGAGGTGCTGTTATCGGGAATCTATAACTTGGGTTTTGTCGCCGTATCTAAGAAGGCGCAGGAGTTTTTGTCGTTCTGGCAAATTCGCCTGAAGCGTGAGTGCATCGTCGATCCTCAAAACATGCGGTTCGTCGACCAGCGCTGGGTGGATTTCGTCCCCGGCTTCTATCCAGTCGATATCCTTCGTGACCCAAGCTATAATGTTGCTTATTGGAACCTCGACCACCGGGACCTTGTCTGTCACGACAGCGGCTTCCTGGTCGACGGAATCCCTCTACATTTCTTTCACTTCAGCGGGTACAGCCCTGATGCCCCGTACCTCCTGAGCAAGCACCAAGGTCAACGGCCGCGCATCCTGCTCTCCGACCGGCCCAGTGTTGCACGCCTTTGTGACGAGTACGGCGCCGATCTCGTCGCCAATGGTTATGGGGAAGACGCCACCACTGAATATGGGTTCAAACGATTACCAAACGGAGTGGCCCTGGACCGCTTCATGAGGCGCCTCTACCGTTCCACCTTGCTCAATGCCGAGCGGACCGGCGCCACCCTCCCGCCAAACCCGCTTGCACCGGGGAATGAGGCCGGTTTCCTCGCATGGCTACTCCAAACTCCCGATGAGCGACCCGATGCTCGGTTGAACCGCTACTTGGCTGCTGTCTACGCCGAGCGCCCCGACCTCCAAAAGGCATTTCCCGACCCCGATGGCGCCAACTTCCAGAGCTTCGCCACCTGGGTCCGCCATGAAGTCCAGGAAGGGCGCCTTGACACCCGCTTCTCCGATCTGCCGCTGCCCCCGTCACCAACCCGCCTCAGGCTAAATGCCGCGATGCAACTGGCGCGCGTCGAACGCCGAGTCACGGCGGTCCCGGTGCCGGGCACCGGCAACCAGCGGGTCCGGCTCAATATGGCCGGCTCCTTACGACGCCTAGACCGCGTTGTCACAGCGGCACCGCTGCCAGCAAGCGCCGACCGAATGCAGTTGAACCTGAGCAGGTCGCTCGGACGTTTGGAGCGGCGATTGGCGGCCGTGCCGGTACCCGGAACGGGTAACGAGCGCGTTCGCCTAAACCTGGCAAAATGGCTGGGCCGTGCACAACGGCGTCTTACAGTCGTCCCCAACGTCAAGATAGGAAGCCAACGTCCGCCCGGAGAAGGAACGGTGCGGGAAGAGCTGCCACCCGGCATCCGAGTCTCGGGTTACTTGCGAACCGAGTCGGGAGTCGGCGAATTAGGACGCCTGGCATTGGCTACCGTGGAGAAGGCCGGGATAGCGACAGCGTCGTATGTCGACACAAACGCGCCGAGCCGCCAACGCCATCCCTTCGAGCCATCTGGGCTCGATCTCAATGTCAACTTGATCTGCGTGAACGCCGATGAGTTGCCGAACTTCGCCCGCCGCGTTGGCCCAGCCTTCTTCACTGATCACTATACGATCGGGCTGTGGGCGTGGGAACTCGAGGAATTCCCTCACAAGTTTGCCGCGTCCTTCGACTACGTGGACGAGATTTGGTCAATCAGCGAATTCGCCCGGCAGGCCATCGCCACGATCTCAACCAAGCCGGTCTATGCTTTTCCTCTGCCAATCGTTGAGCCCCAAGTCGATCTGACCGTTGGCAGATCGCAACTAGGGCTGCCAGACGGCTTCATGTTCCTGTTCTGCTTCGACCTTCTCAGCATCTTCGAGCGCAAGAACCCGCTAGGGCTTATCGAAGCGTATTCCAAAGCCTTTCGTCCCGGAGAAGGACCGTTACTCGTCATCAAGGCCGTTAATAACCAATTTGAGGCTGGCTCTCTCGAACGTCTCAAGTTAGCGGCATCTCGTAGGCCAGATATTATCGTTCTGGACAAGTACCTCGATCCCGACACAAACATGGCGCTTATGGTAGCTTGCGACTGCTACGTATCACTACACCGCAGCGAAGGTTTTGGCCTGACGATGGCCGAGGCCATGGTCCTTGGGAAACCGGTCATAGCCACCGGTTATTCGGGCAACCTTGATTTCATGACAGCCGACACCTCCTACCTCGTCCCTTGGGCCCCCGGCAAAGTCCCGATTGGTTGCAGTCCTTACCGTGCAGGTGCACGCTGGGCAGAGCCGGATCTCGACGCAGCCGCTCAGATCATGCGGGAAGTTTACAGTAACCCTTCACTAGCAGCGGACATAGGCCGCCGAGCGAAGGCTCATGTCCTCGCGGACCACGGGCTCGATACGCGCGCTAGTTTCGTAGCCGAGCGGTTTGACGCAGCCCAAGCCCAACTGCTTGAACGTAACCGATATAAGGGGCGCACCGAGATCTCAGCTGCGGCTGTTACCACCTCACCCATAATGGACACCGCAAGACGCCCACGAGACCTCGACGTTCCCAGCAACCACCCGCACGCAGCACGCGTATATCGCAGGTTGGTTTGGCGCGCCTTACGCTCCCACGACGACCACGACCGTGGGGTGCACGTCCAGCTAGCGGGAGCTATAGACAAGCTATCGACGGAGATGGTAGTCCTGCGGGCTGAGTCCGATCGGCTTGAAGCGCTAGGTACTAGGGCCCACACTGCCCTTCGGGCAGATATTGAAGGTCAACAAGAGCTACATGGCAGTCAGCAATCGCGGCTTGACGCTCAAGAGCAGCGGCTGGAACGGCTTGAGGCGCCGGAGCGGTGGCGCAAGCTCGAAGAGGCGATTGTCACCAGCCAGCAGCTTCACGCCATCCCGTTCATGACCAAGCCGGACATGCTGCTAGCTACGAGTAGCGACGGGCGCCCGGCCATTGGGTACCGTGAGGGCAGCGAACTAAGCGATGGTTATGCATCATTCGAGGACGTCTTCCGTGGTCCCGAAGAGATGATCCGGGAGCGACTTCGACCGTACATCTCCCTTCTTATTCATCACAGTCCGGTGCTGGATGTTGGCTGCGGGCGCGGGGAGATGCTCGACCTGCTTTCGCGTAGTGGGATCGATGCTATGGGAGTGGACATCGACCCGGCGATGGTGCAAAGAGCAAAGGGCAAAGGCCACCAGGTCATTCAGCAGGACGCGCTTGAGTACCTGGCGGGGCAGCCCAGTGGCTCTCTGGGTGCTGTTTTCGCCGCCCAGGTCGTCGAACACCTATCACCCGATGCGCTACTGCGCTTACTTCAAGAAGCTCAGCGCGCTTTACGTCCCGCGGGTATCCTCATATTGGAGACGGTAAATCCGTATTCCATACAAGCATTCAAGGCGTTTTGGACCGATCTTACGCACCGGAACCCAATCTATCCAGAGGCATTGGCTGTTTACTGCGCCGAGGCCGGCTTCCAGGAGGCACTGGTGATGTTCCCGAACGGGTCTGGCGACCTGGCGAGCGACCGCTGGACTGAGGGCGAATACGCCGTCGTTGCACGAAAGAAAACATGACTTATGTAGTCTTCAGACATCCAGTTTTACTCCTCAGCCGTCTGGTTTTACGGCTCTGAGCGGGGTGTGTCGCAGCTTCCCACGGTAAGACAGCGTGTCGCAGCCCATCGTTCTCGCAGCGGTCGGACCAGAGTGACGTTCCGCTTGTTGGCGCACTCGGAATGGCTACGGAGCCTGGGTAACTGATTTAGGGTCCTTCGAAGCGGTCGCTACCGCACACACATAGAGGCTCGCAGCGACTCCAGAGTGGCGGCGGCAACGGGGTACGTTAGCAACTCGCTCCTCGCACTCCCGGCGAGTTTGAGGTGCTTATCTTCCTCCAGCTGGCTCACCAGCGCAACAGAGATCTGCGGGTCGAGCGAGCCGAGAGGCTCAGCATCAGCAACAACATGCCTGCCGTCGCCACAGCCACGAGCCACGATACTGGACACCTGTGCCACAAGTGTGTGCGTCTCCTGTTGCCAGCCCTCCAGAACGGAGCGGTACTTCGTGAACGGTGACAAGTTGAGCAAGAACACCACTATTAACAACAGGGCCAAGGTGGGAACGAACCACCTGGTCCCCACCGCACCGCTACGCGAACGAGCGAGAAAGCCTTCACAGGTTGCGACCAACGGCGGAAGAAGCGCAGCAAGGAAATAGACACCGACTAGTCCTATATATCTGTTGAAGTCCCAAAAGTCGTCACCTACTACTCCGGCACGTGTAACGGCCACGCTGCCCGCGAGCGCCACCGCTGCTAGAGAACCTGCGATCAGCAAATGCGAGGGCGTCCCCGACAGCATTCCCCTTAGGAAGCCCCAGACGAGCGCGGCAGCCGCTAGGACAATAGCAACGGCACCAGCCGCTTCTCCTCCGCCCACCAACGCCCCGACTGATCGCAGGATAAGGCGCAAGAAAAACACGATCTCGCGGCTCACGGATACCGACTGGCCGAGTGAGCCGCCACTTCGGACCTGGAAGAGGGCCGCCGCGAAGAGTGGCGGCCCGAGTGCCAGCGAAACCCACCGGTCTCGCCATCTTAGACCGACGAGGACGGCCACAAAAAGAAGCCCACCGTAAGCACTCGCGCTGTCGAAGCCAATGGCAAGGACTAAGAGAGCAGCCACGGCGATCGCAGTGCGCGCGTGCGTCCCCTGCCGTCTTCGAATAGCTAGGTAGGCCGCAAAGAAGGAGAGGGCAATGGCGCCATCCCATGTAAAGAGGATTTCGAACGTGGAAAGCTGGGCTGCTGGTCCTAGATAAGTTACCACAGCCCCAGCTATCACGGCGACGAGCGGCGGCACACCTGATTTCCAAAGCACAAGAGCCACAGCCACATTACAGGCGAGCAAGGAAAGGCAGAATACCGACCAGATTAAGGCGTGTCCATTTAGCCCGATATTAACCTGCAGCCGATAGACGAAATAGCAGACGGCATAAAGGTGACCGTTATATGGCTCAAATGCAGCGCGCAGCAGGTCGGGCGTGTTTAAAATCCGGGTGATCATGGACCACTCGTCATAAAAGTACCAGGTACTCCCGTAGCTGGGCACCACGAACATCAGCGCGGCGACTGGCACAAGGACAACAACGATGCGCACGACGAGTTGCGGCAATCGACCGGAGCTCTGAACTCCAGTCTTTCTCTTCGCTGTCGCGGAGGTCTTGCGTGCACCGGACGCTTTATGGGACGTAACTGGTCCTTTCACGGTCGATCGGGAGCAAGACCGGATTTGATGCCTCGGCGGGCTGACAGAGCCATCAGGGTCACGACGCGAAACGACTCCACCGCAATCTTGGCGGACATCTTTGAGCGCCCCTCGGCACGATTGATGAAGTTCACAGGCACTTCGACGAACTGAACGCCCGACTTTTCCAGTAAATACGCCATCTCAATGAGGAACCCGTAGCCATCGGCACGTAGAAGGTCGAAATCAATCGTCCGGAGCGCCTCGGCCCGATAAGCCCGAAATGCCGAGGTGAGGTCGGAGATCTTGCTGGCCAGGCACGTCGAAGCGTACCAGTTTCCCGCCCGGGACAGTGCCCGCCGGCTCAACGGCCAGTTGGTCGTCGACCCACCCTGGACGTAGCGCGAACCAATCGCGACGTCGGCCCCATGGGCAATAGCCTCTAGCAGCCTCGGCAGGGCTATCGGGTCATGCGACAGGTCAGCATCCATGCCTACAAGCACTCCGTACCCTCGGTCCAAGCCCCATGCGAACCCGGTCCGGTAGGCGCGAGCTAGACCCCCCTTACAGGGCTGTCGCAGTACCTCCACGCCACCGATCTCCCAACCCGTCTGCTCAGCTAAGTCCGCGGTACCGTCGGAACCCTCATCGTCCACCACCAGCACAGTCGATGAAGGCTCGCTCGAGCGCACATCCCGAAGAACCCGCTGTATATTCGCCGCTTCCCGGTAGGTCGGCATGACGATCAACGGTCCGATAGGACTTTTCCCACTGTGGCCGTGAGGCTGTGATTCTTCCGAAACTCCATTAGCCATGGTTCGGGCTCAAATGACTCGCGGTGACCCACTGTTCTGATGATGACGCTTCGATACCGCGAAGTCCGCCCCTCCCGTCCAAGCAAAAGGCCCTACGCTCTGCTCCCTCCATCAGCGACGGGCTAACTGCGCACCGAGGTCGGACGTCAGCCATCCACCGGACCTTTTCCGTGGCCAAAAAGGTAGGCCTTCCGGCCTCGGACCCGCCGGCGCGGATGATCTGGGCACCCAGTTCCCAGCCAACTTCACCACTGGCGCCAACGGGGAGAGGAGGCGTGCCAGGAATTCCGGGCACCGGGAGGTGGCTCCGGTATGCCTTTTCTCCGGCCACTACCAAAAAGAAGTGCCCAGCGCCACCGTCCAGCCGAGGCGCCCAACGTGGAGTAGTCATCTGCGGGCCACAAAAAGAGCTTCCGCATCATAGGAGGTCGTGGTCGACCGTGCCGACGGTGCCATGAGCGTTAGGCTCTGCTCGGTGACGATGTTGTGGTCCCCCGGTCTCTTGGTGATAGGTAGTGCGACAAGTGGAGTAGGCGATGGGAGGCGAGCCGACACTTTCCGGACAATGGCAGCGGCTCCCTCAGTCGACGATCCCAAGCTGTCTCCCGACACTGTAGCGATTTTGCCACAGCCAGTCTCAGGGCGCCTGCCCGGGTACACCAGCGGTGGGAGGGTTCACGCCGGTGGTTGATGGTGCCGCGCGCTGTATGGATGGCTGTCGCTCACTGTAGACAGGCACGCGGGCCAGAGGTACGACAACGGCCGCGGCGGCCACCAGTAGGCCGACGACGCCGACAACACGAGCAGAAGAGCCGAGCTGCGACATCAGCAGCGCTGCCCCTCCCAGCACCACCCCGGCACCGTAAATGGTCACCACCGCTCCTCGTACCGACAGCCCCATTTTGACGAGTCGATGGCTGGTGTGGTCCTGGCCTCCGGCGAAAGGACCGCGCCGATGAGCCAGGCGGGATACGACAACGAGCGTCGTGTCAAAGAGAGCTACGCCGGGGACGGCCAGGATCACCGCCACGGGAACCCGAGTGGGCGCGGTAGCCCGCAGTTTGAGGAGGAGCACGGCCAAGACGAAGCCGAGGAAAAGGCTCCCTGCATCGCCCATGTAAATCTTTGCCGGGTGGAAGTTCGCCCGCAGGAAGCCAGTGGCGCAGCCGGCCAAGGCCAGAGCGAGGGCTGCCACCAGGTACCGCTGCTGGAGCAGGGCGATCCCGAATATCGAAAGAGCGGCGATGACGGCCGTCCCCGCCGACAGCCCGTCCATGTTGTCGAGCAGGTTGAAGGCGTTGGTTACCCCTACTATCCATACAACGCTCACGACCGCATCCACGGCGCTGGGCACACCCGCGAGGTGGGCGTCGCTTCCCATCGCCCAGACAGCGACCGCTGCCCCCGCCTCCAGGACCAGCCGGAGCAGTGGGCTTATCCCTCCCCGTAAGTCATCCACCAGACCTACCAGGGCCAGCAGGACTCCCAGGCCCAAGAAGCCGGCCAACTCAGGCAACCCGCTCGGGGGAGGGTCCAGGGCGTTACCGACGAGCACCACGGCCGCGAAGGCGACCACAATGGCGGCGCCGCCCAGGTAGGGAACAGCTTTGGTATGGCCCTTGGCCGGTCCGGGATGGTCCAGCACTCCAAACCTCACGGCTACGGCCAGAGCAACGGGGACCAGGACCAGGCTGAGCACGAGCGAGCCGACCAGGACAACGGCGTAACCCCACAGAGGTAGGGAGCTCATGCTTGGCCCATCGACGTGGGCTGCCTGATCTCGCTCACAGGTACTCCACGGTCTCCCCCCGGCAGCGATGGCGAGTGTCCAGTACGCACTTGGCGTGGGTAGCGACCATCTCGTAATCGACGTCGTCGTGGTCGGTCAGCACGACGACCAGATCGGCCACAGACACTTCTTGCTCAGTCAACGCCGCGCGCCGGAGACGGACCTCAAAACCATCCTCCTCGGGTGCGGCCACATGGTCATCGACATACGCCACCTGGGCACCGAGGGAGACCAGGCGCTGGGCCACCCGGAGCGAGGGAGACTCCCGCATGTCCGAAGTGTTGCGTTTGTACGCCAAGCCCAGCAGGAGGACCCGGCTGCCGTTGAGAGCCAGCTGACGGCGATTGAGGGCGAGGTTGGCACGCCCCACGACATAGTCGGGCATATGGTCGTTGACGTCGTTGGCTAACTCGACGAAGCGAAAAGTGCGTCCCACGCTGGTACGCATGTGCCACGCAAGATAGCTCGGGTCGATAGGTAGGCAGTGGCCCCCCACACCCGGGCCAGGGTTGAAGCGCATGAAGCCAAAGGGCTTGGTGGCGGCGGCGTCGAGAGCCTCCCATACATCTATTCCGGCGTCGGCGGCAAACATGGCGAGCTCGTTCACCAGGGCGATGTTGACATGGCGGAAGGTGTTTTCTATCAGCTTGGCCAGTTCGGCTTCCCGTGGTCGCGACACGGCGATCGTCTTGTGCACCATGGTGTCGTAGAACGCTTGCACGGCAGCCAGGGACGCCGCGCTCACCCCGGATACGACCTTGGGGATCTCTTCTAAGCGAAAGTGGGCGTTGCCCGGGTCGATGCGCTCAGGACTGTACCCGAGGTGAAAATCTTCGCCTGCTCGAAGACCGCATCCCTTGGTCAAAAGGTCCGATAGCAGCTCCTCCGTAGTGCCGGGGTAGCTCGTCGACTCGAGTACGACGAGCGCTCCGGCTTTCAGGTGCTCCGCCAGGGCCCGCCCCGCTTCTTCTACGAAGGTGAGGTCGGGGCCTCCTTCTCGAAGCGGTGTCGGCACCGTAATGAGAGCTACTTCGAAGGAGCTCATTTGAGCGGGCTCGGTGGTCGGCAGGTAGCGGCCGCTGGCCAGGGCGGACGACAACTGGGCCGAAGTCACGTCCTCCACATAAGAACTGGCCGCCGCCAGCCGCTCAACACGATAACGATCTTTGTCAAAGCCCACGACCTGGTAGCCCACCTCGACGGCGCGCATGGCCAGTGGCAACCCGACGTACCCCTGCCCGACGATCACCACTTTGCGTGGGAGCGACATCTGCCCCGCTACCCGGCTAGCTGATCACGGGTTCTGGCCACTCACGAAAGGTTAGAACAATGCCATGCACCGGCACGGCGACCCACAGCCCCTCCAGCCCACCTGCCCTCCGCAACGCCCAGCCCGACCGGCCCGTCCCATCCCATCCGCCAGCCACCAGCCCACCCGCCAGCCCGTGGGCGTTGATGCTCCAGTACACCGTGAGTGAAATACTCGATCTCGACATGCCTTCGTTTCCGGTCGTGCCCGTGAACCGGGCCAGCGGCGCCACGGAGCATCGCCGCGACCCGGGTGGCAACGGGCCTGCCGCGTCGGTCCTGCTTTTGACCACCCGCATGAACATCGGCGGTCCGGCCCGCCAGGTCCTCCTTTTGGCCAAGTCTCTCGGCCAGGAGCTCCCGGTGGTCCTGGCCACGGGCCGGCCCGGCCGGGACGAGGGCGAGCTGGCCGATCCCTCCGTTCCCGTTCGCCGAGTGCCGCTGGTGCGGCCTATCAGCCCGGGCGCGGACCTCCGCGCCCTGGTCTCCGTCCGGGCGTTGCTGCGTGAGACCGGCGCCAGTCTGTTGCATACCCACATGGCCAAGGCCGGCACCGTCGGGCGCCTGGCCGCCCTTAGCTCTCTCGACCGCCACGCCCGCCCGCGGCTTGTGCACACCTTCCACGGTCATGTCCTCGAGGGGTATTTCGGCCGACCGCAACGTCGGGCTTTCTTGGAAATGGAACGCCTGCTGGCCAGGCAAACGGACCTGCTCATTGCAGTGAGCCCCGAGGTGCGGGACGAGCTGCTTGACCTTGGCGTCGGCAAACCAGAGCAGTACCGTGTGGTGCCGCTCGGTTTGGACCTCGGGCAACTGCTCGAGGTCGGGGCCCCGGGCGGCCCGGCCGGGAAGCTCCGTTCGGCGATCGGGCTTCCCGCCGAAGTGGCTCTTATCGGCGTGCTGGGCCGCCTCGTTCCCATCAAGGACCATTCGACGCTCTTCCATGCCATGTTGGAGGTGCCGGAGGCTCACCTCGCCGTGTTGGGAGACGGCGAGCTGCGCTCCAGCCTGGAGACCCTGGCCAGAACGCTTCATATCGCCGATCGTGTCCATTTCATGGGATGGTGGCTCGACATCGCCTCCGCATTGCCCGACATCGATGTGGTCGCGCTCTCCAGCCGCAATGAGGGGACGCCGGTGGCGTTGATCGAGGCGCTCGCCGCCGGCCGGCCGGTGGTCACCACCGACGTCGGCGGCGTACGGCACGTCGTGCAGGACGGCGAGACAGGCTGGCTATGCCCGGTCGCCGATGCCGACGCGTTTGGTCAGCTCCTCAAGCGGGCATTGAACTACCCGGCGACGGCCGAGCGAATGGCCAATGAGGGCCGCCGACGGGTCACCGAACGCTTCGGGGCGGACCGCATGGTCGCCGATCACCTGGCCCTCTACCGGGAGCTCCTGGGCACATAGGCGTATGGCCCATCGCCCCGAGCCCGCACTGCTCCCAGGCGGGTAAGCGCGCCCGAGGTCCCGGCAACAGCTACATAAGGCAGTGGTGTCGAGCAGGACGTTGCCCGATCTCAGCCCACGCGCCGCTCATCGACCCCGCGCTGCGCGTGGACCCAGCCTGAAGGATCTTCGTCCCACTCGTGCCGCCGGTCGTCGATGGATCCGATGGCTGACTCGATCGATTCCCACCGGCCCTCGTCCTCGAGCGCTTGGCTGACCGCCATGGCAATGAACGCGCTGCGCCGGCGGGCGCCGACACGCCGGTCGAGCTCCCCGACCACGTCCTCGCTAAGGGTAATGTGCAAACGCATGGCCACAGGATAGCCCACTGCCGATATGGGACCGGCCCGGGCTGGTGGCCCGCCCTCTACGGCCCGAAGGCCCAGTGCCCTCCCAAGGACAGGATGCCGTTGGTCTCCACCGGTCCTTTGCGGTCCACGTCCATACGCAGGACGTTACGGCGCACGTCGTAGGGGTGCGCGAGTGTGAAGTCGGTGAGCGAGGCGCTGATGTCGTAGGTGCCCGGCAGGATGGGGAAACGCTCGAGGACCAGGTCCACCCACCCGCTCCCGTCCAGCTTCTCCGGCACCTCACCGCCCTCCCTGGTCGTCGGGTTGCTGATCACCACGCCCTGGAGGGTCTGCAGGGAGACCGAGAACACGGGTCGCTCGACCGGCTGAGACGTCGTGTACCACAGCCGCACGGTGAGGGGCTCCCCGCTCCCCACCCGGGTGGTCTGTTGGCCCGAGCGGTCCAGGAGGGTGACGCGCTCGATGCGGGCCTCACCCGAGCCCCAACGATCGCCGGTCTCGGTGGGCCGGTGCTCGGAGAGCGTGATGGAACCGGTGTAGGCCTCGACCACCTGGCGCGGGTCTCCGTCGGCCATCTTGCGGCCCTTTTTGAACCAGATGACATGGTCGCACATGTTGATCACCGAACCCATGGCGTGCGACACGATGATGACCGTCTTGCCGCTGTTCTTCAGGTCGGCGAAGCGCTCCAAGCACTTGCGCTGGAATGATTCGTCCCCCACGGCCAAGACCTCGTCGACCAGCAGTATGTCAGGCTCGACGTTGATGGCCACCGAGAAGCCGAGGCGCACGTACATGCCCGAGGAGTAGTTTTTCACCGGCTCGTCGATGTACTGGCCGATCCCGGCGAAGTCGACGATGTCGTCGAACTTGGCCGCCAGCTCCTTCTGTTTGAGGCCGAGGATGGCCCCGTTGAGAAAAACGTTCTCCCGCCCGGACAGCTCGGGGTGAAAGCCCGCACCCAACTCCAAAAGGGCCGACATCTTCCCGGTCACAGAGACCGAACCCGTGTCGGGGCGCAGGATCCGGGCCAGGCACTTGAGCATGGTTGACTTACCTGACCCGTTCTCGCCTATGAGCCCGGTCGTAGAGCCTTCGTAAACTTCGAAGCTCACATCTTGGAGCGCCCAGAACATGTCGACCTTGGCCCGCCCGCCGCGCATGATGGCTATCTTTAGGGAGTTGTTGCGCTCACGGTAGAGCCGGTACTTCTTGGAAACGTTTTCGACGACCACGACGGGCAAGCTCAAGGTCTAAAGCTCCTCCGGCAGGCGCGCCTCATATTTGCGGAAAACCTTGAGCCCGATGGCCAGGACAACGACGGCCCACACCACCAAGTAGGCGAAGTCGCCCCACGACACGTTGGAGGGCACGAGAATAGACGTGACGAGCGGGTGCAGGTCCGTCGGGGTCGGGGCGGCCGCGAACTTCACGTAATGGGAGGACGAAGGTAACTGCCCGTTGTACAGGAAGGCCTGGAAGCTCAGCACGGCGTCGGTCATGGGGTTAAGCTTGAAGATGGTACCGAGGGACAGAGCGTGGCCCAAGACGTGGATGTAGCGCGGGGCCTGCAGTACCGCACCCGCGGTGGGATTGCCGTTGAGGCCGCCCCCCACGAGGTAAAAGGGATAGGCGATGGGCGTCAGGAACATCCAGAGGAAGAAGAAAATGCCCGAGAAGTGGTAGATGTCCCGGTAGAAGACGTTGCCTATTGAGAACAAGAACGCCAACCCGAGACCGAAGACCGTCACCACGGCCATGAGCACGATCACGAAGGGCAGGTACATCAGTGCCCTCCAGTTGCCCCAAGCCACCACGGCGACCAGCAGCAAGCCCATCTCTATCAGATGGGACACGACCTTGGAGGCGACCGTTGCCGCCGGGAGCAGCTCCCTCGGGAAGTACGTCTTCTGGATCAGGTTCTGGTTGCCCACCAGGCTGCCCATGGACTCCATGACGCTGGCCTGGAAGAAGTTGAAGGGCAGCATGGCGGCCAGGAGCATGAGGGCGTAATTGTTGATCCCGCTCGGTATGCCGAAGGGCGGGTGGATCTTCAGGAGCATCGAGAACACGATGGTGTAGATGAACATATTGGCGAGCGGGTTGATCATCGACCAGCCCCAGCCGATTACCGAGCGCTTGTACTTCGAACGCAGGTCCCGCAACGTCAGGTTGTAAAAAAGCTCTTTGTACTTGCCGTACTCACGCAGGCTGGGCGGCGCCGTCTTCGCCGTCATGACGACCGTGTTGCGCTCCGCGACCGTGTTGCGCCGGCCCCGCTTGGACGAACCGTTGTCTTTGCCGTTGGCGCCGTTTTCGGGCTCCTCCGGCCACGCCGCCAATGGGCCGGTATCGGAGGTGGCGCGGCTCATGGCTCCACCCGGAACAACAGCCGGTTGCGGTTCAAGTTGGGGTTGTAATAGGGGTCGCAGGACGAGCGCGGCCGCCAGCGCTCGTTGAACAGGGGCGCGTCCTCGGGGTCTTCGACCAGCCCGCGGGTCGATCCTTCGGCGTGGAAGAGCGCGGCATCAGGCTCATAAACCACCTGGTACCCGGCTTGGTGCAAACGTAGGCAGAAATCGACGTCGTTGTAAGCCACCCGAAGACGTTCATCGTAGCCGCCCACCCGCCAATACACGCCAGGCCGGGTCGCCATGCAGGCGCCGGTGACGGCGGAAACGTCCCTGAGCAGGTCCCCCATCCGCCACCAGTTACCCCACTCGACCGAGTTGGCGTGCCCGCGCCAGGCCCCGATGATGATGCCCTCGTGCTGCACCTTGCCGTCCGGAAAGAGTAGGCGCGGCCCCACCGCGCCTACCTCAGGACGCATGGCCTGCTCGACGAGGCGGTCGAGCCAGTCCGTGGTCAACACCTCGGTGTCGTTGTTCAAAAAGACCAAGACATCGCAGTCGACGGCGGCCACGGCCAGGTTGAGCTGGCGGGGGTAGTTGAACTCGTGGGGGTAGCGCAGTACCTGCCCAGGGAGCGTGGCCAGGTACTCGAGCGTGTCGGGGTCGTCGCTCTGGTTGTCCACCACGACCAGCTCGAAGTTGTTGTAGACGGACTTGGAGATGACGCTCTCGACGCAGCGGCCGAGCAGGTGGCGGCCATTGCGGGTGGGGATGATGATGCTGACCTTGGGCTCACCGGCGCGCCGGAAGCGCACCCGGTGGACGTCGAACCAGGCCCCCTCCTCGGTCCAACCGCCGGCGCCGCCTCGGGACTCACGCCGGCGTAGCCAGTCCCCCAGCGCTCGTTGGGCCGCCATCCAGGCCCAGGGTTTGTTGTCGCCGGCCGACGCTGCCGACTGCTCGTGCATGCGCCAGCTGTACAGAGAGTCAGGGATGTGGGCGATATGGTCCGTCGCCTCTGTCACCCTGAGCACCAGGTCGTAGTCCTGGCTGCCGTCATATTCCGGGCGCAGGCCGCCCAGGCTCTCGACTAGCGAACGCCGGACGGTGAGGAGATGGCAGACGTAGTTCTGGCACAGCAGCAGGTTGGGCGAGAAGTCGGGTTTCCAGCGCGCCTCGGTGAACCGGCCCGCCGGGTCCAGCTTGTCCTCGTCGCTATAAAGCAGGTCCAGGGCGGGGTCGGCGTCGAGCCAGCGCACCACCTGGGCCAAGGCGTGAGGTTTGAGGATGTCGTCGTGGTCCAAAAAGGCGACGTACTCGCCCGTGGCCAGGGAAAGAGCAGCATTGGTGGCAGCCGATATGCCCGAGCGGCGGGGCAGCCGGACCAGGCTTACGCGGTTGTCGCGCTCGACCAGCGAGATGAGCTTGGCCAGGGTCTCGGCCCGCTCCGAAGCGTCGTCGGCCAGGCACAGCTGCCAGTTGGGGTAGGCCTGGTCCATCACGGACTGGACGGCCGCCTCCAGCATCCAGGCGGCGGTGTCGCACACGGGCATGAGCACCGAGATGGTGGGCTGGTAGCCCGCTCGGGCCGCCTCAGCCCCGATGGC
>Ga0182027_10008011_pt1 | contig 15461 bp, 15 predicted proteins | sample 712E1DmetaG_FD_121300 | JGI IMG/M metagenome (GOLD analysis project Ga0182027, IMG submission 121300) | Permafrost microbial communities from Stordalen Mire, Sweden - 712E1D metaG (Illumina Assembly) | ecosystem: Environmental > Terrestrial > Soil > Wetlands > Permafrost | place: Sweden...
CGAAGACAAACCCTATGCAAAAGAGGCGGCTTTCGTGCACCAATGCATCCAGACCTTTAATCCCAATGCAAGGAAAATACTGGAATTAGCCTGCGGCACAGGCAGCCATTCCCTTTTGCTGGAACCGTATGGCTATCAGATCATTGCCATTGATTATTCGCCCGACATGCTCAGACGGGCAAAGGAAAAGGCGCAACAGACAAACTCGCATGTTGATTTCCGCCATCAGGATATGCGCACATTGGATGTGCCCGAACGCCCCTTTGACACCATCATCTGCCTGTTTGATGCAATCGGTTATGTAGCAACAAACGAGAGTATTCTCCAAGTGTTCAACGGAGTCCATCGCCATCTTGCCGATGGCGGAATCTTTCTCTTTGAATTCTGGCATGCCGGTGCGATGCTCCGCAGTTATGACCCGGTGCGCGTCCGCCGCTTCCAGACCCCCAACGGAGAGATCGAACGCATTTCCGAAACGCGCGTGGAATACCAGGAACAACTATGCCAGGTCGCATACACCATCAACGAGATGAAGGCAGACGGAACGTATCAAACACTACATGAGACGCAGGTCAACCGCTTTTTTCTAGTACAGGAAATGAGCTTTTTTTTACAGCAAGCTGATCTGAACCCGATGAAATGGTTCTCGGGCTTTGATGAAAACGAGCAAATCAACGCAGAAACATGGCACATTGTGGCAGTAGCACGCAAGGAAGGAAAATCAAAATGAAGGTCGGAGTTTTCTTCCCGAGCTTTAAGTCAATCTCTGGGGGAGGATACACTTTTGAACAGGAAATCCTGCAGGCATTGCTGGAACTTTCCACGGAATCCCGCCACGAATTCAACCTTTATTTTGTCCGAGGTTCAAACCGATCCAAAGAGCCTTTGCCTTCGGCAAAAAACATAAAAGCACAGTGGCTAAAATCTCCAAAGAAGATTCCGCCGAGGCGAAAGTTTTTTTCAGGGATCGCTGAAAAAATGGGCTGGAATAAGCTGGTCATCACACCTCAAGCCCCCCTGCAAAAAGCAGCGGAGCGTGACGGGATTCAAGTTATGTGGTTTGTCACCATTTTTTACTGGCAGGTGGAAATGCCCTATATCGCGACCATGTGGGATATCCAGCACCGCCTGCAACCCTGGTTTCCCGAAGTCAGCCATAACGGGATAGGGGGCTGGGATTACCGTGAAACCTATTACGCCAATTTCCTGCGGCGTGCAACCAAAATCATCGTTCCCAGTCAGGCCGGGCAAAATGAGCTGGAGTTGTTTTACCAGATCCCGCCAGACCGTTTTTGCCGATTGCCGCATCCCACCCCGCGCATCAAGCCAACTCCATCAGAGGATGACATCACTTTAGTACGAAAGAAATACGGCCTGTCCAAGCGGTATTTGTTTTATCCCGCCCAATTCTGGGCACACAAGAATCATGTAAATCTTCTCAAGGCGCTCAATATTCTGCACGAGAAATATAAAATTGATCTCGATCTTGTGCTGACCGGATCGGATCAGGGCAACCTTAAATACGTCCGATCGGTGATTGAAGAACTTCATTTGAAGGAAAGCGTCCATATCCTGGGTTTTATTCCGCGCGAAGATTTAATTGCACTTTATGCAGGCGCATTTGCCCTGGCTTACGTATCCTATTTCGGGCCTGAGAACCTCCCGCCGCTGGAAGCCTTTGCCTATGGATGCCCGGTCATTGCTTCCAACGTACACGGCTCAGAGGAGCAGCTTGGCGACGCGGTATTGAGAGTAAATCCATCCAGCCCGGATGAGATTGCTTCGGCAGTCAAGAGAATTCACGACGACCCTGCTCTTCGGAGCGGCCTGATCGCGAAAGGTTTGGAACGTGCCGGAAAATTCACCAGCCGGGATTATATCCGGGCGGTGTTTACAATGTTGGATGACTTCGAAGCCATTCGCGGGAACTGGAAATAAAAGAGAACATGCCTTGCATGAACCAATCCATCCATTCCAAAATTACTGCCTGCTGAGGAACTCATTTCAATGATGCGCTGTCCTTCCATTTCCGAACTTCCGAATCCTCCCGCTGGCCGGACAGGCTGGCCGTGGACTGCAGAAGGCGAGCAATTACCCGCCACCCGGGCCGATGGTGCTGCCTGGCCGAAAATTAGCATCGTCACGCCATCGTTTAATCAGGCCGCATATCTTGAAGCCACGATCCGCTCCATCCTGCTGCAAGGCTACCCAAATTTGGAATATATCGTCATGGATGGCGGCAGCACCGATGGAAGCCTTGAGATCATCCGCAAATACGAACGCTGGATCGCCTATTGGAAGAGTGAACCCGATGGGGGGCAGTACGCGGCCATTCAAAAGGGTTTTGAACGATCCAGCGGCGAAATCATGGCATGGTTGAATTCCGATGACCTTTATTTCCCATGGACTTTGCATACGGTAATTCAAATACTGTTTGCGTTTCCCAATTTGAGATGGATATCCACCTCTTCATTATCCATTCTGGGTTCCAAGAGCGGTCTGTTTGACATTAGCAAGGTGGATCCTTACAATCGCCGGGATTTTTTCTCACAGGATTTTATCAGGAGACCATTAGTCATCCAACAGGAAGCAACCTTTTGGAGGCGGGAATTGTGGAATCAAGCGGGCGCTCATCTTGCAAACGATCTTAATTTTGCTGGAGATTTTGAGTTGTGGACGCGCTTCTGGAAGTACGAGGATTTAGCCATGACGCCAACGCCGCTTGCCATGTTCCGTTTCCATGATCAGCAAAAGACATCCGACATTAACGGATATATCGAGGAAGTTCTCGCGGTACTGAATAAACTCCACCGACCGTTTCCCGTACCTCGCCTGATTATGTGGACGTTAACATCCATTCTTAAACGCATTGATCCCTCAAGAAACTGGTTCGGCACTCGAACAACAATTATATATCTGGACAATCAAAAGGGCCGGTGGATAAAGGTCGAGTACTTTTCATTCAAAGGAGCCATTAAAGCTCTCCTGTATTCCCTGGTTGATAACATCCGAAAAATCATGCACACGGACCTGCAGCATGTGTGGTCGAGTTATAATCCCAACAAGGGGAAAAAATGAGAAAATTTCAGGATTTGCCGCCCGTTTTGAAAATCCCAGCATCAAAGGAGTAGGACACTCTATTAACGAATGATGCCTGCCCAGCCATATTAAGCGAAAAAGGCTATCCGTGGTAATAAACGAAAAATTCAAACTTATAGTCACGTATGGCAGTCGAACCTGTGGTAAATTTATGCTAATCCTGCGAAGTGCCACCGCATTTACCAGCCCGGAAACCACGTCTGAGCAGGCACATTTTGACAATGTTTTGCTCATATGAAATTTATGCCGAAATAGTTACGATAAGGAAAATAAATGAAAAAGATTATAAACAAGCTGTTATTCCATTTTGGATATCGAATAAGCAAAATTCGCCCAAACTTGATCACTTCCAAAACAATGGCCCAAGCTTTAAATTCACTGGCAAGAACGCATAAAATAAACACTATTGTTGATATAGGAGCATCTGACGGTAGATGGTCATTACTTGCGATGAAAACTTATCCAGCATCCGGTTATTTGCTTGTAGAAGCACAACCTGTACATGAACAGTCCTTAAAACACTTTGTAAGCCTGCACAATAATTGTCAGTATGTGCTGGCTGCGGCAGGGGACAAAGAAGGCGAAATCTATTTTGACGCGAATGATCCGTTGGGCGGACAGGCCTCCTACAAACCGTATCCAACCAATAACATTATTGTTCCCGTTACAAAAATCGATACAGAAACCAAGAAAAGAGGAATGCAGGGTCCGTATTTACTTAAGTTTGATGTCCATGGATTTGAAGTCCCGATTTTGAAGGGCTCATCTGAAACACTCCTGCAAACTGAAGTTGTAATTATGGAGTGTTACAACTTTAAAATAGGAGAAGAGTGCTTATTGTTTTACGAAATGTGCAGTTATATGAAAGAGCTCGGTTTTCGGAACATTGATCTGGTCGATCCCTTGTGGAGACCGCATGATAATGCCCTTTGGCAAATGGATTTGGTATTCGTCAGAGAAGATCGTCCAGAATTTTCTTATCTGGGCTATGAGTAGCATGGAGCATCCATATATATCTTGAATAAATTGCCAAAAAAGGAGCGATTTCCTTGATGCCCCAAAATGCGAATCTGCGGACTGAATTTACCATAGTAACTCCGTCTTATAACCGGGCCGGCTTTCTCAATCAAGCGATAGAGAGTGTGCTTCGTCAGGATCATCCAAATTTTGAGCATATCATTGTTGACGGAGGATCCACAGACGGCACACTCGATATATTGGCAACATATCCGCATCTAAAAGTGGTAAGCGAGCCTGACCAAGGAATGTATGAGGCCCTGAACAAGGGTTTAGATATTGCAACGGGCGATTGGATCGGCTTCCTGAACACGGATGATTTTTATACAGCCAGAACATTTGAAATTGTGAAAAAATCCTTCAACGGGAACAAAGTGGAGGCCGTAGCCGGACAAACCAATTTGTTCCTGCAAAAGAAAGATGGTTCGACTTCCATTATCCACCAAAACAAAATTCTGACCGAGCAAAAACTCTGGAGAGAACTGATCTTTGCCAACCCGGGATTCAACGGATGGTTCTTCAAACGCCGGGTGTTCGATCAAATAGGCCATTTCGACAGCACCTACCGCATATCCGGCGACCGGGATTTCCTAATCAGGTTCCTCGTGAGCGGCCTGGCTTACGTGCTGGTTGACCAGGTTCTCTATCATTACCGGGCCCACGATTCTTCGTTGACTTTTTCGCAAACCTCCGCCCATGTTTTTGAAATCGCAGACGAAAACCTGCGAACCACCGAACAATACATGAAGATCGTGCCGGAAAAAGCCCGTCGAGACCTGAGGAAACAGCGTACGCGTACAACGATCATGGTTTCAGCGCGATATTTAAGAACCGGCTCGTACCGAAAGGCCCTGCATTTCATGAAATTAGGTTACCGCCACGACAGGTTCTGGCCCATTAAATTCCTTTTCGGACTTTTCCGAGGAGCGTTTAGGGAGATTGAAAGGAGGCTGGGATTCTATCCCTCATTCTAAAATCGAAGGACCGTCCGTTATGAAAAAGTATGGCTCTTTGGGAGTTGCCGTGACGTCCCCCCATATATGCGGTGATTTTGCGGAAAATCGCAAAATCCACCACCATATGTAGCCAGTATCCCGGAAATTCCCAGAGAACCAAAAGTATTCATAATCTTTATTGGTATACTATGCCCGATCAAGATGATTCCCTCGAACCCAGAAAGCGATTATACCCGGCATGCGCGTCGCCATCCTGCTTAATTTTATTGCCCCATATCGGATTTCATCCCTGCAAGAACTAGCCAAGCGGGTTGCCGATTCAAAAATATTCATTTCAACGCCTATGGAGCCAAACCGTCAATGGTCTGCAGACTGGCAGGATTTAAATGTTTGTGTCCAAAAAAACATTACACTACACCGGACATGGAACCACCCCGGCGGTTTCAAGGACGACCTTTATGTCCATATCCCCTATGATACACTTCCGCAACTTGGCAAATACAAGCCAGATGTGGTCATTTCGCACGAGCTGGGGATGCGGAGCATACAAGCCGTCCTGTTTCGACTATTCCACCGGAAAAGCCGCCTGATATTATGGTGCATGATTTCCGATTACACTGAGCAAGGCCGCGGCTGGTTACGGGAGAGAATGCGACACTGGCTTCTACCCCAAGCCGATGCGATTCTGGTCAATGGGGAAGGCGGCGCACGTTATGTGAGAAAATTCAAAATCCCTGACAACAAGATGTTCCGGGTGCCTTATACGCCGCAAACGGAAATATTTGCATCCAGAGAACTTGATCGCCCGCCCCATGAAACAATTCGACTGCTTGCCGTTAACCAGTTAATCCCAAGAAAAGGATTGATGCCGTTCCTGGATGTGCTGGTTGAGTGGGCACGTTCGCACCCAGAGCGTTCCATTGAATTCCGCTGCGCCGGCAGCGGACCATTGCATGACCCACTTGCCGCCCGGTTATTCCCACCCAACCTAAAATTTACGCTGCTTGGCAATATAGAGTATCCCGACCTGCCAGAAATTTATTACGACGCAGATATCCTCGCTTTCCCAACCCTCGCAGACGAGTGGGGATTGGTTGTCAATGAAGCCATGGCCGCCGGGTTGCCGGTTCTTGGAAGCAGGTACAGCCAGGCAGTGGAAGAACTCGTCAAGGACGGTGTAACAGGCTGGACCTTCCGGCCTGACCACACCGACGAGATGATGGAAGCTATAGACCGGGCGTTATGCACAAGTCCAACGAACCTGCAAAGAATGCGCGCAGCAGCACGGGAAGAAGCCATCAAAATTACGCCAAAATCGGTGTCCGATCAAATCCTGAATGCCATTAAATTTGTCACAACATAAATATCTTTTGAGCCCGTAGGAACTTGCATCAGAAAGAGAGCAATCATAAATGCCATCCATTCGCGGCCGGGTAAATTCCATCTTTTACGCAAACCGACGTTTCCGGATTATCGTATCGAATATTTTGAGGCCGATCAAATGCTTCCTGTTTCCTCCGGTTCTCATCTATTCCATTGGAAAAGTCGGCTCCACTTCGGTTAACGTCTCCCTGACAAAGGCCCATCTCAGGAATCCGATATTTCATATCCACCGTCTGTCGTGGAATACCATTAAAGAGACCTATGAATATTATCAAAAAGCGGGCCTAAATGTACCCCAACACATAGCGGAGAGCAAAAAACTGCGGTCCTTTATCGATAAAACCCAGGGGAAAATCACGTGGAAGATTATTTCGCTCACCCGCGATCCGATCGCGTTGACGATATCCGCCTTTTTCGAGAACCTGAAAATCTATCCAGAGTTGAAGAATCTGGCTGGTGACGAACTTGTAAACGGCATACTGACTCATCTCGAAAAAAGCTTTAATGAATTTGATGAGGAAAATGACTACGCAAGCAATTGGTTTAACTGGGAATTAAAAGATGTTTTCGGTTTCGATGTTTATGCCGAGAGTTTCGAACCTGCGGCTGGGTACAAGATCGCCAAAGCAGAAAATGCCGATATCCTGATCATCAAACTCGAAGATCTGTCGCGGTGCGCCCCGGAAGCCTTACAGAAATTTCTGGGCGTTCACGATTTTCGACTCATCAAGGCGAATGTAGGTTCCGACAAATCCTATAAAGAAGTGTACCAACAGGTGCTTAACACAATTTCCCTACCTCAAGACGTATTGGATAAAATTTACCGCTCGCGGCATGCGCGGCAATTTTATACAGAAGAGGAAATCAACACTTTTAAACGGCGGTGGACAAGTAAAGATTAAATCCCGAGGAAACGAAAGAGAAACAAAATCTTACGGATCCAGCGTGAATAAGCCCTTCTGGATCAAGACTGTTTGGAAGTTTTTGTAAGATTTACAGCCGATCAATTTTCAAATGCAATTAATTTTGAAATAGATCAAATGGGATTTCCGTAGCAGAAGACCAAACACACATGTCACGCATAAGCGTCATTATTAAATCCATGATTTCCAGAATAAAACGCGCCCGGGATGTTGCACAAACCATTTTGAAGTTGATCAAAAGCTTTGCATTCCCCCCGGCCCTTATTTATTCCATTGGAAAAGTCGGCTCCACTTCGGTTAAGGTCTCCCTGACAGAGGCCCACATCAAGAATCCAGTATTTCATGTACATCGTCTATCGTGGCATACCATTGAGGAATCATATGAATATCATCGAAACGCAGGACTGGATGTGCCCGGCCATGTAAAGGACGGCAAATACCTGCGGTTTTTCATCGATAAAACCCGGGGGAAAGTCAGATGGAAAATTATTTCGCTTACCCGGGACCCGATAGCATGGACAGTATCATCCCTTTTCGAGAACCTGAAGAACTACCCAGAGTTGAGGAATCAGGCCGGGGACGAACTTGTAAACGGCATACTGACCCATCTCGAAAAAAGATTCAATGAATTCGATGAGAAATATGATTACGCGTGCAACTGGTTCGATCGGGAGTTAAAGGATGTTTTCAGCTTTGATGTTTATAGCGAGAGTTTCGATCCCGCTGCGGGATATAAGATAACGAAAGCTGAAAATGCGGATATCCTGATTATCAGACTCGAGAATCTGTCACGGTGCAGTTCTGAAGCATTCCAGAAATTCTTAGGGCTTCGTGAGTTTCAACTCGTAAAAGCCAACGAAGGTTCCGATAAATCCTATAAACAAGTCTATCAGCAGGTACTTAGTACGCTGTCGTTGCCCAGGGATACCGTCGAGAGAATTTATCGCTCCCGGTATGCCCGGCAATTCTATACGGACGAGGAAATAAATACCTTTAAACGGCGTTGGACGAGAAAAGATTAAATACCATGGAAACGAATGAGAAGCACAACCCTATGAATCCAACAGGGATAATTCCCCTCATTAAGGATTATGGGCCGTTTTAATAAAATCCATGCAGTACAGGCCGATGAAAAGTTCGTTCCTTTAGCTGAATCCATTAACCGCCCTTTTACCGGGTCACCGCCGCAAAACCCAACCCGTTCGGCCCGACATGCGCCCCAATGACGGTGGTCACATTGACCATTAAAATATCGCGCGGCAAGGACCGGTTCATCTCCTTCATTAATTGATCCAGGAATTCACGGGCACGTGCTTCCGCGCTGGTGTGCAAGATGGCAAGCCGCTCGAGGCTTCCGACCTGCCGCATTAAAGACATCATGCGGGCATTGGCCTGTTTGGTTGTCCGCACTGCGCTCATGGTTTTGACTTCGCCATCCGCCAATTCGATGATCGGCTTGATGTTCAACAGGCTTCCCAAAAGGGTGATGGCAGCGGGCACACGCCCACTACGGCGAACGTATTCCATTGTGTCCAATGCGGCAAAGACACGCAGACGCCTACGGGTCGATTCGACAGCGGCCAGAGCGGCTTCCAGTCCACTTTCAGTGGATTCCGCGGCGGCCAATACCTGAAAGCCCAATCCGAGTGAAAGCGACAAACCATCCACTACAATCACACGATTCAAAAACTCGCGCGCCGCCTGCTGTGCGGCGCTGACAATCGAAGTCAGCGAACCAGCGGCATGAATGGAAATCACATGATCGCAACCGGCATCCAACAACTTTTGATAACGGTTCGCAAATTCACCGATTGACGGTGCAGCGGTCGTCGGGTGGATTTTGAAATCAGGCAATCGTTTATAGAACTCGTCGCGCGAAATAGCAATTCCATCCGCAATCTCTTTCCCCTCGAGGATCAAAATGGAAGGCACCACTTCAATCTGATATTGCTCCAAATAATATACCGGAAGATCACAAGTGGAATCGGTAACGATGCCAAGTTTCATATTACAATTACAAGCATGCCATTACGAGGACGTTTCCGCCACCGCAATAGGATTATTCGACTGAAATAATAAACTGATAGTGCGGCTGGCCGCCATCCTGCAATTCGATTTCCTGCGATGGATAGGAGGCGCGAACCAGATCCACAATCCGGTTGGCATCGCTCTGGCCGAAGTCTTCGCCGTAATAAAGGGTAATGAGTTCATGGTCAGCCGCTTTGGCTTTCTCAAGGAAACTCATCACGCCTTTTTCGATGGATCCTGCAGAAGCCACCAGCCTGCCATCCAGCAGTGCAATGACCTCGCCTTCTTTAACATTCACGCCGTCCATTTCCACGGAACGCGTCGCAACGGTGATCTCGCCAGTCTTGACCTCGGCCAAGGCTCTGGTCATCTTCTCGGAAACGGAATCCAGTTCACCATCCGGGTTATGCGCGAGCATGGCCGCCAAGCCCTGCGGGACGGTCCTACTTGGCACAACCGCCACTTTTTTCACGGTCACATCCCTAGCCTGGTTGGCGGCGAGGATGATATTCTTATTATTGGGAAGAATAATGATCCTATCCGTCGGCAGGTTTTCAAAAGCGGCCAGGATTTCCTGTGTAGATGGATTCATAGTCTGCCCGCCGTTGACGATGGACGCCACGCCCAAACTGGCAAAGATGCGGCTGAGTCCCGCGCCAGGCGAAACCGTCACCACCGCGATTTGATTCGGCTCAACCTTTTTAAGCTCGATTTTGTTATCCCTGCCCTGCCCCTCCACAGAATCCATTTGTGCAATGAGGTTTTCCATGGCAACCTTGGTAATCGTACCAATGCCCATGATGTAATCTATCGGCTCATAGCGCTTTTCGATCGGCACATGGATATGCATGCGATACATGCCTTCGCCTTCACCCACCTGGATGGAGGTGCCCATCTGCTCAAGCCGGTCATAAAATTTCTGCAGTTCAAAGTGCTGACCAGGGAAAAAATCCACCACAACTTCGTAATCCTGGCCTTCTTCCACTTCATGCATAGCTTCCTCGAGGTTCAATGAAGATAGCGGCCGGACAGTTGCCAGCGGCGTGTCGAGCGGCTCACCATACAGATATCGCAACATTCCTTCAAAGATAAAGAACAAGCCTTTGCCGCCCGAGTCGACCACACCGGCTTGCTTGAGAATCGGAAGCAATTCCGGGGTTCGATTTACGGAGGCGTCCGCAGCCGGAACGCTCCGAGCCAGGATTTCAATCGGATCCTGAGTCTCGGCTAGGGCCGCCTGCGCGGCGGAGGCGGTATCTTTCGCGACCGTCAGAATGGTGCCTTCGACCGGCCTGACCACCCCCTTATAAGCCGTATCGCGCGCTTCCGAAAGTCCGCGTACAAAAGCGTCCGCATCAATAACCGCCGAGTCCTGGGTCGCGCGCGCGAAGCCGCGCCACAACTGCGAAAGGATCACGCCCGAATTACCGCGCGCGCCCATCAGGGCGCCTTTGGCGACCATGGCAATCATTTTCCCGGCATGTTTCTCGCCCGAATCCTTGATCTCGTTCCAAGCAGAGGTCATGGTGAGCATCATGTTCGTACCCGTATCGCCATCCGGGACAGGGAACACGTTCAACGCATTTACGGTCTGCTGATTAGTCTTAAGCCACAACAATGCGGATTCAATCAAGCGTTTAACGGCCTGACCGTCGAGGGGTTTGCCGCGCAGTTTCTCGAGGCGAATCGTATCAATACCCATTAAGCATATCTTCCTAATCGTTATTACTCACACGCAATCCCGCCACGTGAACGTTAATTTCGTGAACAGGCATGCCCAAGGCCTTTTCCACATGAAACTTGACCGTATTGGCAACGCTTTCCGCCACAGAGGTGATGCGCGTGCCATATTCGACAATGACATAGATATCAATATCTATATTCTCACCGTCATAGCGCACCGAGACACCGTGCGCCGGCTCGTGTGCGATGGTTTGCGCCAGCCCCTCCGCCAGATTCTTCGGCGCAAGTCCAACCACGCCATAAGATTGAAGCGTGGCGTGATAAACAATCGCCGCAACCGCGTTAGGAGTGATATGGATCCCGCCCAGAGATGTAGTTTCTTCGCCCATAGGTTCCTCTCGCTCTATTTTACTGCCTCTTGTAATAACACCCAAAACGAATTAACGAATTGCTTTTCTTGCAGGCAAATTCGGTTGAAGCCGTCCCCCCTTTTGTGGTACAATGCCGTGCCTGCCAAAAATGCAGGGAAGATATTCGGAATTATTGCAAGAAAGGATCGTGTACGATGGCTAAATGTGCAAACTGCGGCAAGACAACGACCTTTGGGCATAACCGCTCGTTCTCTCAACACGCCACCAACCGGGATTTTAAGCCCAATTTGCAAAAAGTGACGCTGCTGGAGAAGGGTCATAAGGTCAAAAAAGTGCTGTGCACCAAGTGTATCAAAGCGCTCGGTAAATCAGCGGCTTAAAGGTTTCTTCGAGAACAAAGGTCACGGCAGATTTCGAGCCGTGATTTTTGTTTAAGGTAATGTCATGGCTCAGTCCCCAAAAGAGCGAGCCAAAGCATGGATCGGCTGCAGACATGGAATTTATTACAAGCATATTCTTAAGGCATCGATCCCGGCTTCAATCCCTTCGGGGTGTTTGAATATAGCAGTGGCGGCGACAAAAGCATCGGCGCCGGCGTCCTTCATGGCGGGCAGGGTTTCCGCCGAAATGCCGCCATCCACTTCGAGATACACGGAGGAATGAATCTCATCCAGCTTTTTGCGAATCTGTGCGACCTTTGAAACGGTTTCCGGCATAAAGGCTTGTCCCGAAAAACCGGGATTGACACTCAACACAAGCACCAAATCGGCCAAGGGCAAGACCGATTCAATTGCTGTAACAGGGGTGGCCGGATTCAACGTTACCCCGGCCAAACAACCCAGAGACTTGATATGCTCCAGCGTCTCCGGCAAACGCGGACAAGTTTCGACATGCACCGTCAGATGCGAAGCACCGGCTTTTGCAAAGGCTTCGAGATAACGTTCGGGCTGTTGGATCATCAAATGAACATCGAGCGGCAAGCGAGTTGCACGTTTGAAGGTTGCCACCAGGAACGGTCCCATGGTGATGTTCGGGACAAAATTTCCATCCATTACATCCACGTGAATCCAGTCCGCGCCCGCAGTTTCACAGGCAGCAAGAGATTCCTTCAATCGAAGAAAATCCGCCGAGAGAATGGATGGAGCAATGAGATATTTGTTCATTGGAAAAAGGAGTACAAAGTCCCTGACTTTGCACTCCTACTTCACAGGGGGATTATAGGTAAAATACACCCACATCGAAAACGGGACCAAGCCGCCTACCGCAACCAAAGCCAGCAGGCCAAGCCCCACTGCCAGCCAGTCAATATTCAAGAGCGATGAGATGACTCCAGAGTCAGCAGGTTCAGGTTCAGGCTCAGGCTCCCAAATGGATGGCGGGGCGACTTCGGATACAGGTGTGGGCACAGGAATCGAAACCGGTTCCTCGCGCGGTGTTCCAAATTTGATCAACACGCGGCCAAGCTGATCGGCGGTGCGATAGCGCGCAGAAGGCTCCTTCGATAAAACTTTCAGGATGATCTCTTCGAGCGCCGGAGGCAGATCGGGGATATATTCACTGGGCGGAATGGGATGAGCCTGCATATGCAACCGCGCCAGTTCTTCAACGCTTGAACCCGTGAACGGGAGCGTGCCCGTCAACATTTCGTAAAGCACCACGCCCAGCGAATATACATCCGAGGCGGGAGTAGGCGACTCACCCGCCGCCTGTTCGGGCGAGAAATATTGCGGCGAACCCCAAACCACATTAGTATGCTCACCGAGACTAATGCCGGCCATGGCACGCGCGATCCCAAAGTCAGTCACTTTGAGGCGGTTATCCGGCGTGACCAGCATATTGTGTGGTTTGACATCACAATGGACGAGGCCGGCGCGGTGGGCATAACCGATTCCGGCACAGGCTTGCACCATCAAGGGGATGCCCGCTTCGACCGTGAAGCGGCCGCGCTGACGAAGCAGGGACTTCAGATCGGTGCCGGGGACGAGTTCCATGACAATGAAAAGTTGACCATTGTCATTTCCAAAATCATATACGGTGACAATATTGGGGTGCGAAAGATTCGCCGCCGAGCGTGCTTCGTTGCGAAATTGCTCCTCGAAATCGGGATCTTTGGAATAATCGTCGCGCAAAACCTTGATCGCCACGTAACGATCAAGCATTTGATCGCGGGCACGATAAATCCGGGCCATACCGCCGGAGCCAAAATGCTCCAGCAGTTGATAGCGATTGAGAAGCAGGTGACCTTCGCCGATTGGAGGCATTGAGGGAATTATATCAGGGAAGAAGAACAAGCTATTAAGGAAAAGAAAGGGATCAGGGAAACAAGGGATGGAGAATCCCAGCCGTTGTCCCAATCCCCATATCCCTTATAATGCACTCATACGCAAAGAAGGATTAGAATTGTCGAAGGAATATCGAGAATGAAACGCATCAGTGAATTCATTGCAGGGAATCCGTGGAGCCTTCTCCTAGCAGCCCTGCCACTGACCCTGGCCGGGCAGATTTTGAACTGGCATCCCGTCGCGATCTTTATCTGCGCGGCGTTGGGAATCATTCCATTGGCCGCCTATATCGGCGAAGCAACGGAAGACCTCGCTGCCTATACCAACCCACGCCTCGGGGCGCTGTTGAATGCAACTTTCGGCAATGCGGCAGAATTGATCATCACCATTACTGCCGTCAGGGCAGGTTTCCTTGAATTGGTCAAAGCCTCCATCACCGGTTCGATCATCGGCAACCTTTTGCTCGTCCTCGGTTTTTCCATGCTGACGGGCGGACTTCGCCATGGGACGCAGAAGTTCAACAAACGCAATGCCGGCCGCAATGCGATCCTCCTGGTGCTGGCGGTAGTCGCTTTGATCATCCCGTCCGCATGGAGCCAAGCCATTGGAACGATAGGCGATCCAAAAGTGGAGGCGTTAAGCGTAGGCGTAGCGATCATCATGGTTGTGTTATATGGTCTTGGCCTGCTGGATGCATCGAAAGTAAAAGAAAGTCCCCTCTCACACCAGTTAACGAAGAACGATCTACCCGAATGGACAGCCCGTCAGGCCGGTTTGATCTTATTGATCGCGACCCTAGGCGTGGTTTGGTTGAGTGAAACGCTGGTGGACGCGACCAGAGCCGTGATCGCAAGCGTAGGAGTTTCGGAATTCTTCATCGGCATCATTCTGGTACCGATCATTGGCAACGTGGCCGAGCATATTGTATCGGTGCAGTTAGCGCTCAAAAACAAAATGGACCTGAGCGTCGAAGTTGCCACTTCATCCAGCCTGCAAATTGCCTTATTTGTCGCGCCGCTGCTGGTCTTCATCAGCCTTCTGCTCGGTCACCCCCTTCAGCTTATATTCAATCGCTTCGAACTGCTAGCCGTGCTGACCGCGGTGGTCGTATCCGCACTGGTTTCATCCGACGGCGAATCCACGTGGCTGGAGGGCGCAAGCTTGCTGGCTGTCTACTTAATCCTGGGGCTTGGATTCTTTCTTCTACCGTGAACTCAAAAAATCTCTTTAACTGTTGGACGATCATCGGAGCATTCGCCTGTGCGGGGTTTCTGCTGATCGCCACATGGATCGGAATTCAATGGTCGCATCCGCAGTCCGCCTCGACTACAGGATTTGTCGCCGCCGATCTGACCGTCATTCCCCTGCCAACCGCCACCCTCCAAATCAGCACGCCGACCATTGATCCCAATCTGGCCGCGTCGCTCACCGCACAGCCGAATCAAATCGCAATCAACTCATATGTTCAAATCAGCGGCACCGGTACAGACGGTTTGCGAATCCGATCCGCACCCGGCCTCAACAGCGATACGGTTTTTCGCGGCGAGGAGTCCGAGACGTTTCTCGTGAAAGACGGACCTCAACAAGCTGACGGATACACCTGGTGGTATGTGGTGGCACCCTACGATAGCACCCGCGCAGGCTGGGCCGCCGCGAATTTTCTGGCCGTGGTGCCTTCGCCTTAATCCATTTCACCACAGAGTTCACAGAGATCACAAA
>Ga0182027_10008012_pt1 | contig 15452 bp, 15 predicted proteins | sample 712E1DmetaG_FD_121300 | JGI IMG/M metagenome (GOLD analysis project Ga0182027, IMG submission 121300) | Permafrost microbial communities from Stordalen Mire, Sweden - 712E1D metaG (Illumina Assembly) | ecosystem: Environmental > Terrestrial > Soil > Wetlands > Permafrost | place: Sweden...
TCAAGTTTTTTGGGTAGTATCCTTGTCGTTGTGTTTATCGGAAATTTCTTTATTTCTTTGGTTTTCTACAAGTTCACCAATTGTTGCAGCGCTTTTTCTATCAGCAATGTTTTATGTTCTAATCGGTTTAACCTATGCATGGTTTGAAAAAAGGCTTTTTAGAAGTGTTATCTTGGAATATTTTTGGATAACTTGTATTTCTTTTATTTTCCTGGTAGTTTTTTCCTCGTTAATATAAATATAAAAGAATAGGGAAGTCTAGTGTCCTTTTCGTTTCCTTCGTAAAGATTAATTTTATACTAATAATAGTTATATTTTAGCCTCAAAATAAATATATTTAGCCTCAAAGTGCAATTTTTTTATAAATCCTTAAGGCAGGGAAGAGGAGTAGGGTAAAAAAGTGGTGATATAGTTTGATTAAATTTCTAGTGATAGGCTTTGATATAGTCATAGGATAAATAATTATAGGATGTATTTTGAAACTAATGTGGATATCTTTATATGTTTTCACGAAAAATAGGGTCTACTTTTCACGGTTCCTAAGGGATACCTCGCTCTTCTTTGGCTTCGGGAATAGTAAGAAGCGTGTGCTATACGAAAAAAACTCGAATGCCTCTTATCCCATAGAGCTCTCTCTTGTCTAAATAACAGCATAATTAATCATATTTGAAGCTAAAATAATACGATTAGATTGATTTAACAGTCTAAACTCGTTTTAGTTCTGCGGAATTGAAACGGAGTGGAGTTAAGCGTTGTTTATATAGTTGCGCTGTTTATATAAACAAATGTTTTTATAGAAGACATAGAGAGTGTAGTTGTTTCTTACTCTCTGGTGAAACCTACTCTATTCTTCTCAATAGTCCAGATAGGAGAAAAAAAGACTTCTGGACCCACAAGGAGAGCAAAAGGTATTACGTCGTACAATAATACTTTTACGACGTCAGCCAGCCTCAGACTCTTGAGAGAAGTGGTTTTGATTTGATGTTTTTTTGACAAATATTCAAAATTCTTTACAATACTCTTGCTCCATGTTCAAATATTTCTCTATTTTCCCTGGGTTTTTGGTTTTTATATTATCCCCCACTATAGGTTTTATATAAATTTATTTTTTGAAGCTAATTGAGGCTAAATTTTGTAAAAATTTATCACTATTGACACCTTTTAGCTTCGGGGAGGATATTTTGTGTTATAATGCCAGCAGTTATGGCAGGACCTGAAGCAGAAAGCCCCCGCCGGTTAAGCCCGGAAGAAACGGCGATCGCACGTTGCATCGAAGAAGCCAGGCAGCAGGTGCCGGCGTTTATAGAAAGTCACAACTTATTAGGAGAGTTTAAACTTGATATTAATGATCAAAACAGTGGCAATCAGAAATTAATTAAGTTTCTCGAAAGTTGTGTTGTTGAACATCTTCTTTTTGCCAAATTTTGTCTGGCAAAAAAAGGCCATGTGGCGACAGCCAGACTTGCGTTTTTGTCTCAAGCGGGAGACAACCAATCTGTGTTTACGGATAGCTTTAGAATTGTGGGAAAAACGCGTGATAAAGCAAGCGATATAAGCTTCCACATGCTTGGCTTAAATCATGAAATATTGATGAAAAGTAGCAAACGCTCCTAATTATTTCTTTTTGCAAGGGCAGAAAAACCAGCACTTTGGACATTTCAGCCTTCCGCCGAACATTCCGTGACACGGGCAATCACAGCCCTTTTTATTTTTTACCATAGATTAATCATAGATGATTATTTTTCGGTTTAGCAAATCTATTGTGATGATGCTGTTTGCGTAGGGCTAGAAGTTTCAAAGGTTATCTCGTTAATACGTAAGCCTGTTCCGGTTTCCGTAATCTGCCCTTGAGCATTTGTTTCAGTGTCTCCATTGATTAATCTAATGTTTCCCTGTCTGGCCATCACGTTAGCTCTAAGCGGATCGGCTTCTAAGATTCCATTTTCTGGTTGACCATCGATTACCACAGTTGTAAGAAACGGAACTTCTCCTAGATCATTCCAAGCGGGGTTAGCGACGTCAATAGCAGTAGCGTCATCTGGAACTTCTTGATCTTCAATTTTTTCAATCTGATTCGCATGGACAACTCTAACATCGGTAACCGGCAAACCAGTATTCTCATCGGTTTGTCCGGTGTAACCAATAAAGGTGTAGGGAGTTTTGTCACTTAAGTCAATACGCAAAGCCCCCCCATCAGCAACCGTTGTAATATGATTAGCTGTAGAGTTTTCTGCGGAAGGAGTCCTGCCAAACGCGTTAGCAAATTCTTGACCCTCTTTCATAACTTGTTGTCCTGCTGGTGTTTGAGATAAAACAGTTAGTATGCCTGTTGCGAGCAGAGCTCTTCTTGTCCAAGTATATAATCTACCGTGTTTTGGTTTTTCATGGACCATTGTTTCTTGATGTTCAGCCATAACTAATATTAGCTTATCATTGCGATACTTTTATGTCAATTTGTAATTACTGGTTTATAAATTTATCAATCAATAATTTTTCCAAATCCTGGTTTTGTCCGTCGTATCCCAAAGCCCAGATGCCAACCCCTCGTAAATTTTTCCTGTTTATATAATCGTATTTAATTCCCAAAGACCTAACGTTATCAAAATGAACAATTCTTTGGTTGCCCGAATCATCTGTATAAGTAAAATAAGGAGTTTCGGATGTATCGTCCCAAGAAAGCTGCAAATTTTTGCTCGCATCGGCAATTTCGGCATATGGAAGTATTTTAACATCGTTTGTACTTCCAGCCGTAGAATTTTGCGGCCAATCGTAGCCGTAATAAGGAACTGACAGAATAAGTTTGCTGGCGTCGACCTGCTCTAAATAGTTCTGAATGTATCCAACGATGTTTGTGTCTCCTCCCATTGCTGAAACAGGTCCTGGATCCCCAAGGGGTGTATGCATGTCATATCCCATCACAACAAAAGCATCGGAATTTTGAGAAAGCAAGGTTAAGTCAAAAAGACCTTTTTCCGATCCTGAAACCAAATACGTATCAATTGTCAAAACCGAATTTGGAACTTGTCTTTTAAGCTCCGTATTTAGGTTTGTAATAAATCTCGTAAAACCATTTCTTAAATCATCCGAAGTTTGACCGGTATATTCAAAATCTATATTTATTCCATCGAGATTTTTAGAGTTAACAAGGTAAACCGCGTTTGCAATTAAAGCTTTTTGTGAATCGTCATTGCTGCTAATTTTTTCTATATTTGAATTATCAAATGACTTAATCGTTAAGTAAACTTTTAATCCTTGTGCTTCTGCCCTTTTGATAAACATATCTATGGCGGGATCTGTCCACATGCTCCAGCCGCCGTCTTCCGTACCGTCTGTATCTTTGGTAATAATATTTCCATTTCCGTCTGTTTCTAAGCCAAAAAGACTGATTGAAGTTAAGGTCGATAAGTTTATTTGATCTTGTTTGGAAACCATCCAATATGGAAAAAATCCCAAGACTTCTTTTTTGGGCTTTCCGCTTATAACAAGTTGTACGTTAGTAGATTTTATTGAAAATATTTTATCTGCATCAACAGGTTGTAAATTAGCATAAACTATTGGAACCGTGGCAACAGCATTTGATTTTGGAGTTTCGGAGGGCACGGGGTTTGCCAATTTTACATTTTGTAAATTATTAGTCTGCTTTCCTAAAAATCCAGGGACAAATACGGCAAGAATTATAACTAAGGATGCAAAAGCAAAAACCTTTTTTTTAGATTCAACATGGATATTCGCAGATTTAATAATTTCTAATGCGATATCGGTTTTTTCTTCCAAATACTCCCTGATAATTTGTTTATAGTTTGTTGCCTGAACGTTTCTAAAGACTGCTTTAGTGGGTTCTTCTTTTTGTGATAAAATAAAGCTGGGATTGGCGCCAAGCCTTAATTGTCTTAGAGCTTCGTTGAATTCTTCTTCGGTAGCGCCGACTTTTAATACCTCTTCTTTTAAAAACGCAAGCATTGACTCATAGTCGGGTTTTTGCCTGATGTACTCTTTAATAAGTTGAATATACTGATCTCGCACGATATATTTAGTATGAGGTTTTTTTATCCTTTTTGTCAACCTGTAGTTGATAAGTTGACAAAGAAAATTTTATGTCGCAGAATATAGTTATCATGTCGCAAAATGAATTATGGATCCAGTTATTGTTTGTTCCATTTTACAGCGCTTACGCATCACAAAATGGAACATGTATAACTTAAACATCATTAATAATATTTTTTATGAATAATACTGCCTTACCCGATTTAATAAATCAATTTTTAGAATACTTAGAGATTGAAAAAAATTCCTCTAAGCTTACGATCCGTGATTACAGGCACTATTTGGACGTTTTCAATGAGTGGCTTGATACTTCCCTGCCCGGAAAAACTTTGGAAGATTTGGATCTTTCTATAATTAGAAAATATAGAGTATTTTTGGCAAATAGAGCTAATGACAAAGGCGAAACTTTACAAAAAGTTACACAGAATTATTACGTAATAGCTCTTAGATCCTTTCTTAGATTTCTTATAAAAAATGACTATAAGACACTTGAACCTTCAAAAATAGATTTGCCTAAAACCGAAAGCAGATCCCTAAAATTTTTAACAAAAGATCAGGTAGACAGGTTAGTTACAAGCATTGATACATCCAAAGAAGAAGGAATTAGAGATAGAGCTATTCTGGAACTTCTTTTTTCAACAGGACTTAGAGTCTCAGAGCTTGTAAAATTAAATCACGAACAGGTCAATTTAGAAAGACGCGAGTTTGGTGTTATCGGAAAAGGACAACGTTTAAGACTTGTATTTATTTCAGACCGCGCCGCTGATTGGATTAAAAGATATATGGGAATCCGCGAAGATGTTTTTAAGCCTTTATTTATCAGGTACTCGGGGAAAGTCATTGAAGATAACGGTGGAGAGAAGATGAGATTAACAGCAAGAAGTGTTGAAAGGGTGGTTAAAAAATATGTTCGAAAAGCCCAGATTCCCATTGATGCAACAGTCCATACTCTTCGACATTCTTTTGCTACAGACCTCTTAACAAACGGCGCTGATTTGCGAAGTGTTCAGGAGATGTTAGGACACAAAAACATTGCAACAACACAAATTTATACCCACATTACAAACCCGCAACTAAGAAATGTCCACAAAAATTTCCACAGCGGAAACAGATAAAAAATTTACCCCTACTTGTCTTGTAAGGCAAAATGTAGTATTATAGGACGCATGATAGAAGTAAATCCTATTTCCGAATTAAGATCAAAGAAAAAAATAAGTAAAACTCGTGTTGTTCTTGCGGGATGGGGTACTGCGGCAATATTGACAGGATGCAGAGGTGTTCAACCATTACCCGAACATCCATTGCCTTTGCCAACAAGAACTCCTTTCGCAACCCAAACTATTGATATTTTACCAAGTCAATCTCCATGGCAAATATTAGGATCGGCGGAAACAGCAACCCCGGGAGCATCTTCTCCAACTGTTTTCCCTACTCCCGAAATACCGGTTGCGTCGGAGCCAACGCCTACTCCCGTGTCGGAAGTACTAAGCGAGGTAAATACGGGTTCGGGCAGCGAACCAACAATTGCTGCTAGTCCGTATGATTCTAATTTGATAGCAGTAACTCATCAGCGGGTTACCTATAACGATAGTTGCGATCTTTCCGGAGTGCGTATTAGCACGGATGGTGGTCGTACTTATAAGGAAGTTTCCGAGGAGCCATGGTATGGTGGATGTCCGGATTTCCATGGGCAAGTAGCTTGGGGTCCCGGTCCGACTCCCGGATCCTCAAGGCTTTGGTATGTAGACGCTATGATACTTGGAAAGGGAAAGATTGCGCCCGGCGTGACTTACAGTGATGATCTTGGTAAAACTTGGGCACCGATGCATATTGAGACGCGTACTCCCCGTTGGGTCGGCGGATTTCCGGATATAACTGTTGACAATAATCAAGATAGCCCAAATTTTGGCACTGCTTATGTTGCATATAATTATTTGGAAAGCCCTCACGGCCCGGGACTGGCGGTAATTGCATCCGGCGACAGTGGTAAAACATGGGCTATTGTCAAAGTGCCTGCGATTACGTTGGAGGGCTACCCTTATGATTGGCGTATCGGCTATCGCCTAAAGACCGCGCCGGACGGTTCGGCATATGTATCTTTTTATCAATCCAATCTAAAATTTTGGAGTACTGATAACATTTTTAGTCAAGGTGGCTCAGATAATATTGGCGATTTAGGATTTGCTGTTGCCCATTTACATTTTAATCAAAGCGTCACCAATACACCTCCTCTTGATACGGAACATGTTAGTTATAAATTAACCGCCGATCCGGCAGAATGGATGATTAATTTGCCTCGGAAGACTAATCTTAATTTACCTTATGATCCGGAGTGGCAAACAGGACTTGATGTCGATAATCTAGGTAGAGCTTGGATAGCAGTATCCGATAACGGAAAGATTGATATCGGACATACGGATAATACTATTTCTTCGGGAAACGATAGGCAGGAGACATCGCCTCGGCTATCTTTTTGTATGGAGGGTCAGTCATGCTTTAAGCCGTCACTGGCGATTAGTGGGGATATGGTTTTCGTTGGTTTCCATACGCTGGCCAAGGGCATGGTTAGAACTTACTATATGATTTCTTATGATAATGGTGAAACTTTCTCAACTCCCCAGCTAGCCACTTCATATGCATGGAGTTGGTCCTCGATGAGTAATCTTATTAACAATGTTGGACTACGCGAAAACGCCACTTCTGGGGTCGACGTTAATGGCGATCCGGTATTTTTCTACGCTTTTGGTATTGGCCGAAAAGGGCAACCGAACGTAGACGTGGTGGCAATAAATCCGGATACTCAGCGTAATCTGGTTTCACGTTCTCAATTTCAACCACAGTAATCTTAGTAGATTTCGGAGTAAAGGACTGCGTAAGTAAGGGTTGCTTTTTTTAGAAATATTGTTTATAATTTTTAGACATCATTTTTAACCGAATTTATCCTCGATTATTTTTTCCATTAAGATGAAACAAGAGCGAAATATCATTAGAGGTGCTAAAGTTGTAGGTGGTTTAATATTTGCCTCAAATATGCTGTTGTCTGATGTTTCATCGCCCCGTCCCGCGAAAGAAAACACTTTTTCTCCGACAGACTCAAGTCCACCGAATACCATTTCACTTAAAAATTTTGTTTCTTCGTTAGAAATCGATCCTCCCCAAACACCTAGTCCCACACCCACTCCATAGCCTACAGAAGTTTTGCCTAGTCCAACGCCAGAGCCAACGGTTGATTATTTGGCGATGAATGAGGTTATATCTGAAATGCAGAAAAGACCTGACGTTTTTAACAAGAGATTGATTGAGGATGTCGAAATTTATTATCCGATTTATAAAGCTGTCGGAGACAAATATAGCTTAAAATGGTATTTGTTGTGGATTGTCCACGAAGAAGAATCTACAGCCTCTGCTGACCCGAAAGCCTTCGAAAGAACAACGGGTCCTGTCGGGGCGATGCAAATCAATCTTAGTTATTACAATGTTGATCATGCCGGGGACGGGTTGGAGTATTTGGCTGTTTTGCCACAGAGACATCCCAATGATTGGAAAGATATTACAGGAGGAGCAAGTATCTTGGCAACAAGCGTTGAGCACTATTCTTATTTAGGTAAAGATTTGCCGATTGAATTTGCTTTGGAGCGTTACAGTTCAGTTCGAACAGGAGAATACAGGTTTGCAATTTACGAAGAATATAAAAAGATTTTTGGCTAGCCGCTAATAGGTTTCGTAGTAGATTGTAACGTTAATTGTCACGGAGTTTTCTCCGGGAGTTACGTTCGTTGGCGCCGATGTATCAGATGTTCCGGTTTGCGCAGCTTTCATAACCATTGGTTCTGGAAATCCGCTTCCGCTTTCAACAACGTTTACAACTTTTCCCAAATGAACTCCGGCGGCTTGTGCTAAGCTTTGGGCTTTTTGCTTTGCATCCGAAACTGCCTGCACTCTTGCATTATTCTCCAATTTTTTCGTAAGCTCATCAGAAAAAGTAAAATTGGTACCCCCAACAACGTTTGCTCCGTTTTTGGTTGCAGCATCAATGACTTTATTAACATTTGCTAAATCTTTTACGTTAATCTCCAAATTTTGAGTAACAGTATAACCCACTATTTGCTGATTGCCTCCGGGAGGCAAAATCGGCATCATTATATTGCCTGTTGCTGCCGATGCTGAGTTATATATGTTACCATTGCCATAATTTGGATTTACAGAATAATTTGTCGTTTTAATATCTTTTTCGGAAATCCCCAAAGCCTTTATTGCATTAATAATTTTTTGGGTTTGAGCGTTTACCTTGCTTTGTCCCTCGGCTACTGTTTGGGAGCTTTGCGTAACTCCGGCGTCAATTGTAGCCTGATCCGGCACAGCAGTCACCTGACCTTGCCCATCTGCTGAAAATAAATTTGTTTGGGTCGTGGTAACGCTAGTTATAAAAAACGGAATAGGCCCGGCCAGTTTTGTATAAAGAAAAAGAGCAACAAAAATAATTACAACCGTTACGATTTGGGTTTTAAACTGTTCGTAAAACTTTTTCACTACTTAATATTAAATAATTTAAAACGATATGTCAATCTGTATTAAGCGGGGTTTATCTTATAATGTATTGTAGCTAAAAACTATATATTTTTTAACGCTCGCCGGGCCATATTGATTGGAATATTTATTGTGTCCCTGTACATACCAATAGACGTTTTCGCCTACTCCAAAAGAAACATTAGATGTTGTAACTGAAGTCCCTGCTACGGACAGATAGATTGTGCCTACGGAATCAGACATGGTAATTCTATAGTCTGTAGCCATTGCTTACCTTACTCCACGCAAGAGTAATTTTAGCGCTAAATGAAGTATAGTAGGGGGATAATTTTGAGCAGCTTGTGTAAGATGCGCTGAGACCGCCTGGGGCGGTGGTTATTGATGGTACGCAACAAACGGTTCCTGATGAACAATCACGTATTCCAGTTGAGTTCAAATCATTGGCGGGAATACAAATCCTATTACTGGTACAAGAGCCTCCAAGAGCCATACATTGAGCGCCTATGGTTGCCGCGTTTTGTTGGGTAGTTGTCGGAACTCTTTGGACCGAAAAAACAGTAAGAGGAATGGCAAAAAAAACTGCAAACAACAAGACCCATTTGAATTCCGGATGTCTTTGGTTAAATGATTTTTGTGCCATTAACTAATTAATAAGGTATTTTTAAGACCTTGTTAACTACCAAGTATCAAGTATATATATAACCCCGTAGTTGACAGAGGTTAAATCTAATTATTTAATGTTTATTTCAAATTATTATTTTGGATTTGTTGTTGGGGCCGGAGCGCAGCAAATTCCCGTTTCGCAGGTTAGTGAATTATTAATATATCCGGTATTACAGTCTCTTCCCGATAAAACGCAGTTTCCTTTTTCTCCAACACAAGTTGTCGCGGCGTTTTCTTTGGTATTTGTCGGAGCTTTCTCAACAGACCAGACAAGAAACGGCAAGGAAATAAGAAGTACCAAAAAAACAAACATTTTAAAACTTAGAAAATTGCCTTTAGATGAATTCTTCTTTGCCATTAACTTATCTTAATAATATCAAATTTTTTTGTCAAGCTGATTGATTTTCCGTTGTCTCTATGAGGTTTTTCATAAGTAACGCTACGTTTATTGGTCCAACACCTCCCGGAGTTGGTGTATAAAACAAGGCTTTGTCCGAAACTTCGTCTTCTTTATAATCTCCGTGAAATTTGCCGTCTTCCTCTCTATGCATACCAACGTCAACAAGAATCGCGCCCCTTTTAATATCCGAAGTTTTTATAACATTTTCTTTTCCAACGGCAGAAATTATAATGTCGGAATTATTTAAAACCATTTCTTTATTTTCGGTTTTACTGTCAATTGTGTTTGGTTTAAGCCCAAGCGTCTGTAAATATTTTATTATAGGTTCTCCTGCAGTAATTCCCTTCCCCACCACCGAAATATTTTTTTCTTTAAGCCAATTATTAAAGTCTCCGTTGATATTTAAAAGTTGATAAGCTTTTTTGAGAATTGTTATAATAGCAAATGCAACCGGAGCAGTAAACAAAGAGTTAGTATTAAATCCATCAATGTCTTTTTTCGGAATTATAGCGCTTGCTATTTTTTCTTCGTTTATCTGTAAAGGAAGGGGGCGTTGGACAATAATTGCATTAACCTTTTTATCTTTATTTAAAATGTAAATTTTATTCAAAAGATCCTTCGTTGAAATATTTCTGTTCACTGTATCAATACTTATTTTTATCCCTAAGCCCTCGCCTTTTATTTTTTTTTGGTTTATGTAAGATAAAGAAGAAATGTCGTTGTTTAATAGTAATATGTAAAGATGCGGAGTAATGCCTTTTGTCTTAAGTTTATCTACCCTATTTTTTAAATCTTCAAAAATTTCATTTGCAATTTGTCTGCCGTCTATTTTCATTAATTTATTTCTATGCAGGTTGCCGAGGCAACATGGTCGTTAGTGTCAGAAAATCTCATAAGTATTACTCCCTGTGTTGCCCTAGATAACCTTGGTATTGATTTAATTGTTAGTTTTACGACTTGGCCTTTTTGTGAAGTTATAATTACCTCTTCGGCTTTTTCAGGGATTATCTGTGATGATGCGACTTTTCCTGTTTTTGAAGTTACTTCTGCGACTTTTACACCTTGTCCTCCCCTTCCCTGAAGATGAAATTGCTCAACAGCTGTTTTTTTACCTAAGCCGTTTTCCATAATTGTGAATACGTCGCGTTTTTCACCCTTTCCGATAATATCCATTTGTATAACCCTATCCTCTTTACCGATTAATATCCCCCTTACTCCTCTTGTGTTTCTTCCCATCGGTCTTGCGGATTTTTCCGAAAACCTTATTGATTTTCCGTTTTTTGTAACAATTAAAATGTCGTCGTCACCCCTGGTTAATTTACTCCACACAAGCTCATCGTTTTTATCGAGTTTTATAGATAAAATTCCCGATCTTCTAATATTTTCAAATTCGGATAGAGGGCTTTTTTTAACTGTTCCGTTTTTGGTTGTTAAAAATATATATTTGCCTTCGTTGTCTTTTCTGTAGTTTATAAATGATTCGACTTTTTCACCAGACTCGATATTTAAAAGATTAACAATTGCTGCTCCCTTACTTGTTCTTGATGATTCATTTATTTCATATGCCTTAATTTGATAAACTTTCCCTTTGTTTGTAAAAAATAGCAGGTTGTCATGGGTCTCAATGTATTTAATGTCGGTAATCGTGTCTTCGTCTTTTGTTGTCATTCCTTTAATTCCCTTTCCTCCCCTCTGTTGCGTTTTAAAACTTAAGAGATTTTGTCTTTTTATATAACCAGTACCGGTTAAGGTGATAACGGTTGGTTCATTCGGGATTAAATCTTCATCCGAAAATTCTCCGACCCTGCTTTTAAAAACCTTTGTACGCCTTTGGTCAGCATATTTTTCTTTTAGTTTACTTAGTTCTCCTTTTATAACAGTTAATATTTTTGTAGGATGCGCAAGTAAATCCTCCAAATACTCGATAGTTTCTTTAACCATTTGATACTCTTCTTCGATTTTTTGTCGTTCTAGTGCTGCCAAACGGCGAAGTTGCATATCCAAAATCGCAGTTGCCTGCAAGTCCGACAATTTGAACTTTATCATCAAGTTCTGCTTTGCAGAATCCTGATCTTTGGATTCTCTAATAGTTTTAATAACCGCGTCTATATTATCAACGGCAATTTTTAAGCCTTCTAAAATATGAAGCCTTGCTTTTGCCTGTTTTAGTTCAAATTCGCTTCTTCTTTTTACAACCAGAAATCTATGTTTTAAAAACTCTTCCAAAATCGTTTTCAAGTTAAGTGTTTGGGGTGTCCCGTCAACCAAAGCAACAATATTTGCCGGAAAACTTGTTTGTAAACTCGTATACTTAAAAAGATTATTTAAAACTTTCTTAGGAGCCGCATCTCTTTTAAGTTCAACTACAACTCTGACTCCGTGTCTGTCGGATTCATCCCGCAGGTCCGAAATTCCGTCGATTTTTTTGTCTTTGGCAAGTTCTGCAATACGGGCAACCAAGAGCGCTTTATTGACCTGATATGGAAGCTCGGTAACAATAATTGCAGATTTTCCCTGACCTATATCTTCGATTTCCGCTTTTCCCCTTATTAAAATTCTTCCCCGCCCAGTTGTATAAACGTTTTTAATCTCGTTCCAGTCGTAAATTGCGCCCGCTGTTGGAAAATCAGGTCCTTTTATAAATTCCAAAAGTTCATCAACCATTACTTCCGATTGTAAAGAAAAAGGTTCAAGAGTAATTTTCGCCTTTTCTATTAAATAGGAAAGCGCGTCGATTACTTCTCCCAAATTATGCGGTGGAATTTTTGTTGCCATTCCAACTGCAATCCCCTCGGACCCCATTAAAAGCAAATTAGGAAGCAAACTTGGCAAAAATACAGGTTCCTGGATTGTGGAATCAAAGTTTGGAATGTAATCAACAGTTTCCTTTTCCATATCCAAAAGCATCTCAGCGGTTATTGAAGCCATTCTTGCTTCTGTATAACGCATGGCAGCCGGCGGATCACCGTCCATTGAGCCAAAGTTTCCCTGCCCGTCGATAAGCGGATAACGCATTGAGAAATCCTGAGCAAGCCTAACAAGCGAATCATAAATCGGGACGTCTCCATGAGGATGAAATTTTCCCATTACTTCTCCAACGATTTTTGCTGATTTTGAATATTTTGCGCTGTGGGTTAAATTCATTTCATGCATTGCAAAAAGTATTCTTCGATGAACCGGTTTTAAGCCGTCTCGAACATCAGGAAGGGCACGCGAAACAATAACAGACATTGCGTAATCCAGATACGCTCGTTTCATCTCAGCATTTATTTCAGTTTGTTGAAGTTTTCCGATATCAGCCATAGCGATAAAATTTCTAATTTTTAATTCTTAATTTCTAATTATCTTAGATAATGAAAGAAGCAATTAAGAGAGCTACTATGTTTAAGACCTTTATCATAGGATTAATTGCCGGTCCGGCAGTGTCCTTATAAGGATCTCCGACAGTATCTCCCGTTACTGCTGCTTGGTGTGCAAAGCTGCCTTTGCCTCCCAAATTTCCTTCTTCAATATATTTTTTTGTGTTATCCCAGGCTGCCCCGCCGGTTGTCATCGAGATTCCTAAGAAAAGTCCTGTAATAATGCTTCCCATTAACATTCCGCCTAAAGCTTTTGGACCTAAGCCAAAGCCAACAATAATCGGTGCTAAGACAGTAATTGCAGTTGGTAAAATCATTTCTTTGATTGCCGCTTTGGTTACAATATCAACTGCTTTTGCGTACTGCGGTTTTGCAGTTCCCGCCATTAAGCCTTTAATTTCCTTAAATTGTCTTCTTACTTCATTAACAACCGAAACACTTGTTTTTCCGACCGCTTCCATAGCCAGACTTGCAAAAAAGTAAGGAAGAGCGCCTCCAATAAAAAGACCTACTAAAACATTTGGGTCTGAAAGCGAAAAAGATCCTGAAAATCCATGACCCTTTCCGATTAACTCCTGTGTGAAGCTAGCAAATAAAACCAAAGCAGCAAGTCCGGCTGAGCCAATCGCATATGCTTTTGTAACTGCTTTTGTTGTGTTTCCAACAGCATCTAAAGGATCTGTTACGTCTCTTACTTTTTTATCAAGTCCTGCCATTTCGGCAATTCCACCTGCGTTATCGGTGATTGGTCCAAATGCATCAATTGCAACAACAATTCCGGCTAAAGAAAGCATACTCATTGCAGCAACCGCTACTCCATAAAGTCCTGCCAAGTTAAAAGAAACTAAAATAGCCCCCGCGATCAAAAGAATCGGTGCCATTGTTGATTTCATGGAAACTGCCAAGCCTGCAATTACATTTGTCCCGTGTCCTGTTGTTGATGCCTGGGCGATTGTCTTAACGGGAGAAAAACTTTTGGAAGTAAAATATTCCGTTATTACAACCATTCCAATTGTTACAATAAGACCAATCAAAGACGCATAAAAAAGATTAAGTGAAGAAATATTTTCTATGCCTTGAGGGAATATAGCCTTTGTTAAAAAGTAAAATCCTACAACTGAAACAAGCAGGGAAACAATCAAGCCCTGATATAAAGCTTTCATAATTCCTTTTCCCGTAAGCCTTACAAACCATGTTCCGACAATTGAAGCAACGATTGAGATTGCTCCGATTAACATGGGGTAGAATAAAACTGCGGAGTTCCCTGGAAAAGTTAAATGTCCCAAAATCATTGCGGCAACTGCTGTTATTACATAAGTTTCAAATAAATCCGCTGCCATTCCGGCGTCGTCTCCGACGTTGTCCCCTACCAAATCGGCAATAACTCCGGGGTTTCTTGGGTCGTCTTCGGGAATCCCTTTTTCAATTTTTCCAACCATGTCGGTTCCTACATCTGCAGATTTTGTAAATATTCCACCGCCAAGTCTAGCAAAAACAGAAATAAGACTTCCTCCGAAACCCAACGCAATTAAGGGCTGAAGATTTCCGCCTGCGTATCTTTCTAAACCCCAGTAAAACCCGGAAACCGATAAGAGCGCAAGTCCTGCAACCATAAGTCCTGTTACCGCGCCGCCCTGAAAAGCTAAATTAAATGCATTTGATAAACCTTTTTTAGCAGCCTGAGCTGTTCTAATATTACTTCGAACAGCAATACTCATTCCGACAACTCCCGCGATTGTGGAAAAAATAGCTCCGATTACAAAACCTGCTGCCGTTATTGCTCCAAAAGCAAAATACAAAATTGCAGCAATTATTACACCAATTCCTGCAACAACAGCGTATTGTCTTTTCATGTAAGCAACCGCGCCTTCTTCGATTGCGTCGGAGATGTCATTCATTTTTTTGTCGCCCCTTGGGTTTGATAAAACCTTATAACTTAGAAAAAGCGCGTAAAGAATTGAGAGGATTCCTGCCCCAAAAGAGACAACTAATTTATGAGCCAAAATAAAAGATAAATCCATAAATAACCTTACCATTATAAAAAAGATCCATACATTTTTCAAGCCATGAGTTTAGGTTGTTGATATAGTTGTTGTTAATGGTTATTATTGTGTTGTTATGACGGAACAAGATTTACACCCGTCTGCCCCGGAAGCGCGTGATATAAAAATCCCCCAAGAATATTTGAATGAGCTTTTTGACAGAACCCTAAAAATGGTAGAAGAAGAAAAGGGCGGAAGAGTTGTTGCAGAATTTGGTCCACAATATATTTAAGACCGGTATTCATATAGTGAAGAGATGGGTACCAGACATGTGCCTTTTCAGTTAGAAAGAGGTTTGCTTTTAAGATCGGATAGATTTGATCATGCTCTGGTAATTGGAGAGAGGCATGAAAGATATCATCATAACGATAATCCTAGCGTTGAATACGGACTCCTTCCTCATAGAGAAAGAGAGCA
>Ga0182027_10008013_pt1 | contig 15451 bp, 16 predicted proteins | sample 712E1DmetaG_FD_121300 | JGI IMG/M metagenome (GOLD analysis project Ga0182027, IMG submission 121300) | Permafrost microbial communities from Stordalen Mire, Sweden - 712E1D metaG (Illumina Assembly) | ecosystem: Environmental > Terrestrial > Soil > Wetlands > Permafrost | place: Sweden...
AATTCCAATGTCTGGATTCAATCAACCGGCGGAGATGTATATATGGGTGGCGCAAATAGTGTTAATGATTTTTCCAGGATTCCACAAAACGCTTGCGGAGGATCATATATGTCAATCAAAAATAATGCGGTAAACATTGCTTCGCCGGGCATAATTTATACGGGAACTAACTCTACTATTGACTTCGGCGCCGGACATGCTTCGGATGCCGCCTGGAACTGGGTTGTCGGACAAGCAACTCCTGCTCAGCCAATTACAACTCCTATTAAAGCCAGTTACGCTGTAAAAAACGCTGAGCTACCAAGTGACTTTACTCCAAAGACATTCTCTTGCAATACATCTGTTAATTGCGATCTTAAAACAGCCAATGCGGGATCAGATTTGATACACGGAATTTACAAAGTCACAAATGGCGATTTAGTTATTGGCGATGCAAATAATACAACTCCAGATACCTATACATTCCCGGCTAATCAAGCCTTTGAAATTTTAGTTGACGGAGATCTATATCTAAACACTAAGATTTTGGTTCCGACAGACTCCAATGTTTTATTTGCAGTCCGCGGAGATATTCATGTAGGAGCAAACGTGGGAGAAACGATTAATACCTCAATTAATCCTGACTTAGAAGGATTTTACACAGCAGATAGTTTTATTGTTGAAAACAAAGCCGGAACCAATAGCCCTATTGGCGTTTGTCCGTTTAAAAAAGACATTAGGCTTAATATTCAAGGCTCAATCGTTACGACAGGCGGAAACTTTTCGATTTACAGAGATATGTGCGAGGACGATATTTGTCCAACTCTTTCTATTCAATCTAGGCCTGATTTTGTTATTAATGCTCCGGCAAGCTACGAATATAGTGATGTGGCTAAAAAAGAGTTAGCACCGTAGGGAGATTATGGTGTGGGGAATTTTAAGGCAAATGCTTTTACTTCTTTTCCGATTTGCAGTAATTTCTTATTCTTGACGACTTCTACTCTGAATTTTTTCATGAATTCTTTTCTGGCTTCTTTATCCGTAGGCAATTGATAGGACTTAACAGCTTCCACTGCTTCATTCATCCACTTGGCAATTTTAACCATTTCTTTTTCTTTCATGCCCCGAGTTGTAATAGCCGGCGTTCCAAGTCTAATTCCTGATGGCCAAAGTGGTGGATTAGAATCAAATGGAACACCATTCATATTTAGAACAATCCCCGCAACTTCCAAAGCCAAAGCAGCAACTTTTCCGCTTACTCCTTTGTTTCGAAGATCGATTAATAAAAGATGATTATCCGATCCCCCGCCAACAAGTTTAAAATCGTATTTAATTAATTCTTCTGCCAATTTTTGTGAGTTTTTTACGATTTGAGCTGCATATTTTTTAAAAGCCGGAGTTGAAGCCTCTTTTAAGGCTACCGCAATGGCTGCTGTTTGATTGTCGTGCGGTCCACCTTGAATTCCCGGAATAATAGCGGTATCAATTTTTTTGCCTAAGTCAGGATCCTTCTTTAACCCTCTGTCTGTGACCATGATTAAGGCTCCCCTTGGCCCTCTAAGCGTTTTATGAGTGGTAGTTGTTACAATGTGGGCGTATGGCACCGGAGACGGATGAACGCCCGCTGCAATCAGTCCTGCGATGTGTGAAACATCAGCCAATAAGTATGTCGGAGATCCTTTTAGGACCCCGACTTTATCGGCAATGGCTGCAAATTTTTTAAAATCGATGGTTCTCGGATAAGCCGTAAATCCGCAAACAATAATATCCGGTTTTTCTTTAATCGCTTGTGCTTCAATTGCCTTAAAGTCCAATTTTCCATCTTCACCTAAAGTATAAAGGCAAGATTTGAAGAATCGGCCCGTTGCCGATTGCGGTTGACCATGAGTTAAATGCCCGCCAAATGCTAACGACAAACCCATTATCTTACCTTTTAATGGCTCCAAAAGTGCAACATAAACCGCCAAATTCATGGCTGAACCGGATAACGCCTGAACATTTACAAACGGCACGCCAAACAATTTTTTCGCTCTATCTTGAGCTAAAACTTCTACCTCGTCTGCAACTGCATTTCCTTGATAATATCTTTTATGGGGATATCCTTCCGAATACTTATTGTTAAGAACAGTTCCGAGAGCTTCTAAAACTTCTTTGGAAGCATAGTTTTCCGAGGCAATCATTTCCAGGACTTCTCTTTGTCGTTTTTCTTCCTTTTTGATTAAATTGAAAACGGCTGGATCTTTGGTCTTCAACATGACAACATTGTAAAATGAAAATTAGCTTATTGCAAGAGGCAGAATGCACGTTAGAGCATGATGTCCTTTAGGACAAAATGTCATTTTTGAACAAATCGCCCATTGACAACATTTTTTGTAAATGTTTAAATGCTCTTATGCCGCTTGAGCGCTCAGCCCAAAGACGACGTTTGCCCACTGCAAAAAATAGTGAACCTCTAGCGCGCGAACAATTACCTACTCCGGAAATTCATCACCCAACACATGTCTATTACGCTGGAAGAAGCCAAAGAAGATTAATGTTTTTAGATGATTATTTCCCAACTCTGGATCCAAAAAGACCAATGGTCGAACGTATTGACGGAGGACCGGAAGATAATACTCTGTCTGCGATTCAAATCGTAAAAGGCAAAAATGATTTTACCGCCAAACAGATTCCCGCCGAAATGCTTAGGAAAAAAAACGGAAACGTTATTTCCATAGCCGCAGACGTTAGGACCACAATTCCCGTATTTAACCCCAAAAGTGGAGTAGTTACTACCGAAAATTTAGGCAAACCAAATCATATAGAAGATGTCCGTGCGGTATTTCAAAAAATGTCTGCCGCAGCCACCAAGATGGAAGACAATCCATACTATCTTTTGGATATTGGGTCGGAAAGTGCAAATTACAATACCAGACAGCGCTTACCGCAAAATATTACAACTTACATCGAGCTTAATCCGGAAAAAATTGCTTATTTTGCCACCAAAGAAGGCTTCGCCAAGTACTGCCGGGAAATGCAATCTGTTTTTGCCAATCCTGCATATTTACCAAACGGTGAAACGAATTTAACCAATATTTCGGGAGGCATAGATTTGGTTACCCTACTTAGACTTGGAGCTGTAACCAAAATAATTATTGATGACGAAAAGCCGGGATGCAAACCGGGCGACGAAGGATTTGCGGCTCTTGCAAAAAGAGCAATTTATGATGCCTACATCAGTATTTTACCTGATACTCTGCGACCGTATCTTGCGGATCCGGAAGATGCAATTGAAAAATGGGAACCTTTACAGAAACTTACTGATCTTGCGCTTATTGAGAAGGCCGCTTAGAACTATTTTTCAATCTCACAAGCATAAGCTTACAGCCGTTTGAGAATTTTCTTCTGCAATATTGGAGAAGCAGCGAGAATATATGAACTGGAATTATCCCAAGGCTTACCCTTCCAATCGGAAATAATCACACCGGCTTCCTTGGCAATAATTAATCCTCCCGCATAATCATAAAGCTCATCTCCGCTGCTAAGAAATGCTTCGCAACTACCCTTAGCAACATAACACAGCATCAAAGCCGTTGAGCCTTGTCTGAGAATAAGCGGCCCGTCATCCAGCATTAATTTCCCCATAACGCTTAAACAAGCTATTTTACTTTCTTCAGCCCTACCGTGTTCAATAAGAATTACTGAACCATCAAAATCAGCTTTGCTGCTGGCATGAATCTTTTTACCATTCAGATAAGCATCCTTATTCCTCTCGGCCCAATAACATTCATCTGAAATCGGATCATAAACTACCCCTAAAACAAGCTGTCTATCATTCTCTATAAGGGCAACTGATACTGCAAAGAAGGGAATGCCCCGGATAAAATTACTGGTCCCATCGATCGGGTCAATTATCCATTTTTTCCTACTTCCGCTATCTGACTTACCACTCTCTTCCCCAAATATTGAGTAACCTGTTCGTTTTAACAGTTTAACTATTATTCTTTCTGCTTTTACATCTATTTCCGTAACGGAATCGTTAAACCCTTTCCTTTTTACTTCCACAACTCCCCCATATGCTTCTTTAATTATTTTTCCTGCTTGCTTAACTGCTTGAATTGCTAATTTAAGATCGTCAGACATATTGTAATTATACATCAGAAATAGATTCATCTAATTGAAGCCCTATCGAAGCTTTGGCATCTTGACGAATGTGGCCATTATTAAAATAATCTGAGGCTACTGATAATGCCCGTTCGTATTGTTGTATTAGAAGGCTCATATTAATCATTCTATGCTGAGACGAAACAGGATCTGAACTGATAGCATTAAACTCTATAGCATCAGATATGGCAAATTGATAAATATGTCCGTACAACGACTGTAAGTCTATTGGATTTATTCTCCCAGCCTTAAGAAGCTCGTCTATATATATTGTTAAAATTGCAGTATTTACGTTGGGATCACATAAAACATTATTAAACAAAAAGTGTCCATACTCATATAAGACATCTCCTGTGCGTATGGAGTCTAAATCGACTAATCCTGTGACCGCATTCCCAACGCTTAGAATATTTTGTCGCTCAAGGTCATCATGAATGAGATCGGGATATTTAAATTCAGGAATGCCTTCAACAGGAGCAAATCTTAAAAGTGGAGTTGCAATATTAGGTACTTTTTCAACCCAATCGTCTACGTTCATTACCCCAAGTACCGCAAGTCGTGCCTTTAACGAATCAGGTACTGCAGATAGCTCTTCTTGCACTTGCCAAAAAAAGGTAGCTAACGTAGCGTGCAAATCAAGTGGAATAGGATCTTTTTGGGTATGTGCGATTCCAACGTAGTGCCTACCGGGAAGACGATGTGCTAATAGAGTTGATCCTTTATCAAGTTGCAATGCATACCTCATCTGACCCTTAGTAGGCCTAGCAATTGGAATAGAATCTCGCATTGCATTTGCCACCTCAGCGCATGCCTCTATTTGATCCTGAGTTCTTCTGCCATAAAGTGTAAGAAAAAAATTATCACCTATCTCATAACCCACATTTACTAATCCCCGGGGATTTCTTCTCCATGAACTAGCAGAACTAACACCATAAAAATCACTAATTCTTTGTTTGTCTTGAGGAGAAAGTGGCTCATTTAATTGTCGTGATCTTTCAGGCCCTAACATAGTTTTAAAAATAAAACCTACAGATATTCTTCTAAATCGTAAATCGTACTTAGCTTTCCTGAAAGTATACTTATGAATTTTGGCTGCGTCGTATGCTCCTTGATAATGGTTGGCCGTGCATCGTCTTCTTCTGCTTCAGTTAAAATTATTTTTATTTCAAATTGCGAATTCTGATAATCCAAAGAGTATGAAGGCTTCAAATATTCCCTATAAAGCTTATCCATCTCTCTCCACGTGGACTGCATATTTTGAGCACAAACCACGCAACCTTTAATGCCATGCATCATGCATGCTGATTGAGTTACTGAAGTTTCCAACTTCGTACAAAGATTATTATAGGAAATATAATGAGGTGTATGCTCGACCGACGTAAACGAATGGAATTTACTATTTCCGAAAGGCATAACAGAAAAATAATTACCATCCATTACCGTAATCCCCACATTTTGTAATTTCTGAGGAACCTTACAAAAAGCTATTTCACATAATTCATATTTGACATTAAATTTTTCATTTTCATGGCCAAGTTGACTAATTATGTTATTTATTCCTGAATAGGTGGCATTAATTACAATCGGAGCCACGCAAGAAACGCCATTGCTTAAATAAACCGTATAAAAAGCCTCGTCTTTCTCGATCGTTTCTATATGAGCATCATAAAAAAAATGTGTTCTGGGATATATATTATCCAATAAATATTCTTTTATTTTATTGAAATCAAAACTACACTCTTGTGCCATAAAAGCAGCTTCAACTGATCCTTTTATGAAATATTCCTTACTGTCAATCTCCTTTAGCTGTATTTTTACTGAACTACAGAAATCGACAAATTCCTTAGCGGATGTTTTGGAATTATTGTTGGAAATAGCGTATATCTGCTTAAACGAACTGTTGATTGCAAAATCAAAATCATGAACAAAGCGATTATAATAAAAAGCAGCTTTTTCCGCAGTCTGATAGCTTCTGGGATAATGATATCCATTATGTACCCTTGCTTGATTAATGGCACTCGCCCTGGCAAATGCCCTTAAACTCTTCTCTAGAACAATAACTTTTTTACCACGTTTTGTTAATAGCGACGCTGCGTATAACCCAAAAATTCCAGCGCCTATAACAATGCAGTCGGCCTCATATATTTTTTTATTTACAGTTGCCATATATTTTTTTGACAAAAGACAAAGTTTTATAAATATTATCTATATTGTTGTTTGCCTGTGGGAGCATCTCTATGGAAATGGTGTCATTATATGAATTTGCATTAAGAGCATTTGCAATTCTTTTGTGAAATGGTAAATTAAGATTAATTCTCTTTAAGAAAGGTTCACTAATATGCACGTGGCCTATGCGTTGTATATTGTTCTGAATTACGCTTTCAATATTTTCTCTGTTCTCCACTAATGCTCCTATATCCAAATTAAGTCGTAAGGCGCTAACATTAACTGCCTTTAAAAGCGCTACGACTTCATCCGTATTTCGGAGAAAATCTGCTCCATAGATAGCAGGAGTCGGTTCAATGCACAAAGATATACCACGTAGCTTTGCTTTCTCAGCTAGTCTACCAAAGAAATCAGTTGCGATAGCAAATGCATTATCATACCCTAATTTTCCTATAAGTTTATTTTTGGGAGACCCGAAAATAAGTGCTTTTGCGCCAACCTCATGAGCAAAATTAGTAATTAACATTAAATGCTTAAATGTTCTTTCACGAGTTGTTTTATCTTCGAATATGACTAATTCCGGAAAACGATATAGGAGTGCCTGCAAGGCAACAACTTTTATTCCATATGAGTTTAATCGCTTTTTTAAATTGCGGGCAGATTGACTATTAATTACGCTTTTGCCAGCAGACTCTCTAAATGGACTAATTTCAAGCGAAGATACACGCAGCGCAGCTATTGATTTGAGTATTCGATCGTCTTCTGACTGTGCCCAAGCCATATTGGATATCGCAATAGTTTTCATAATATTCCCGTAATGTAATTGCCTTTTCTTATCTTATTTGCTCGTAAGCCAGACGTACCGCATCAGCCATAAATATAATATCTTCCTCATCCAAACCAGGATTTACATAGAGATTAAAAATCCTTTTGGTGATATTTTGCGAGATGGGACAATCCTGCGGATATTTATTTTTTAAAAGAGTAACTTCATTTAATCCCATCGGGTATAATTTTTTTATCGGAGCATTTAATGTTTTAACATTTTGCATGAATTTGTCTCTTTTGGAACACAATGACTCTGGTAATAATCCAGTTAAGTAAAAATAGGCATTCTCACTATTACTGCTTGTGCTTTGAAAAGTTATATCAAGATCTTCCAATAGCTTCTTAAACAACTCTACATTTTTTCTTCTTTTTTTATTGTTTTTGTCAAGCTTTCTTAACTGCCCTATCGCTAATGCCGCCTGAATTTCTGTCAGTTGATAGTTATATCCAATGCGTTCGTAATCATACGCATCGAGATCTTCTTTCATGATTCCATTATTGGCAACCGATGCAATGATTCTCGCAAACTTATTATTATTAGTTAGTGCTACCCCACCCTCACCTGAGATAATATGTTTGGTCTGATAGAGACTAAAGCAACTTATGTCTCCAAAAGAGCCCACATACTTACCTTTATATCTAGCGCCTGCTGCTTGAGCGCAATCTTCAATCAAAACCAAATTATTTTTTTTGGCAATCTTTTTGACTCCATCAATTTCAACCGGATTACCGTACATGTGAACCACCACTATTGCTCGTGTATTTTTGCCTATCTTGGCTTCAATTTTTTGGGGATCAATGTTGAATGAACTTGGATCAATGTCTACAAAAATAGGTCTTCCGCCTTCTTGAATAACTGTTGAAACGTCTGCGATATTAGCAAGAACAGGAACTATTACTTCTTCTCCGGGTTTTAATTCCAAAGCGGAAATTGCACAATGCAATGCTGAAGTACCGGAATTAACAGCAGATGCGTATCTTTTACCATGTGCTGCTGCCATTTGATTTTGAAATTGAACAACCATAGGACCGCCATCTGGTTTAGAGAGAAATCCCTTACGCAATATCTTAACAACCCTATCTATGTCCACCTCATTCACGATTTGACGATTAATTTTATCTATAACTGACTGTACTGTCCGCACCATATTGCTTTGAATTATATTACTTAGAGCTTAGAAGTCAATAGCTATAGGTTTATTCTATTTTTCAAGCGTGAGGAATTTATATTTTTGGCCCGTCTTTGAAACATGTTCTTCTTCGGAAATTATTGTTTTGAACGCTGAGTAATCCGGGAAATAAGTATCCACGTCATAATCGCCTTCAACAATGGTTAGATACAACCTATCTGCCTTAGTAATTCCCTCTGTAAACATTTGCGCCCCACCATTTATAAAAACTTCCTCTGTGTCAGCAACGCCTTCGGCCTTTCTAAGTGCTTCTTCTAAAGAATTAGCTGCCGTTGCATTTTCCCGAGTTGGCTTGTAATTTACATCGCGGGTAACTGCTATATATAGCTTTGCCGGCATCGGCCTGCCCGAACGATCGTAATACCAGGACATTGATTCGTAGGTTTTTCGGCCAAGGATAACTACATGATCCTGGGTTAAATTTTTTAAATGAACTAAATCCTCGGTTATATGCCAGGGAATTTTATTCTCTTTTCCGACTCCCCTGTTTTTATCCATCGCGGCAATGATTGCTATTTTCATACTAAAATTGTATCACACCAAAAACGAGGAAATAAATATTTACTGTGCTTTTTCTTTTGCACCGCGGTTAAGCCATTTAACGCCAATATAAACTAGTGGAGTTTCAATAATCGACATGAAGCACTTAAGCAGCCAGTAAGGTAAAATTATGCCGATTAAAAACGGTAAATTTGAGCCCAACGGTTTATCTAAAGCGTAAAAAGCTAAGGTGATAAAAATAGCTGTATCTAAAAATTGCGACAAGAAATTTGAGGCATTGGTTCTAAGCCAAAGCTTGCTCTTTCCTAGTTTCTGGCGGAGCCTAAAAAAGATTAAAACGTCTGAAAACTCTCCGATTGCAAAAGCAATAAGACTCGCCGTGGCGATGCGGATTGAAACTCCAAAGATTTGTTCGTATGCTTTTTCCGATGACATAAACATCCTTGTTGCCGGAAGAGCGGTTGCCAAAACTGCGAATAACAATAAAAAGAGAACCATAAATAGTCCCGAACGGACCACGCTTTGCGCTCTTGGCTTGCCGTAAACTTCGGTAATAATGTCATTTATTCCGTAAACAAGCGGAATAACAAAAATTGCCACGCTGGCGCTTAAATTAAATGTTCCGATGGTTAAAAGCGGAAAAGTTTTTCCACCTAAAAGCTCGGAGATCATGATGCAGGCGATGTAAAAAGAAATTAGAAAGTCTAGTTTTTGAATTTTAAGGACGTTTAAAAATTTAATCATTTCTTACCGTTGGAGTGTACAAAAATTTAGCTTTCCTTGTCAAGAATTAATTTAAAAATTTGAGGCCCTCTAAAACCGCTGTTTGAATATTATTTAAAAGCCAAAGTTTTGAAACATCGAAAACTTTAATCCATTCCGGCGTTGTTTCTCCACTTCCCCTAAGTTCACCTGTAAATTCTTCGCAAACGAATACTTGCCATGTGCAAATAAGCGTTCCTGATTTACGCTTTAATTCGTTTACTCCAAAATCATATGGTAATTCAATTAGATTTTCCTGTGTAGCTTTAAGACCGGTTTCCTCTTTCAATTCTCTGACAGTTGCCTCAATTGCACTTTCCCCTTCTTCAATTCTTCCTGCCGGCAATCCGTAAATTCCGGTCTCGGCTCCGGCTTTTTCACCATGTTTTACTAGGAGTACTTCTTGAAGATTATTTCGAAAAACGAGGACGCCAATGGTTGGAATCGGCTGCATATTTTATTTTTTCTTTTTAGATTTTGCTTCAAAGTATCCACCAGCAACGGTTAGCTCAGCCTTAATCGAAGCATGTGGCACGTAATTTTCTAAAACCAATTTATCCGGAGTGAAATCATCTAACTTATTTAATTTACCCTTAATTGAAACCGTCGGGAAAGGATTCGGCTTACGTTTTAACTGTTCTTTAAATTGCTCAATATGATTTTCATAAATATGCACGTCTCCAAAAGTATGTATAAATTCCCCCGGTTCACATTTTAAAATTTTTGCCAAAACGATTGCCAAAAGCGCGTAGCTTGCTATATTAAATGGAACACCTAAGAATAAATCGCAGCTCCTTTGATATAGCTGAAGCGAAAGTTTTCTACCATTGATGCTGACTTGATACATATTGTGGCAAATCGGAAATCTGGAAGCATCCTTTTTTAAAGCCATCGTGTATAAATATTCCGGATTCCAGGAGTTAACGATTGCGTTGTGCGCTGCAGGGTCAGCCGTTAATTCATCAACCACCCACTGCAACTGATCGATTGTTCTGCCAGATTTTGTCGGCCATTTTCTCCACATTTCCCCATATATTCTTGGCAACTCTCCCCACTTTTTTGCAAAACTAGCATTATCATGAATTTTAGCAATAAACTCATCTTTAGTAATTTTGGTTTTTGGATTTTTTTCTTTGTAAATTTTGAAGGGATAATCATCCCAAATATGCACATTATTATCGACTAAATACTTAATGTTTGTTTGTCCCGAAAAAAACCAATATAATTCCTGAATTACACCATTCCAATAAACTCTTTTCGTGGTTAAAAGTGGAAAATCCTTAGATAAATCAAACCTAATTTGTCTGCCAAAAAGACTATACGAAGCAACTCCTGTGCCGCGGTCCACTTTTTTAATTCCCTTATCGAGGATTTCCTGGGCAAGATCTAAATATTGATATTCGGCGCTTCGACCTCTCGCAGCGTCTTCGAGGTGCTTAATTTTCATTTCCTAAATCTTAAATCTTTAATCTTTAATCGTCAATTGGCAAATTAGACTTGTTTTTCTTTTTTCGTTGCGGTAACTCTGCCGCCTTGCCATTGTCCACGGTATAAATTTCCACCGCCGCTGACCTCAGAAAATTGAATATGCACAAAGCGCGCTCCCATTTCAATTTCCACCGTTACCGGCCCTTCGTTTTTAAGACCAAAAGTTAGGCCTCCAGAGTAGCCCGGCGGCACATTCCCTGTTCGCAAAATAAGTCCACTTCTGTAAGTTGTTGAGCGCGGCGTAATGCTGGCGGTTAAATCCGAAGGCATATTAACCGATTCTATTGTTTTAACCAAGAAGAAGTCGCCCGGCTTAATTTTAATACTTTTCTCTTTTCCATATGATGCAACTAAAACAATGTCCGCGGTCTTACGATGGATTTCGCCCAAGAATGCATCGCCGGAAATTTTGTAGACCTCTCCCAAACGTAGATCAAAGCCAGCACCTTCGGGATTGGTCAATTCTCTTTCCGAAAGTCCTTCTACCAATTTTATTTTTTTTACTAACTGTAATAATTTCTTCGGTCCTAAAATCATATTTTAATACCCTTTAGGGTAAGTTTTTTAAAATCTCGTTTTGAACTTGTTCGATTGTCTTTTCACCGTCAATAATAATAAATTCTTTTGGGAATTCTTGCAAGAGCCATTTATAGCCCTTTTCTATTTTTGTCATTTTCTGGGTATTTTCGTAAAGCTCTTTTTCTTTCGTTGAATCGTGCCTTCTCGAAAGTCCTGTTTTAACCGAAACATCAAGATAAAAAGTGCTGTCCGGAACGATAAATTGGTTATACATCGAAAGCACGCTTTGCGCAATTGTTTGCACCATAGCTTCATTTCTATAATCAACATCGGGCTTGTCTGCAACACCATACGCCACAGACGACCAGAAGTAACGGTCGGAAATGACGATTTCTCCCCGCTTTAAATGATCCAAAACTTCCAGCTGTTGAATTTGCCTATCTGCAGAAAATAAATACTGAAACGAAACCATTGGAATTTCCGTTTTTCCTTGCAACGCGCGTCTTATAAATTTACCAATTTCGCTGTCGGTCGGATTTTTTGTAAGATAAATTTTTTTACCCTGCTTAATTAAATTTTCAGCCAGAAGCTTGGCCTGAATTGTTTTACCGGAGCCGTCGACTCCTTCCAATGCGATAAATTTTCCCGGATACGTATTTCTTTTAAAATCGAGGTCAAAACTTATGTGGTACTTCACTTTTGATAATATAGCACAAAGCCGGAAGTTTTGGAAATTAGCAATTTTTATGGTACAATGGCAACTCAAACTATGAGTCTAGAAATTGCAAAAAACGCAGGCGAAGGTGTAGCAAAAACACTCCTTCACCTTGTTCCAGACAAGACAGAGGGTTGGATTCTTACACGCGGTATTGAAAAAATACTTTTAACAACCGAATACGAGTACCCTCCTAACTTTTGGGAAACAATCGACCAATACGCAGCAACCGGTGGTTTCTTAATTGTACAAAATCATTTCAGTAATGCAGACATTTTAGCAGTAGACTTACTCGCAAACAGGATAACTTGTAGAGTCAACAAAACAGCCCCTGAAAATAAAAAAATGGGAGGGTTTATTGAGCCTTTTGCCGACAGCCTGCCGGGAGATACCCAAGGAGAAATGTCCAAATTCTATAAAAAAGTTAAGCCTCTAATTAACAAACTAAGAGTTGAAACAGGCCCTACACCAACCCTAAATGATATCTTAAACGGAAGAATTCATTCGTTTGAAAAATATAAACAAGATCAAGAAAAATCATCCGGACGAATGAAGGAGGCAACATCAAAAGAAAGAAAAGGAATTATCTTGCCTGCGGAAGCAACAGTTCAGGGTGGAAGAATTGATCCTACAACTGGAGAAATTTGTGGGATGCAGGTATTTACACCAAACTCGATTAAGTTGGCTTTATATTCTATAACCGAAGCAAATGAATATGGAATTATTATTCCGACTGCCGTATCGTATGGATATAAAGTTTTGAACTCCGAAACGAATGGTATAACACTTCGCGCTACCGTAGGTGGCGTAACCCCTATTAAACAAGCAATTATGAAAGTCCATGTAGGAGAACCAATTATTTACAAAAAGGATGACATTAGGGGTTTAAATTCCGATGAACTAAATTATCTCGTCGCTACGACAATTGCCCAAATGTTAGAACCACAGGAACGTGGCGTTTACTCAAGTCGTGAAAGATTTGAAATTGCGCTAGAAGAGTATATGGTTAAAAAGCGCCGATCTGAAGAAATCCTCAAGGGTTTGCGCGCCGAATATGAAGCAAGAAAGAAAGAGGAAGCAGCTATTTCTCCTCGTCAATTTTAGATTCTCCGGGGCCTTTTTGATTTAAATATTTAGCCGATTTTTTCTTAAAATATGGTATTTCCGCTGGAGACGAAAGTTGTTCAAAAGCTAAAGAACAGATCCTCATATCGGGATAAAGCGCTACGGGTAATTTTCCCATATTTGCCAGCTCCAAGGTTATATGTCCTCGCCATCCAGCATCGATTGTTGCCGCGGTTGAATGAACAATAATACCTAATCTTCCAATGCTGGAGCGCCCTTCCAAACTTCCAACCAGGTCATCTGGAATTTCAACATCCTCCACCGTTGTTCCCAAAACAAAATCTCCCGGCTGCATAATAAACGCATTCCCCTCTTCGACAATTATTTCTTTGGTGAATTCTTTGGCAACATTTTTTCGAGGATCGATTACACCATGAACTCCGGATTCAAAAATTCTAAAAGCATTTCCAAGACGTAAATCAATTGAGCAAGAGCCAAGCTGCGAAGAAAAATCCGGCGCAGGAGTAATTTTAATTCTCCCGACTTGAAGCGCTGTTTTTAAATCTCGATCTGAAAGTACCATTTAGGCCGCACCTTTCTTTTTGAAGTTTTTATCTTTCATTTCTCAGCTATGATAGCATAAGAATATGTACTATGTCTATTTGCTCAAAAACGCTGAAAAGAACAAGATTTACATTGGATATACTAATGATCTGAAGAAGCGACTTTTACTTCACAATCAAGGAAAAGTTTTTTCTACAACAAAAGATAAACCATGGATTTTAGTTTATTATGAAGCTTATCTTAATAAATCTGATGCGACAAAACGAGAAAAAATGCTCAAACAAGATGGCCGATCTAAAACCTGGCTTAAGAAACGAGTCGAGAAAAGTTTAAAAGGTGCGGCCTGAAGTTTAACATTCGAGGCCAAACTTTGCAAAGAGGCTTTAAGCGGCAATAGGATCAACATTAATTTTAAATCCGTGCTTTGTGAAAGGAATAATTGCATGGGTTTCCCTATCTTGACCACAAATTACTGGCATTACCATCAATTTCTGCTCAAGTAATGATTTTCTCGTATCGGAGCTCTCATATATTTTTGCCATTTTTCTTCTCAAACTATTTAGACCTTCTATTAAGGAGCCTGAAAGCTCGCCTCCCTTTAAAACATACTTACTAAATTCAGAATCAGTCATTGTATTCCAATTTGCCGGCATATCTGACCAATTTCTATCTTCCAAAGCTTGCCATTTTGCCCTATCAAGATTTGCTCTGATAATCTCTTGCATTACTATTGGTACTGTTGCCTGCTTAAATTCCTCCGCAGATGTATAATTGCCGGAGCGATCCTTAATTGGATTATCTTTGCGGCCACGATTACCTCTTACAAGCTTTGCGGCTAACTTGACGGCTTCCGGAACAGAATCTTCGTCACCGCTAAAAATAACAAACATTGGAATATCATAGGGAGGATATCCTCCCTCCGAAATTTTGATTCCTTCTTCCCAGTGCGTATCGTAAGCATAAGTGCTTTGTGATTTATAAGCATCATCCGCAATCTGTAAATAAGTTCCTTCTTTATGTTTTGAATTATGCAAATAACCGTTATAAAGATTGCAAAGCAAAAGCATCGCTCTCTCTTCTAATTCCTTTGTTGCTCCCTGGTCTTCTGCCTCAAGTTGAGGATAAAGCTTAATTAATCTTTCTTTAAGAATTGGTAACAATTGACCTTTTATCTTACCTATTCCATCCCAAAAATTAACTGCTGTTTGCACATAGTTTTCTTTCCAATCAGCTGCAAAAGAATTGTCCTTTAAGACAGTATTTATCATTCGCCCATACGAAGCATCCTCAAGCAAAGCGCCTGTGGAAATAATTTTTCCGGATGCGATTAGATCCTTCAAGACAGCTTTGGAATAAACAGGATCTTTTCCTTTTCCAGCAACTTCGCGCGCATAAGCCAGAGATTCGTCTCTTTCAAGCCCCGCATACATATATCCCGTAATCGGGTTAAATGTTGTTTGCGGAAGTATAACTTCAATCTTTCCGTTAGCATATGCTTCTCCATATCTACAGCTTAAGTAATTGCGGATTG
>Ga0182027_10008014_pt1 | contig 15449 bp, 4 predicted proteins | sample 712E1DmetaG_FD_121300 | JGI IMG/M metagenome (GOLD analysis project Ga0182027, IMG submission 121300) | Permafrost microbial communities from Stordalen Mire, Sweden - 712E1D metaG (Illumina Assembly) | ecosystem: Environmental > Terrestrial > Soil > Wetlands > Permafrost | place: Sweden...
CTTGGCCCGATCGCCGATCTTCATCTTGATGTGGCCGATGCGATGGAAGATCTCCACGATCTGCGCTTCGCTTTGCGACTCGCGGTGGTGGACCAGGATGGTCTGATAGAGCTTGAACGCCTCGTCCCACTGCTCCCGGCGGTAGAGCAAGTTGGCCCGATCCACCAGGGTGGGCAGGTGGGTTGCGTCCAGCTCGTAGGCCGCGCGGTAGTACTTGAGCGCCTTCTCCTCGTCGCCCAGTTGCTCCGCCGCCTTGGCCAGGCGGTAGTACAAGATGTTGATCTCGCGGTGAGCGCGACGATCCGCTTTGCGCGCCAGCATCTCCAGGATGGGTACGAGCGGCGCCCATTCAGCTTGGCGGTAATAGATGTCGGCCAACGGGGTGGCCGCCTCGACGTGTTCCGGATCAAGTTCGATGGTACGCGCGTAGAGTTCCTTGGCCTTTGCCTCGTCGCCCAGTTCCGTTTGGTAGAGCTTGGCGGCTTCGTAGAGAAGACGCGTCCGCTCCAGCAGGTTGGGCGTGTGGGCCTCGGCACGCACCATCAACTGGGCCGCCTTGAATGAGTCGCCGCGCCGCTTGTAGATGTTGAGCAGCGACAGCATGCTCGGCACGTGCGTCGGCGCGATGGCCAAAGCATCGCTCAGGCGTTCCTCGGCGATGTCGGACATCTGCATCTGTTCGTCGAGGATCTTGCCCAAGCGATGGCTGAGGTCGACCTTCTCTTCGGGCGAGGCGCTCCCCACCAGCCGCTGCATGATGTCCACCGCGCGCTCCCACTGCTCGGTCTCCTCGTAAAGCCGCGCCAGCCCCCGCAAGGCTTCGGCGTGGTTGGGGTCTGTGTTGAGGATCTCGTTGAATGCCTCGATGGCGCTGTCGGGATCGCGCAGGCCCTCCTCGTACACCCGTCCCATGTCCAGGTAGATCGCGGTCTTGGCCGCCACATCGTTTTCCACCTGGATGTGTTTGCGGAAGGTGTCGACCAAGGCATCCCACTTGCGCTCACTGCGATAGAGACGTTCCAGATCCTGGCAAGCCTTCAGGTTGTGCGGATCGATGGTGAGCGCCTGCTGCAGGCTATCGATCGCGTTGTCGATCTTGCCTGGCAATTGCTCACACACCTGCGCCATGCGCACGAGGAGATTCACCCGGTCGGCCTCGGGCGCGGTGACTTCGAGCTGATGCTCCAAGACCTCGAGGTACGCGTCCATCCGGCCGGCCTTCTCGTACAATTGCTCCAGCGCCTTGAGCGCGGGCAGGTTCTGCGGATCGACGGTCAGCACTTCCTTGTAGGCTTGCACCGCCCGCTCATTGTCACCGAGGCGGGTCTCCCACAACTCGCCAACCTGCAGGCGCAGCTTCACCGCCAGCTCGCCGTCGCTGACCACCTGCGACTTTCGCGCCAGCACGTCGGCCAGTCGGTCCCATGCCTGGCTGCGACGGTGAAGGCGTTCGAGTGCCTCGATGGCCTTCAGGCAGTGCTCGTCGACTTGCAGGGCTTGGTCGTAGGCCAAGGTGGCCTGGCCCACGTCGCCGATGTGGGTTTCGAAGGTCTCGGCCAATGCCACCAGCACTTCAACCCGCTGCGCCGGATCAGACTCGACTTCGGCGTGCCTGGACAGAACGTTGACCAGATCCTTCCACTGGGATTCTTTGCGATAGAAGTCAGCCAGCGCCGCCATGGCGCCCACGTGGTTGGGCTGCCGCGCCTGAGCCTCCTTGGCCGAGGTGATGGCATATTCGGTGTGGTGCAGGGCCGAGTCGTACCAACGGGCGATCTTGACCCACAAGTCAGCCGCTTGCTTCGCGTCCTCCATGCCCTGAGCGGCCTGGGTGTATTCGGACAAAAGGTCGGGCCACTTGTTGGTAACATTGGCCAACCGTTCCAGCTCCTGGGCGACGGTGTTGCTTGAGTAGTCCTCACGGAACGCAGCCTGCAGCATCACGAAGGCGGAGTCCCGATCACCGATGTGCTCCTCGTAGATGCGCGCAATTTCACAGAAGAGTTTGATCTTCTCCTCCGTCTCGCCCGTGTACTCCACCCGAGCCAGCAGCAATTCCACCAACTCGGGCCATACCTTGCGCTGACGGTACACCTCCTCCAACGCCGCCGAGGCCGCGGCATGCGAGGGGTCCATCTTTAGCACGCGTTCGTAGGCCTCAGCCGCTGCACCGCCATCGCCGATCTTCTCTGACCAGACGGACGCAATTTGCATTAGCACGTCCACCTTGTCGCCCACTGACGCGAGCGCGGCAACCCGACGCTCCAATACATCCACACACTCTTCCCAGCGTCCCTCCTGGGTGAACAGCGTCTCCAGGGCGGTCAGAGCACGGGCATCAGCCGGATCGATCTGTAGTACATGGCGCCACGCCTCGATGGCCGCATCGATGTGCACCAGGGTGCTGCCCTCCAACTCGCCGAGTTCCGCGTAGCAATCCCTGAGCACGGCCGCCGGGAAGCTCTCGCTGCCCACGGCGATCAGCCTGCGCAAAGTGTCCGAGAGCTCCTCCCATGCCGCCGCGCTCCGGTAGTTGGCGGCAATCGCCTGCAGAGCCTCAACGTCTCCCGGATTGATCTCAATGACTTTCTTCCAGCACTCGAGGGCGTTCCTCTCGCGGCTCAGCTTCTCACCCCACACGTGGCCCAGGCGCTTGTAGGCTGGGATGCGCGCTTCCGGGTCCTCGGTGGCCCGGATCTGGCTATCCAGAACCTCGGTCAGCTCGCGCCACTCCTCGGCCTGCTCGTGCAGGTCGGCCAGCGCCGATAACGCCTCCGGGTCGGCGCCGCGCAAATCGAGGACCCGCCGCCAAAGCTCAATGGCATGCTCGCGCTGGTCGAGCACGTCAGACGCGATTCTGGCCATACGCGCGTAGCAGTCGGAAAGCGCCTCGTCGCCGGGGGCGATGTCGAGCATCTTTTCGTAGACTTGGTACAGGTCTTCCCACTGCTCGGCCCGGAAGTAGATGCGCTCCAGGGCTTCCAGGGCTTCCGGCGAGCGCGACTCCTGTTCGAGCACTGCCAAATAGCTGGTCACTGCTCCCGGCGCGTCGTCGATGACATCGGCCAGGATCTTGCCCAGGCGGAGATGCAGAGCGACCAGTTCCCTTGACCCATCGGTGATGGCAATGCGTCGGCGCAGGACATCCGCCAGTTTCTCGTAGTCGCCTTGCTTGTCGTAAACTCGATCGAGGAAAGCCAGGGCCTCGCCATCATTGGGGTCGAGCGCCAGCACCTGCCCGAGCACGTCCTCCACCCGCACCAGATCGGCAAGCTCGGCGTCGAAAACCGTGGCCAAGCGGAAAAGGACTTCGCGGCGTACGCGGTGATCGCTAACCTTGGCCGCAGCATCCGCCATGCTGGCAACGTAGGTTTCCCATTGGTGGGTGGCGCGGGCCAAGCGCAACAACTCATCCAGTCCCTGCTCCGAGGCCGGGTCCTCCACCACTGCCCTCGACCACCACTCGAGCGCCGCCACTTGGTCCATGAGCTTGCCCTCGGAAATCTCCGCAAGCCGTCGCAGCAACCGCTGTCGCTCCTCGGGGTCGGACTCGACACCCAGCTCGACCTGATAGACCCGAACCAGCTTCTCCCACTCCTCAGCCGCACGATAGAGCGGCTCCAGTACCTGTGCGATTTCGTGCTGCATGGCCCCGCTCGACAGCAGCCGCTCCAGCGTGGCCCGCGTCTCGGCGTGTTTGGGATCGATGTTGAGGATCTCCTGGTACGCCTCGACCGCTTTGGGCATGTCCCCCAGCGCGACTTCCAGGATCTGGGCCAGCCTGAAGGTGAGATCGATGACTTGACTGTCGCTGTCCGCCAGACGGATCTCGCGACGGACGATGTCGGCCAGCTCCGGCGAGCGCTCGGTTCTGGTGTAGAGACGGTCGAGCGCCTCAAGGCCATCCTTGCGATCGGGCTCGGCATCAGCTACCCGCCGATAGGTCGCGATGGCCTTGTCGAGGTCGTGGGTTTCCTCCTCGTAGATGCGGGCCAAGCGCAACAGCATCTCGGTCTGCAACCGACTGTCCAAAATGCGGTCGATCTCGGCGTCGTACACCGCTGCCAGATCGACCCAGCGGCCGCTCGACTCCGCCAGGCGGTCGATGTGCGCGATCACGTCCTGGTTCGCGGGATCCACGCGCAAGGCGCGACAGTAGGCATCAAACGCCGCATCGAAATCGTTCAGGCGGCGCTCGTGAATCTTCGCCAAGAGGTCGAGTAACTCCACCCGGCGCACCGGATCCTGGGTGCACGCAACCATGACCTCGTAAACGGCTGCCACCTTGTGCCAGTCGCCCGCGCTCTCGTACACCGGCCGCAACACCTCGGCCGCCGCGATGGGCTCCTCCCCTCGCTGCATCATGCCTTCAAGAGCCTGCAAGGTCGGCTCGTGGTTGGGGTCCATGGCGAGCACGCGCTGGTAGGCCTCGGTGGCTCGGCTCGCATCTTTGAGCTTGTCCGCCCACAGCTCGCCGATGCGGTGGCGCAGCGAAACCACCTCGGCAGCCGACGAGGACAGCTCGGTCTGCCGCTCGAGCACGTTGAGCAGATCGTACCAACGCTCGGTCTGCAAATACAGACGATCCAGCGCCTGCAGGGCATCCAGGTCATCCGGATCCATGTCGAGGATCGAGGTGTAGGTCTCGATGGCGCGGGCCGCGTCTTGCAGCTCGCGGTCGTACACCTGGCCCAGCACGAAAAGTCGCTCCTTCTTTCGCGCAGGGTCGGTGGCCAACTCGGCCTGGCGGGCATAGACATCCTTCAAGTCATTCCAGCGCGACAAGCGCAAGAACAGCCGCACCAGGTTTTCCAGGGCCGTCTCGTTGGTGTCATCAAGGGCCAGGACCTGCCGGTATACCTCGATGGCCTTGTCGGAGTCGTCGAGCACTTCCTCCCAGATCTTGGCCGCGCGCGAGCCTAACTCTTTCTTGTCAGCCAGCGCTTCGACCATCTCCATCTTTCGCTGCAGTAGCAACACGAGCTGACCGTAGTCGGCCGTGCGAATGTAGATGGCTTCCAGCGCGTCGGCCGCTTCCAAATCACGCGGCCCGACGGCCAACGCCTGCTTGTAGGCCTCCGCCGCAATCTCGGAGCTTCCCAGCTCATTCTCGGCCAGCTTTGCGATGGCGTGGTATACGGCGCCTTTCAACTCATCGGACTGCAGCTTCTCCGCGGCGGCTTGATAGCGGACCACCAGGTCGTCACAACGGCCGAGCGCTTTCGCCAAGCGTTCCAGGCGATGGGTGGTCTCGGGATCGAGGGGATCCTCGGCCAGGGCGCGTCCCAGAGCCTCGTAGGCCCGTGCGGGATCGTCCAGGCCATCCTCGCAGGCGGTGGCAATCTCGTGCAGAAGATCGATCTTCCGCCGCACGTCCAGCGCGTGGCGCGCCTGGATCTCCAGAACCCGCACCAGGTTGCCAAAGTCGCTACGCGCCCGGTACACCGGATCCAGGATCTCAGCCAGAACCAGGTCGTGGTCGGGGTGGTCGAGAAGTCCCTCCAATGCCGCCACGGTTTCTTCATGGCCCGGCGCCAGGTCGAGCAGTCGTCGATACGTCTCCACCGCGGCGGTAATGTCGTGCAGCCTCTGTTCGCGCAGGTGCCCTAGACGAGAGAGCAGGCGCACCTGCTCGTCCTCCTCGCTTGCCAGATCGAGCTGTCGTTGCAGGTTGTCCGCCAGATCGAGGTCAAGTCCCTTCTGTACAAAAAGGCGATCAAGCGCGCGCAAGGCAGTCAAGCTGCCCGCGTTGTCGCCCAGCGCCTCCTTCCACGCCGCAATGGCCTCGTCGGGATTTCCAATAGCCTCCTCCCAGATGGCGGCGATGCGTGCGTGAATCTGCTCGCGCTCCTCGCTGGAACGGACCAGCTCGGCCTTCTTCTTCAGGGTATCGACCAGATCGGACCAACGCTCAGTCCGCGTGTACAGTCGTTCCAGGGCCTCAAGCGCGGACGCGTCCTCCGGCTCGATCTCTTGCGCCAAGCGGAAATACTCGACCGCCTTGTCCGATTGGTCGAGCTTCTCGTCGTAGGCCACCGCAATGACCAGCAGAATCTCGCGCTCCAGCCCAGACGCGAGCTTGCGACTAGCCTGGGCTTCGCTGTACAGCGCCACCAGCTCCCGCCATTTCCCCATGCGATCAGCCAGCGCCTCCAACGCCGCACGCGCTTCAGCCGACTCCGGACTGACGCTGAACGCCTCGGCATAGGCCTGGTACGCCTGTTCGGTGCGGCCGGCCTCGCCTTCAAGGGCACCGATGCGCAAGAGCAAGCCCACCCGGGCAGCGACATCCGTCTCGCGCCCCAGCTTGATGCGCTGAACCTGCAGCAACCGCTCGACCTCGTGTCCCGCCTCGTAAATGGGCTCGAGCGCCGCCACCGCGCGCATTTGGTGCTGACTGTCGTCGAGATAGATCTCCAAGGCTGCGCGCGCCCCCGCATGGGTCGCGTCCAGCGCCAGGGCCTCCTGATACGCCTCCACGGCGACACCTGGACTCTTCAGATGCTTCTCGGAGACCTCGCCCAGGCGGAACTTCAACTCGGCTGCGCTGGGGTCGTCATTGGGCAGCTTGAGCTCGCGTGCGATGATCTTGGCCAGGTCCTTCCAGCGCTCCGTCGCCCTATACAAGCGGTCCAGAGCCCGTAGCGCCTGCGCGTCCTCTTTGGCCGTCTTCAGGATGTCCTTGTAGAGATCGATCGCCTTGTCCGCGTCGTGTACCTGCTCCTCATAGAGCGCCGCGAGCTGCAAACGAACCTCGCGCTTCTCCTCCTCCGAGCCGGCCAAGGCGAGCTTCTTGTCGTAGATGGCCAACAACTGGTCGTGCTGGCCGGTTGCAATGTACAGGCGTTCGAGAGCCAGCACCGCCTGCTCGTCGCGATCGGCGATCTCCAGGATCCCTCGGTTGCGCGCAATGGCCGCCTCGGGGTTGGCCAACTCCTTCTCGTAGGCGCGCGCCACTGTCGCCAGAAGCGGGAGCGCGTCCTGCCCTTGCAGGCTTGGCAGAACGACCTCGTAGGCGTCCACCAACAGAGACCAGTTGCCCGTCTCACCGGCCAGCCGCTCGGCATATTCGCGCGCCCATTCCTCGCGCGGATTCTCGGACAGTGCCTGCAGCGCCACTGTCAGCGCCAGCGGCTTGTCGCCGGCATCACCCTCGAGAATCTGGGCGATGCGCAGCATGCGCTCCTGGCGATCGGCCGCGTCTTTGGTGTGCTCAAGCTGCACCTGCAGGACCGCGGCCAGCCGCTTGGCGTCCTTGGCGCTCTCGTACATCGGGATGAGAGCCTCGGCCGCCGCCAAATTGTGGCGATCGAGGGAGAGCGCCTTCTCGAAAGCCTTCTGCGCCTTGTCCGGCTTGTTCAGCCGGTCGCGGTAGAGGACCGCGATCTTGTTCCACAGCCCCACCCGGGCCGCATCGGTTTCCGTCTCAGCTTGCCGCTCCAACACCCGCGCGAATTCGTCCCACTTACCCTGGTCCGAGTAGAAACCCTCGAGCGCATCCCAATCCTTGTTCTGCAGGTACAGCTTGCGCAGCGCATCCTGCGCGCGCCGGTTCTCGGGCTCCGCATCCAGCAGTGTCTTCCACGCGGCCACGGCCAGCTCGATCTTCTGCAACTTCTCGGTGTACACCGTGGCCAGCTTGGGCAGGATGACACCGCGTTTGGCCGGGTCGTCGGTCAAGACTGATTGTTTGTCCAAGACCGCCGCCAGCTCCTCCCACCTCTTCTCACGCTCGTACAGCTTCTCAAGCTCAGCCAGTGCCTCGATGTCGCTGTCGTTGGCCTCGAGAACTTTGCCCCACAGCTCGATCGACACCGCCGCCTTCTTGAGTTTCTCGGTGGCCAGCTTGGCGACTTCGGCCCAGCGCTTTCCCCGCTCGGCCGGATCGGCCACGCGCGCGATCTCCTGTCGCAGCACCGCCACCAGTCGATCCCAGTCGCGCCGCTTCTCGTACATCTGCTTAAGGAAGGTCAGCGCCTCGGCGTTGCCCGCATCAATCTCGAGAATCGCTTCGAACGCCTTGATGGCTTCAGCCTGGTTCGAGAATTTCTCCAGGTACAGGGTTGCCACTCGGAGGTAGAGCGCGATCTTCTCCTCGGCCGAACCGACGATGGCAGCCTTCTTGCGCAAAATCGAGATCAGCTCGGGCCAACGCGGAATGACCTCGTACTGGGCCGCTAGCGCGTCCATTACCTCGATGTTGTTGGGCTGAAGGGTAAGGATCCGATTGTAGACTTCCACCACCATCACGTCGAGCTTGAGCCGATCCCGGTACAACTCGACCATCTCCAACAGCACGGGAACCTTCGCCTCAGCCGTGGGCCAAGTTGCCTTCTCAACCGCCTCCTTGAGGACCTCGACGCAGGCCTTCCAGCGTTCCGCGTGACGGTAGACCCGGGCCAACTCGCGCCTGGGCCCCCAGGCCGAGGGAGCGGCAGCCACGAGCTTCTTCCACGCATCGATGCCCTTCTCCACTGACAGACGTTCGGTCTCCAGCGCGGCCGCAGCCTGGCCCTGCAGCTCCGCTGGAAAGTCCTCAAGCACAGCGTTCGAGGTTGGTTCCTTGCCCACTTGGTCCTCCGGGATAAATAAGGCAACCACAGGGTCGCGCCCGCATGCTCTTGGCCTCTGGTTGGAGAGAGGCTAAGACCGCGGAAAATGGAGCATTTTATACCACGTGTGCCACTTTGCACACAACGGGAATGAACTCCATTCTGTCGTCGGTGCGCGGCCTTTCCGACTGCCTCGGCGGCCCAACCACAACCGCGCCGGCCGCGGTGGAATTGCGCGGGTCGGAGGCACACCCGACCGTGGGGGCGGGTTTCAAACCCGCCCCTACAGAATTGCGGCAGAGGACGCCGACCCCGATGACCCTACGGGCCGCTCAAGGCGTAGAGCTTGTCGCTCGCAGCCCGAATGAAGCCAAACGCAGATCCGTCCTTACCCCCACCGGTGGCCACAAACTTCTGCAAATAGTCACGGGCCTGCTGCTTCTGCTCGCTGGCGTGCGATTCCTCATACCATTCGGCGTAGGTCATGCCGCAGTTGTACAGGGCATCGAAAAGTCCGTTGTCCACGTCAAGCGCCTTCTTGAACTCAGACACGGCTTGCTCGTACTGCTTGAGTGACTTGAGCGCCACGCCGTGGAGGTTGTAGCACTCAGCGCTGTTCTCGTTAGCCCGCACGCATTCCGCAAGGACCTGCGCGGCCTCTTTTTCCGCGTCGAAATCCAGGTAGAGCCGGCCCAGCGCGATAAACGGCTTGTCCATCCGGGGATTGAGCTCGATGGCGTTGCGCAGAGCCAGATCCGCCTCCTTGGGACGCTCTTCAAAAACGTACACCAGCCCCAGACGCCACTGGGCCTTGAAAAGCTTGGGGTCCAGTTCCGTCGCCTTCTTGAGCGCGGCTTCCGCCTTGTCCAGGTGCTTCGCCTCAAGATAGGCCTCGCCCAGGTCATACTGGAAGTTGGCGTTGTTCGGGCTCAGTTTGGCCGCTCCCTCGAACGCATCGATGGCTTTGTCCCACTTGCGCTGCTTCTGATACACCTTGCCCAGGTTGTAGTGGGCCATCTCGTAGGAGGGATCCGTCTGAATAGACAGCCTCAGCTCGCGCTCGGCCGAGTCGTAGAGATTGTTCTTGAACGCCTCGACGCCCCGGTTTGCGATTTCGATGGCTTTGATGCGTTCCTGGCTGCAAACGAACGCATCACAGGCCGGCAGAATCAACCCAAGCGTGAGAATAGCTTTCAGATAGCGACCCATCGCGGCTCCTTCCGTTGGCGAATTCCGAGCGCTAATCGCCCGCAGCACCGGCGGTGAAGTTGAACGGACACGACACGATGACGATACCGCCACCGAGCGGCTTGGGGAACTCCCAGCGCCGGACTGCCTGCACCACGCAGTTCTCCACGCGAATGTTGCCCATGGTCGAGCTCTGCAAGACCGAGGCGATGACGGTTCCCGTCGCGGCTATGGTGAACTGCACCGAGATACGGCCCGCGAGATCGGCCTTCTTCGTCAGCTCGGTCTCGTAGCAGTACTTCACCTCGTTGATGTGGCGACGGATGATACGGCGGATGATTTCCTTGTCCAGCGACCCACGCACGTTGGCCTGGCCCGGGATGACGTCTGGCGCACGGGCGCGCCGGCCACCCAAACCACCGGCGCCGCGGCCATAGCCCGAGCCCGAGCCGCCGCCGCCACCCTTGCCGATGGTGCCGAAGTTGCCAAGGCCGATGGTCCCTTCACCGGTGCCACCGCCGCCCGTCCCGGTGCCAACCAGACCAAGACCACCCACGCCGTAGGCTTCACCGATCTGGTTGCCAATGAGGCCGCCCAGCACGTTCTCCGCATCATTCCCGGCCGCCGTGTCGCGACCGAAGATGGAGGCCAGGTGTGAGCCCTCGGCCATCTTCAACACGCCGAGGATGCCGGCGTTCTTGGCCTGCTCTTCCGCAAGCTTCTTGGCCAGGTGCGGGTCAGGGTTGTCCTTGGGGCCTTTGAGGCCGTAGAGGCCCTCCTTGTTCTTGGATGTCTTCTTCCCCATCTTGCCTTCCTCACCCTTGTGCCGCTTGCCCTTGCCGCCCTGCTCATCGGGCCCCTTCTTCTTTAGCCACTCAGGAATCTCTTCTTCCTTTTCCTCGGGCGGCTTGATGAGGAAGTTGACGAAACGACTGTCTGCATTGAAGAGGTCGAGTGAGAGCGACTTGGGATCGGGCGGGACAGAGAAGATCATCAGAAGGAACAGCAGAAGGCCGATGGCCGTACCAACCGTGTAGGCTTGCTCACTCCAGCGCCAGACCAGGAAGGGAACCGGGAAGGTACGCGGCTTGGGGGTTGCGCTCACCAAGAAACTGGTCTCGCCACAGTCGATCTTCGCACGGCCCCGGTCGCCCAGGGAAAAACTGGCACCGCGCTGCTGCACGAACTGCTGCAAGGGAACCACTTGGTTGTCCAGCAACACCTCGCCCGTCATCGACGGTGTGACGTTGATGAGAAAGTCGGCGCCCGTGGTCGATACCAAGGAAAAGGACGGCCCACCGACATACTCGGGTCCCAGGGGCGCGTCCACGCCTGCATCCGAGCCAATCACGAAATTGGGGTTGGTGCGCCCACGCCGCTTCAGGCCCATGTAGCAGAGGGCAATCCCCACCCCGATCCCCCCGAACACGAGGAAGTCCATGGCGGGCGAACGGGCCTTCCACTGGAAATTCTTTGACTCGCCGCCGTCGGCCACATACTTGTCGTACCGGCTCTTCTCCGCACCGAAGTCCAAGATGGTGGCGAAGAACACCGCCAACGCCACCACGATCAGGGCGCCACCCGCGAGCAGCATCGTCTTCGACTGGCCTTCTGTGCTCCGCCCCGTGGGGTCGGACAGATGGCGGGTCTGGGTCACGATACCGCGGTACAGAGCCTGGACCTCGATGGCGTGGGTGCCGTCCTGGATCTCCACCTCAGCCCCGGCGTGGCTGGCAAAGCTCCCCATGCCTGCTCCCGCAGCGGCAAATCCCTGGGACGCCGCCATGGCCTGGGGCGCCGCCATGGCCTGGGGCGCCGGCGGAGAATATTGCGCTCCGTAACCCAAAAGCGTTGGGGCTTGAACTGGAGGCCGAACCGGCGCTGCATACTGCGGCGGTGCGACTGGGGCGGCCGGTGGGGGGGCAACCGGCATGACTGGCGCGGGCGTGGGCGCCTCCGCGCCTTCGGCCAGGAACGTGATGGCCACGCGAACGTCGCCGAACTGGACCTGATCCCCGCTCTTGAGGCTGGTCTTGGCGATGCGCTCACCGTTGAGCAACGTCCCCCGGGTTGACCCCAAGTCGATGAGCTGAACCTCATCGGGCCCATTCACTTCGAGCACCGCATGCATGCGGGACACTGATTCGTCGTCGAGGCGGAGATGTGAGGAGGCCAGCTTGCCGATCTTGATGACGGGCTCCGTCAGCACCTCTTCTCGTACGACCTGATCCCCCCTGAAGATCTGGAACTTGATGGGGATTACAACATTGGCCATTTGGGTCTCCTCCGGTTGCGGTAGGCGATGACCATCGGCGGCCACGCCTGTGCTCTCGAACTCCGCCACAGGGTCTTGCGACCCGAAGCGGCTAGATGTCTTCGAGCGACTTGAGCATTTCAGGAATGAAGTCTTTGCGAATCTCGATCAGGCTGGAGTGTTTGGCTTTGTTGATGGCGTTCACCAACTCGCCATCAGGCCGCTGCAGGTCACCCTCGACATTGTCGTCTTCGAAATCGTAGACAGTCTTGGACTTGAACTGCTCGGCCCCACCTTCTTGAGCCAGAACCGTACCCAGTCCCCCTACGGTGAGAACCGCAATCATTGCTATGAGTCGCATCGGTTCACTTCCTTCCTTCGGCTGCGTTGGAAGACAAGCACGGAAAGCTCGCCTCCTATTGACAACCAAGATCGAATCCGGTTCCCACAATTATGGATCGAGCTCAATCGATGACGCCTGTAGTCACTCCCACTTCTTCCTATCGACCGGCTTCTGCACTGCATTCTTGGGATCACTCGGCTGGTCAGCGGATTTTCCTGGCGCAGCAGCGGGCGCAGCTGGGGCCGTCGGCGCGGCTGGGGCCGTCGGCGCAGCAGCGGGCGCGGCTGGGGCCGTCGGCGGCGTAGCAGCGGGCGCGGCTGGGGCCGTCGGCGCAGCAGCCGGTGGTTCAAGCACAGAGCCAGGAGCAGGGGCCTTTTCTTCGGCGCCCTTGTCGCCCGCACCCTTGCCACCGCCGGTGGCCTTCTTCGTCTTCTCCTCCTCCTCCTTCTTCTTCATCTCTTCCTGCTGGCGTTTCTCCTCCGCCTCCATCTTCTTCATCTCCTCTTCCATCTTCTTCTGCTGCGCCTCCGCCTTGCGCTGCATTTCCTCGGCCTCTTTCATCATCTTGGCCGCTTCTTCCAGCGCCACGAACACCTCGTCGATGTCCTTGATGCGCTTCTCAGCGTCCTTGCGCGCTTTCGGCGAGGTAGCCCGCGTCAGGAAATCCCGATAGTAGGCCTGGGCTTTTTGCAGCATGGGCTTGTCGCTGCCGCCCTTGTATTCTTGATACAGCAGGCCGAGGTTGAAATACGCATCCGGGCGTTGTGGATCGAGATTCCGAGCCTCGTTGTACTTCTGCTCGGCCTCGTCGAACTTCTTGTTGCCGCGCAAGGCGACCCCCAGCCCTATGATCGCCTCATAGTTGCGTGGCTTGGCCTTGAGTACAGCCCTGAGATTATCTTCCGCGATGTCGTAGTTGCGGAACTTGAGCGACACCGCGGCGAGGTTCAGCCGCGCCTCGAAAAGCGCAGGATCGCCTTCCACCGCAGCGGTGAAGTTCTTGATCGCCTCCGTGTAGTTCTTCTTGGCCAGATAGATCATGCCCAGGGTGTTGTAGACCACCGCCACGGCCTTCTTCATCTCGACCGTGTAGCCCGTTCCCTCGACCGCGGTCTCCTGGGCTGTCTTGCCCTCGTCTTTCTCCTTCGCGTCTTCCTTCTTGCCCTTGCCCTTCTTGGCTTTCTTGCTCGACTCGTCGGTGACGGCCCCCTCCTCCTCGAATTTGCCCGTGGCGATTTCTTGCGCCCTCTTGATGGCCTGAGCACCAACCAGTTTGGCTGCCTCGGGCAGGTCCAAATCGAAGTAGATGAAGCAAAGGCCCGCGTACGCCTGCAGGCTGTTCCCATCCAACGCAAGAACGCGCCGCAGTTCCTTCACCGCCCCGTCGTTGAGCGCCTTCTTGTCGGATCCGCTCGCGAGGCGGGCTCGTTCACGATAGATCTGGGCCATATTGATGCGGGCTGCGATCGAGCCGATCAACGGGTCAGCCTGAATCGAACGCTTGAAGAGCGACTCCGCGTTGTCCTTGTTCCCGCCCTGCCAGGCCACGTAGCCCAGATTCGCCAGGGCCGGCGCAAAGGGCTTGGCTCCGCTTGCGAGCTTCTCCCAGATGCTGACCGCGTCGCTCCTCTTGTCACACTCAAGATATACGGCTGCTTCGTTGCTCCGCGCCTCGAGCAGTGCGGGCACCTGGTCAGCCACCTTCCTGAACCCAGAGGCCACCGACGAACAATCTGGGCCGGGAACAGACCCCGCCTTCTTGGCCTTCAGGTAATCGGCAACGGCCTTGTCGAAATCGGCCTTCTGCTCCTCGGTGATCTGCCGCTCGCCCGGTTTCCGCGTGATCATCGGAACCTCTACCGGAGTGCTGGCGGCCGCTGCACCAGGGGCCGGCTTCTTGCCGGGCGTCCACTCCGCTTCGTCAGGCAGTCCGCCGGTTTCTGGACTCTTGGGTCCGGCTGTCGCGCAGCCGATGGACAGGGCAAGCAGGGCTCCGACCCCGACCAGGGACCGAGACGGGCACACTCCGAAACTTCGATGCGTCATCATCGCTAGCTCCTAGTCCTTGGAAACAACCTGGAGATCGTCGGGCAATTCCGGAACGACACCGCCGGGCGTGATAGGCGTCGAGACATAGCCGGGCTCGGGCTTCATCTCGGCCGACAGGGGATACTCGGCGGGCTTCATCTGGTTGAGCTCCACCTCACACATGCTCGACCACTCGTTGTACCAGGACTCCTTGGTCGCGGCCTTCAGGCACAGCTCATAGCCCACAACGGCTTTCGACTCGATAGGCTCGGCCTTGTCCACAAGGGCGTCGCAGAAGATCTCGCGCGGCCGGTTGCCCCACTCGTCCTGCTCCTTGAGGTCCTTGGGGATATCTGCCGTGTAGAGCTGGTTGACGAAATCCGCATAGACCTGCCCGATGCGGGCCGAGGCCGCGATCGTCCAGTGTGCCACGTGGTGGTCGAGCACGAAGTCGTACAGGCCTTTCTTGTCCGCGCTGGGACCCGTCAGTTTCTCGGCCAGGGCCGTCTTCTCGGTCATGTACTGCATGAATTTCTTGCTCGACTCCTCGTACTTCTTCTTCTTGGCTGCCGCGACCTTCGGCTTGTCCCATTGCGTGGGCTGCTGGAAATCGAGCCCCGCCGGGAACTTCACCCGCAGGAACTGCTCGTAGAGCTGTTCGGCCCCGTAGAAGGCCGAGCCGGCCGCGGCAAAACGGGCGATTGCCTCCCGGGCCGCGCGCTCATCAGGCGTGGCGCCGGGTATCTTCTTGGCCGCCTCGCCGTGACTCCACAGCTTGAGAACCTCCTTGAAGTGGTCCTGGCCGTCCTTGGCGTACTTGGAGTTACGATCGTAGACCGTGATCTTCGAACTGGTGGGCGGACCGCACTGCGTGCGCAGCTTCTCCTTCAGCTTCTTCTTCTTGTCCTTGATCTTGGAGTTGATCTCGGCGAAGACCTTCTGCCGGCCGGTCGCGCTCACACGCTCGACCTTGATGCAGGCGCCGTTGACGCCTTCCTGCGGACAGGAACGCTTCCACGAGATCTCGCCCAGCTTGAAGTGGGCAAGAATCTGCTTATCCACGCCGCCCTTGGCGCCCCACTTC
>Ga0182027_10008015_pt1 | contig 15448 bp, 10 predicted proteins | sample 712E1DmetaG_FD_121300 | JGI IMG/M metagenome (GOLD analysis project Ga0182027, IMG submission 121300) | Permafrost microbial communities from Stordalen Mire, Sweden - 712E1D metaG (Illumina Assembly) | ecosystem: Environmental > Terrestrial > Soil > Wetlands > Permafrost | place: Sweden...
CTGGCCCAGCGCGCCACCGCGATCAGCGCGGAGGACACCGCCGTCACGCTGGGTGAACGCCTGGCGCGGCTTGGCGCGCAATTGCTGGTTGAGACGCTGGAGAAAGCTGTCAATAATAATCTCACCGCCCGCCCCCAAACCGAGGTGGAGGCGACCTATGCGCGCAAAATCAACAGGGAAGATGGCCGGCTGGATTGGACGCAACCGGCCCGTTCCTTGTGCAATCGCGTCCGCGCCCTGATTCCGTGGCCGGGGGCGTGTGCCGCCTTGCCGGGCGGGGCGAAATTGCGGACCGTCAAAATCTGGCGCGCCGAGGTCGAGGAGGGCCTATCCGGCGCGCCCGGCGCGGTGTGTCAAGCCGGCAAGGCGGGGATAGTGGTGGCGTGCGGCGAAGGCGCGTTGCGCATCCACGAACTGCAACTCGAAGGCGGCCGCCGCTTAACCGCCGCTGAATTTCTCGCCGGCCACGCCATAAAAACGGGCGAACCATTCTCCTGCGCTCAAAAACGCTTGTTGTAGTCCTCGTGAGTTCCAATCCATTCCCAGAGGAAGCAATCGGGTGTGAACTTGCCAACAGCGCGGTAGTGGTCGCCGACTCGCGCCGACCAGTTGGGCTTTTGGATTGGTTTAAAGTGCAGGGATGGGTGGAAAGCATTCGCTGACCAGAGGTTATAATTCTTCCGTGCCAGCCGTCTCACGTCAGCAGGCAAGGCGCGATAGAGGCGCCAGAATTCGGGCGTGCCGCGGCTGGAAATAGTCACGGCTCGTCGAGAATGTCATCCAGCGGCCGCGTTTGGCCGCTAGCGCGGGCGGTGTCGGCCTCCCGATTGAGGGACGCGAATTTGCCCGCCGCGCCGTCGGCTTGCATCTGGCGGTCCCAGTCGTCATCGGTCCAACCGCACAATTCCGCCGTGATTTCAGCGCGCTCTTCAACCGAGAGCAGCTTGATTGCTGTCCTGATGGACTCCACCGTGCTCATGCCCCCAAATATGCCCCAAAGCCGAACGCTCCGCAACGGCGATTTCAGAATGGCAAATAGCTCACGTAAGCGACGTTGCGGCTGTTGGGCGCCCAGGAGTTGACGTTGACCGTTCCCTGGCCGCCAAACATCTTGCCCAGGATTTGGATCCGCTTGTCCGTCACCGACATCAGGCGCAGCATCACGTCCTTGTTCGCCGGATGATCCGCCGCGCCGGGCGGATAGCTGCAAAAGGCGATCCAGCGCCCGTCCGGCGAGGGATGGGGGAAGACGTTGCCGAATTCGTCCGTGGTGATCTGTTCCTGATTGGAGCCGTCCACGCCCATCCGCCAAACCTGCATGTGGCCGGTGCGGTCGGAGTTGAAGTAAATATACTTCCCGTCGGGGGAATAATCGGGGCCGTCATCCTTGCCCGGATCGGTCGTCAGGCGCGTCTCCGGGCCGCCGGCGGCGGGGACGGTGTAAATGTCGAAATTGTCCTGGCGCTGGCCGTTGACCGTGAAAGTGCGCTGGCCGCAAAAGGCCAGGGTCTTGCCGTCGGGTGACCAGCCGTGGAAATAGGAGGGCGCGTTGGAGGTGAGCAGCTTGGGTGTGCCGCCGGTGATGGGCACCACGTAAATGCGCGACCCGCCGGCCAGGGTCCCGTCGCTGATCGCCAGCGTGGAGCCATCGGGAGAGATGCCGTGGTCATTGTTGACGCGATTCACCGTCCCCGTGTTGATCAGTTCCGGCGCTCCATTGGTCGGCATCTTGTAAAGTCTGCCGCCCTGGTTGAAGACCAGGAATTTGCCGTCGGGGGACCAGTTGGGCGCTTCCAGGTGTTGGCTGGTGAAATAAGCCACCTTCCGGTCGGAAGGCGGAACGGGAACCACTTCGAGCGAACTGCGCGCTCCGTTGGCCGAGGGTTCGGCATAAGCGGGCGGCGCGCCGAATTCGACTCCGGTGAATTCGGCCGTCTCGGTCACGGTGTTGTCGTGAGGGCAAACGGCCAGGCCGACGTAAAACGGCTCCTTGAACACCAGGCGGTAAGCGCCGCCCATCGGCTGCAACGGCTTGCCCGCGTCCGCCACGGACATGATGGCGTAGTCGCCGCGCTTCTCGATCTGGATGCGGGCCGGCGCGGCGGTGGCGCCGAGGTTGGCTTCGATTTCCGCAGTGGGGCCGCCCTTGACTTCCCGGAATTGCAGCGAGGTCAACCCGTTGCCATGCACCACGGCGTCCACGTAAGGCGAATCAGCATTCAGCGTCTGGCGGATGAGGAGGGCGGCCTTGCGGTGGATGTTGGGAGTGCCGGCGGCGCTGACCCAGCGGATGTTGGCGGCGAGGGAGACGTTGCCGGACATCTGCTTCCACACATAATAAAAACCGTCGTTGGTGGCCCACATATTCTCGCCGCCGCCGGTGATGACGTAGGCGCCGCGCGCGGCGTCGAATTGCACCGAACCCGGCTTGCCCGGCTTGCCGACATCCCCGTGACCGGCAAAAAGCCCGACTTCGGAAGTTTGAGCGTAAATCATGGCCGTCCCCGCCAGGCAAATCGCGCAAGCCAGGGTGCTGAATCGTTTATTCGTCATATTTTAATATCTCCAGTTGTGTGTTGTCGTTGCAGATTTAGCGGTTGCCGGTCCCCAAGTAAAGCCCAAATCCGCCCATCGCGGGCGCGAGGGTGCGGCTTGGTCAATTATTGGGGACTGCCTGCGGATCTGGAGCGGGCGCGGGCTGTGTATTCTGGTATTGTGCGCGAAATTGCGTTTGAGCCTGCCTGCGGGCCGCTTGCTGGCCCCGCCGTTGCTGGGCCGCCTGGATTTGATCGGGCGTCTTGGGAACTTGCACGTCGGCGTCCGCGATGGTAGGCAGGGAAAGGAAATCCGCGGCTTCGAGCAGGGCAATCTGTTCCTCGGTATCCGCCGTGCTTCCCACGCTGGCTTTCAACGCGGGAATGGCGTCCCCGCTGCCAAACTGCTTGGCGGCTTCAATGGCGGCCAGCCGCACGCTCTTTTCCGAATTGGTCAAGTCGCTCAAAATGGCGGCCAGGGAGGCGGGGTCATTTTGCGTGGACCAATCCTGCAGCCGGCTGGTTTCGTCTTCGATGTAAGCCTGAACTTGTTCCGCGTTCATGGGGTTGGCGGCAACCACCGCAGCCGGAACCGCCACGGGCGCCGGCTTGAAGCGCCTCGTGGCATTCGCAGCCGCCGCGAGATCAGGATGGGCGGCAGGCGCCGGCAAAGCCGCCGATTCCGAAGGGGCCTCTGGCGGCAGTGGCGCCAGGCGCTGCTGGAAATAGACAGCCGCACCCAGTACCAGTGCCGTCACCAGGATCAAGGCCAGAACGAATTTCGGCCGCATATCCTCCAAGTCCAAGTTCGGAATTCAGGATGATTGCCCAATCACCACTCCCAATAAAACGGCACCATGCCGGTTGATACGGTGCCGCTGCCGCTGCCGCTGGCGGAAAACGTCCCGGGGATGGCCTCAAAATCGTTCACATAGCAATCATCATTGCCATTGCCGCTCATCGTCACGCTCAAGGTTGCCTTTTGGGAACCGCCCTTGGCCGCGCCATAGGTCCAGGTCAAAGTCGCCTTTCCATAAATATCTATTTCATTGTTGTTCATGCTGCCGTCATAAAAATAGAAATAAATGCCCGTCATGTCTTTTTCAGTGCCGGCCAGGGTTTTGGCAGCCAGGTCGTAGGTGCCAATAAGCCCTTCGTCGTCAATATCCAGGTAGCCAAAGTCATAGTAATACGTGGTGCCGCCATTCGTATAACTGCCGTATAGATCGAATGAGAACCCGTTCTTATTGGTAATGATCAGTTCCTCGTAGTCGGGGTTCCAGAGGAAATGCGACCCGGCTGGAATCTGGGTTTTCCCCGTGACAAAATGCAGGACGTTGGTCGCATCAGGAGAAGCATTCAACAGGTTGATGAGGGATTGCGTGTTGTAGCTCAGTGTCTTGATCGGAACATTCATTGTGTCGCCGCTATTTGTGGTGTATTTGAGGGTGCCGCTAATGGACAGCGGGATTGTCGGATATGCCGCTGGCGCGGCATAGGTGGTTGCTGCGCCAAGAGCCACGACTGCCGCAAAGGCGGCCCGGACCATCATTTGTCTTAGTTTCATATTGTTTCTTGATTTTTTTGTTGTTTTGTTTTTGGGAACAGGCTTGCCGCCAAAGGACACTTGAACTTAATGACTATTCGCCGGTTCAAGGATGTTCAAATCCCCGCCGGCGGTCCCGTCATCCCGCTCGCATTCCAGCGGCAAAGCGCTTTCGATCATAGAACTCACAGTGTATTCCTTTGGCCTTTTCGCGTCAAGAGCATTTTTCGCCGATTTTTCGCCGTTTCTAAAGAAATTACGGCGTGCCGCCGGGTTTGTAGTCCTCGTCAAGCTCCAGGCGCAGGTAGTCATAGACGACGCCGGAACAGAGGTCGCCGGCGGGGACGGTGAGCTGGATTTGGTTCTCGCCCGCCTTGAGCAGCGCGGCGTCGAACCTCTGGGTGTATTCCTCCCAAACGCCTGTGTCGGTGTTGTAGCGCAGGGCGTTGGTGGCCACGGGGTGGATGACGCCGGCGCTCGTGCCGTTGACCGCCACCTCCAGACCGCCGCCGCCGTCGGCGCCCGCCAGGGCGACGCGCAGGGCCGCCTGGCCCCGGGATGCCTTATCCAGGTTGAATTTGATGGTCCAGGTGGTCGCCCGGCCCCGGCCAATGGCGCGCCACATATCCTGGCCGGCGGTCCCGGCTTTCACCCAGCCGAATCGCTGGTTCAGCGGGTCCTTGGCTTCAGGGTTCTTCCAGGCATCGGACAGCGCGTGGGGCACTTGCTCAAAGAACCAGTCCTTGTGGTAATCGCTCTTGCCGACGGTGTAAGTGATGTCGTTGGGGAACAGGTCGCCGTAGCGCACGCACCAGCCCCAGAGCCAGTAGTTCGAGCCGTCGCCCTTGTAGAATTTGCCGCCGGTGCGGTCGGGGTAGCCGATTTCCCACACCTGCCGGCCGTAGCGCGCGGGCTTCCACTCCAGGCTGCCCAAGTCCAGCGTCTTGCCCGCCTGGACCGTGATGTCGGTCTTGGCGAATTCGCCCAGCACGCCGTCGGCGAACGCATGCAGCGTGTAGGCGCCGGGACGGACGTCGGAGATGGTGAATTTGCCGTCCTCAGCGCCGTCGTTCCAGAACTGGTAATAGTTCCCGTCGTGCGGCCAGGTGATCTTATTGCCGTTGCCAGACCGCAGAACAAATCCGCCGGCGCCGCTGGCATAATCCGGGTGGGCCAGGCCGACGGTCAGATGGGGCAGCCTGGTTGTGGCCGCCTGCGGGTCGTTGAGCATCAACTGGCCGGTGACATTGCCTCGTTGTTCCTTGTGCGGATAATCCACGCCGTTGACCCAGTCGTAGGGCCACAAGGCCCTTTGCTTCCTGGCTTGGGCGAGCGCATCCTGCCAGAGCGCGGTGGCGTTGTCGTGCCAGGCGGGGGGCACGGTGGGATTGCCGGCGGTGGCGGCCAGGGTGTCCAGATCGGCTTGGGAAGGGACTTTCGGGTCGGCCAGCGCATTGCAATAAACAAAAATCGGCCCAATCACCTTGTTCCACGCCTGCCCGGCGGGGATGTTGCAGCCCGCCCCGCCCGCGTAGTGGCCCGCGCACCAATAATCCAGGATGATCGGGTCGGGATTGTCGTTGGCGTCGTAATGGCAGACCAACTCCAGTTTGGAAGCGCCGCCGCTCAAGTACTCGGTGGTGGGGTTGATGAACCAGACGCCGATGTGGTTCCGGGTGCTCGACCAGCCGTAGGCGGGAATCTTATATTGCACGGCGTTGTAGCTGTACTTGTGCTCGACCGAATTCTTGTAGTAGCCGCCGCCCAGGATGCGCTGCTCCTTGGCGTGGATGACGACCCCCGCGCCCCAGTCCTGCGGCGTGCATTCGAGCAGGTTGCGGTCCGCGTCCACGGAGATCCAATCCAATGAATGGTTCAGCTTGGTGATATAGCGGCTTTCGCCCTCGCCCGCGGCGGGATAATTGGCCGCGTGGGAGAAGACGCCGTAAGCGTAAATGCCGCTGGCCCCGCGTTCCAGGGTGTAGCGGACTTCAATGTCCATCCTCCCGGTCACCCCTTTCACGTCCACCTCGGCGCGCGCGCCGCCGTTGGCCGCGGGGTCAATGGTCAGGGATTGGGTCACCTGGCCTGAAGGCTTTTGTTCCCAGTATCCGCCTTGGCCCATGGTGTTGATGCCCTGATACACCAGCGCCGTCATGTCGCCGTTGCCCTTGTTGATGGTCGCTTTGACGATGCCGTTGTCCAGCGTCCAGGCGCGGCCGTTGTCGGTGACGGTGACGGCGGCGTTGACCCCGGGTTTGGCGACAACCGGGGGGCCATTGGCGGCGCGCAGCGCCGGCACGGCCAGGGACATGGAAATGCAGGCGGACGCAAGAAGGCCGCGCAAGGCGGCGGCGGGAATTCTTTTCATTTTTGAGTTGGCCGGTTTTCCGGCGGATTTATATACTTGGTGAACACTGTGAGTAAACACATTAACATGACTTGCGGACAAATTCCAGGCGGCCGGTGAACGCGCCCGCCTACAAATTTCTCCCGCCGGAACTGGCCGGCCGTTTGCGCGGCCTGGGCGTGACGGTGCGCCGGCCGGTGGAAGGCGCGATGCAGGGGTTGCATCGCTCGCCGCACCACGGCTCCTCGGTCGAGTTCGCCGATTACCGCGAATACGCGCAAGGCGACCCGCCCAGCCTGATTGACTGGCCGATCTACGCCCGCAGCGACCGCTACGTCATCCGCCGCTATCAGGAGGAGACCAGCGTGCGCGCCCATTTCCTGCTCGACGTTTCGGAGAGCATGAACTTCCGCGAGGCCGGGCTGCACTCGAAAATGGACTACGCCTGCTATCTGGCCGCCGCCCTCATGCTGGTCTTGCTCGGCCAGTCCGATTCGGCCGGCCTGACGCTATTCAACGATGAAATTCGGCGGACATTCCCGCCCGTAGGCTCGCTCGACGGCCTCCGGCCCATGCTCCTGGCCCTGGAAGAAATCAAGCCGTCCGGCCGCAGCCAAATCGAGCAGGCCCTCCACCAAACGGCGGAGAAAATCCGGCGGCGCAGCCTGGTGATACTGATTTCCGACCTGTTGCAGGACCCCGCGGGCATCATCCGCGGCATCCAGCACCTGCGCCACAACAAACACGAGGTCCTGGTTTTGCAGCCCCTGGATGCCGCGGAGTTGAGCCTGAGCTTCGGCGGCCTGGCCGTCTTGCGCGAGCTGGAAACCGGCGCCCGTCTGCCGGTGGACGCCGGCCAAATCCGCGAGGCTTACGCCGGCGAGGTGGCGAAATTCCTGGAGGAAATCCGGCGCGGCTGCCTGGGGAGCCTGGCCGATTATCATCTGATTGACACGCGCGCCCCGGTCGAGGAAACCTTGCACGCCAGGTTCAGCCAGTTATGACCAAGCCGCCCGCCAACCGGCCGAAGGAAACATCGCGCGCCAAATCCAGCCAGCCATGACCGGCCTCACCGCCTTAAATCCGCTCTTCCTTTCGTTGCTGCCCCTGGCCGCGCTGCCGGTCCTGTTCCATCTTTTTTTCCGCCTAAAACGGCAAACGCGCCCGTTTCCGACCCTGATGTTTTTTCATCGCCTGGATCCCAAGCTCAATGCGCGGCGGCGCTTGCGCGAATGGCTCATCCTGCTCCTGCGCACCCTGCTTATTTTGTTCCTGTTGCTCGCGCTGGCGCGCCCAGTTTGGTTTGGCCACGGCCAGGAAGGCGAAGCGGCCGTTGTGCTGCTGATTGACAATTCCGGCTCGATGAGCGGCCCCGGCGAAGGCGGGCGGACAAAACTCAAGCAGGCCGTGGATGGCGCGCGCGACATCCTGGCTGCACTTCGCGCGGCGGACCGCGCCGGCCTCGTTCTCCTGGTCCCCGATCCGGCGGCGCCGTTGCCGGACGGCCTCACGCCCGACAAGTCCGCCCTCAAACTGGCCCTGGACGGCATCGCGGAAACCGAGGCCGGCGGCAGCGTGGCCGGCGCCATGGACCGGGCGGTGAGAATGATCGAGGCCGGCTCCGCCGCCTACCGGCAAGTCCAGGTGTTTTCGGATTTGCAGCAGGAAAAGTGGGGCCAGTCCCCGCTCCATCCGCCCGCGCCGCCGCGCGGCATGGAAGTGGCCGTTCACCGCGTCGCCTCGCCGTCTTCCGGCCTGCCCAACGTCTCGCTGACGGGTCTGGAGATGCAGGCCCGGCCTGTGGCCGCCGGCCGCCGGTTCCCGGTTCAAGCGCGCCTGGCCAACTCCGGCCCGGGCCGGGCGCAGGTGCGGTTGAATTGGCTCGACGACGCCGGCAATCGCGGCGGCGTTGATCTGACCATTCCACCGCAAGACCAGACCAATGCCACCGTCACTCTCCTGGCGTCCAATCCCGGTCTGCGCTGGGCGCTGTTCTCGCTCGACGGCGATGATTTCCCCGCCGACAACCGCGCGGCGACAGCCTTCGTTTGCGTGGAACAGCAATCGGTGCTGTTCCTGGGCAGCCCGGCGGATTTCGCCTATCTGCCGCCGGCGCTCTCGCCGGGCGGCGATGGCCGTTTGTCGGGATTGGCCGTTTCCTTTTCCAGTTTGGATTCCTTTGCCGCCGGCAAACCCGCGGGCTTTGTGGTCCTGCCGTGGGACGCGATTTTGCAATCCGGCGCGAATGTTCCCGCGCGGCTCGACGCGTTGCGCCAGTTCCTGATGAAGGGAGGAACCGCGTTGCTGTTGCCGCCGCCGGGCGGTCTGGCGGGCGGCGGAACGAAACCGGATTGGCTGGTCATCGCCCCGGAGAGCCTGCAAGGCTCGTCCAACGGCCTGGCGCTGGCGGTCCTCGACAAAGCCAACGCCATGTTCGACGATCTGCGCGACGAAAAGGGCGAAGTCGCGCTGCGCAACGTGAAGGTGTTCCGGTTTCAGCCATTGCGCGTTCCCGCCGAAGCCGTGCCAATTCTCGGATTGGAGGACGGCACGGTCGTGCTCGCGGCGCAGAACGTGGGGCAGGGCGTGTTGCTGGCCAGCGGGCTGGCGTTTGATCCGGCTTGGAGCACGTTGCCGCTCAAGCCGGCCTTCGTCGCGCTGGCGCAAGGCATGGTGCTCAACCATGCGGGCGCGCCGGAAAACATCACCTCGCTGGTGGCGGGGGAAACCTTGACCGGGATGCCCGGCGGCGCTGATTTGCTCACCGTCCAATCCCTCGGCGGCAGCCCGCTGGACTGGAAGGGCCAACCCGGCCGATTGACCACCTTGCCGCGCGTCGGCGTGTATGCGTTGCGCCAGGGCCAGGAAACCCGGTGGGTGGCGGTGCGGTCATCGGAGAAGGAAGGCCGCCGCAAATTCATCAACGGCGATGCGTTGCCGGCATTGGGCAACCTGCCTTACACCGTGGACAACTTATCGGGAAGCGCGAGTGTGCGTTCGAATTACCGCCGTCAGGACCGCTCGCTGGATTTAAGTTTGCCCATGCTGCTGCTGGCCTTCGCGAGTCTGGCCCTGGAAGGCTGGCTGGCCAACCCCCCGCCCCTCAAGCCCCGTCCATCCGCCGCGCCTTGATTTGCTTCCTCTTCTGGCGCTTCGGCCATTACAATCGTGTTTGACAATCCGGGGATCTGATTGCCACTTGCTTAACGAGGATTATTGTGGAAAAATATGAACATGAGCGCACAGGAAATCATTGACCAGATTAAGGCGTTGCCATCGGACGAGCGGGCACGGGTGACTAAATTCGTAGTCGAATCCGATGATTCCTGGATTCCGGAAGAGTTCAAACAAGGCATGGCTGACATCGCCGCCGGCCGCGTGGTGGATTTGGACACCGCGTTGAACAAGCCGTATCCGGGCAGCCAATGAACTATCGCTTCCTCGCGGCAAAGTCCTTTTGGCGCAGTTGGAGCAGGCTGTCAGAGGTTCAGCAGCGGGCGGCGCGGCAGGCGTTTCCGATTTTCAAAGCCAACCCATTCGATCCGCGCTTGCGAGCGCACAAGATTCACAGGCTTTCCGCTCAATATGGCCGCACAATCTGCGCGGCGGACATCGCAGGCGACTTGCGGGCGACGTTCTATGTGGAGGGTGAAACCGTCTGGTCCGTGTCCATTGGCACACATGACCTTTACAAGGGATAGCAGCCGAAGACTCGCCCAACAAATCAGTTGCAACGGGTTGACGCGCAAGGGATTGCGGGACGCGGATTTGCCGTTTGACGCGGCGCGTTTCGTCACTTACATACTTCCCAATGATCTTCCTCGCCGCCATCCAATGGCATCCGCGCCTCGCGCCGCTCTGGTGCGCCGGGCTTCTCCTGGCTCTTGCGGCCTGGGGCTGGCTGCTCTGGCGGCGTCTCCAACGGCGGACGCCCCTGGCCGCGCGCTGGATCGCGCTGCCAAAATGGATCGTCCTGCTGCTGCTCTTGCTGGCGCTCTTTGACCCGGTTTCCGCGCTCCAGAAGTCCGAGCCAGCCAAGGGCAGGCTGCTGGCCCTGGTGGATTCTTCTTCCTCGATGGATGTGGCGGACGATTACCGCCAGTCGCGCGCCGACCGCGCTCGCGCCCTGGTCGAACTATGGAAAAACTCGCTCCCCGCCGGCATCACGCTCGACGAGTTGGTTTTCGACACCACGATTCACCCGCCGGGCCAGCCCGCCGCCGCAACCGTTCGCGGCACGGACCTCGGCGGCTGTTTGCTCGCGCTTTCCGAACGCGGCGATTTGGCGTCCTATCTCGGCGTCGTCCTGCTCACCGACGGCGGGGATGAAGCCATCGAAGACCCGGCTCTGCCCGGCATCCCTCTTTCCATCGTGGGAATGGGAACCGACCCGGCGACTTGGAACGATTTGGCCATCACCGACGCGCAGGCCCCGGCGACCGCGGAGAAAGACACCGGTTTTGAGATCACCGCGGATGTCCAGGCGCGCGCCGGTCATGGCGCGGGTTTCAGGCAAGCCGTGGCGCGGACCCGGGTTGTGTTGGAGCGCGCCACGGGCGGCGGCTGGGAAAAAGCCGGCGAGACCAACTTGGATTTGTCCAATTTGACCGCGCGCGCGCGTCTTCCGGCCCGGAGCAGCCAACTGGGCTTGCAACGCTACCGGGTGACGGTCCAGCCGGCCATCGGCGAGCTTTCCACCCTCAACAATTCGCGCACCGTGACGGTGGACGTGGAGAAGAAGGCGCTTCATCTGCTTTATTTCACGCTCGAACTGGGACAGGAATTCAAGATGTTGCGCAACGAGTTGGGGCGCGATCCCGGCCTCTGCTTCACCGCCTTGTTCCGCAGCGCGGGCGCGCGATTCACCCTGCAAGGCGACCGCGTGCCCGGCGATGACGCCCTGGCCGCGGGGTTTCCGGCAACCAAGGACGGACTCAAGCCCTACGATGTCATTATCATCGGCTCATTTCCCGCCGAGGATTGCGCGCCGCGCCAGATGCAGGCGCTGCTTCAATTTGTCGAAGAAGGGGGAACATTGATTTTCCTCGGCGGCGACAAGTCCTTTGGCCGCGGCGGTTATGCCGGAAGCGCGCTGGATGTTCTTTTTCCCTGGCGTCTTTCGCCGCAGGAACCCGCCCCGGCTCAAGGCTCGTTCGCCGTGCGCGTCCCGCCCGTCGCCTCGGGCCACCCCATTCTGGCGACAGTCGAAGACACGTTGACGCGCGCCCCGGCCCGCCTGGACAGTCTGAACCGGGTGGGCGAGTTGAAGCCCAACGCCACGGCTTTGCTCACCGCGCAACTGGGCGACCGTGCCGTCGCGGTGGTCGCGGCGCAGCCTTATGGCCGGGGCAAAGTCATGGCCATCGCGACCGACACCTTGTGGAAATGGGCCTTGCAACCCGAACCCCTCCGCTCGGCTTACGGGCTTTTCTGGCGGCAGGCCGTGCGCAATCTCACCGGCAAAACCGAAGGCGGCCAGAACCTGGCCGTGAGCTGGGACAAGGACTCTTACCGGCCCGGCGATCAGGCGGCCGGCGAGGTTCGCGTGCTCGGCGCCGGCGCGGGCGTCTTGCGCTTCACCGCGTCCCTGTCAAGAAACTGGCAAAGCACGGCCATTGAAGTTTCGCCCGTGACGGCGCAGCCCGGCGCGTTTGACGTCAGACCCCGCTTTCGCGACCGGGGCGATTATGATTTCCGCCTGGTCGCCTATCAGGGCGAGCGCGTTCTCGAAGCTTACGAAAAGACCTTTCCCATTGCGCCGCGGTTGGAGGAGGGATCGCGCCTGGAACTGGACGAGGTGTTCCTCAAACGCCTCGCCGCCCTGGGAGGGGGCGTCTATTTGCGCGAGAGCGACGCGGCCCAATTCCCGGAGCGCGTCGCCTCCCGCCCGCTGCGCCGGATAGCCGTTGAGGAATCCTCGCTCATCGAAGCCGGCCCGTGGTTTGTTCTTGTGTTCCTGGCCGTCCTGGCGCTGGAATGGACCCTGCGCCGCAAATTCAACCTGTTCTAGATTTTTCTTCCCTCACGCCGCTTCTCCGTTTACTAACACTCCATGCCAAGCCTGATTCTTAAGCCCACGCACAAGGCCGTAATCGCCTATTACGAGTCGCTCGCCAGATTTGCCGAGCTTGGCGTCAAACACGAAACAGCCGTCCGCTCCGCCTTCCAGGAGCTGCTCGAGCACTGTGCCCGCCAGTTTGATTGGAAACTGGTCCCCGAATACCGGCAGAAGGCAAAAGGCGGCAAACAAGTGCAAATTGATGGCGCCCTCCTGGACCGCTGGCACTTGGATCACGGGTTTTGGGAAGCCAAAGACAGCGCGGACGACTTGGACAAGGAGATCAAGAACAAATTCTCCGCCGGCTATCCAAGTGACAACATCCTCTTCCAAGCACCCAGCCGCGCCGTCCTTTACCAGCAAGGGTTAAGACAATTTGATGCGGACCTCACCAAGCCCGATCAACTTGTTCACATTCTCACGCTGTTCATCGAATACGCCCCGGCCGTAGTTGTGGAATGGGGGAAGGCCATCGAAAAATTCCGCGGCAAAGTCCCGCAGTTGGGCCAGAGTCTGAAAGCGTTGATCGAAAGTGAGCGTCAAACCAACCAAAGCTTTGTCACCGCTTTCGAAGGCTTCCTGGCGCTCTGTCGCGGCTCCCTGAACCCCAATCTTTCCGTCGAGGCCGTCGAGGAGATGATCATCCAACATCTACTGACCGAGCGCATCTTCCGCAAGATTTTCGATGTGGCCGACTTTACGGGCCGCAACGTGATCGCCCGGGAAATAGAAAAAGTCATCACCGCGCTGACGTCGCACGCCTTTGACCGCGACGGCTTCACTAAAAGCCTCAATCACTTTTATGTGGCGATTGAGAACACCGCCGCCACCATCAACGAATTCAGCAAAAAACAGACGTTTCTCAACGCCGTCTATGAGAGGTTCTTCCAGGGCTTTTGCGTCAAGGTCGCCGACACGCACGGCATCGTCTACACGCCGCAGCCCCTGGTGGATTTCATGGTCGCCAGCGTCGAGCACGTCCTGAAAAACGAGTTTGTCAAAACGCTGTCAGACCGGGGCGTTCATATTTTTGACCCCTTCACTGGCACGGGCAATTTTGTCGTGAACCTCATGCGGAGCATCAAACATTCCGCCCTCCCGCAGAAATATGCCGAGGAACTGCATTGCAACGAAGTGATGCTCCTGCCGTATTACATTGCGTCCATGAACATCGAGCATGCCTATTATGAGGCCGTGGGGAAATATGAGTCCTTTCAAGGGATCTGTCTTGTCGACACCTTTCAAACCGCCGAACCAGACCAGGGGGATTTCCACAAAGTCTTGTTTAATGAAGCCAATACCGCCCGCGTTGACCGCCAGCAAAAGGCGCCCATCAAGGTGATCATCGCCAATCCCCCCTATAACGCAGGCCAGATGAATGAGAACGACAACAACAAGAATCGAAAGTACCGCGAACTTGACGCGCGGGTCAGCAACACTTATGCGGCTGATTCTAAAGCAACGTTGCTGCGCAAATTGTCCGACCCTTATGTGAAGGCGATTCGATATGCGACCGACCGCATCGGCGAGACTGGCATCGTCTGTTTCGTAAATAACAATTCATTCGTCGCCGATTATTCGTTTGATGGAATGCGGAAGCAGCTTGCGCGTGATTTTGATCTGATCTACGTCCTCGACTTGGGTGGCAATGTGCGCAAAGGCCAGGCCGGAAATGGGAATGTTTTTGGAATCATGGTCGGCGTGAGCATCAATCTCTTCATCAAGCTGCGGAAAAAGAATCCAGCGGCCAAACGTGCTGGCGTAATCAAATACTTTGAACTGCCTGACGAAATGAACAGGAAAGAAAAGTTTGACTTCCTGAACACGAAAATAGACGTAAGCGGAATCAAATGGAAAACCTTGAAGCCGGACGAACGGCACGATTGGTTTCCCAACCCGATGGACGATGAATTTGCTTCATTTATGCCCATCGGCAGCAAAGATGCAAAATGCGGACTGGCTCTGCCTGCAATTTTTCGCACTTACTCGCTCGGGCTTTCCACCAACCGCGATGCTGTGGTTTATGATTTCGATGCGAAGCGACTGGCCAAGCGTGTCGGCGAATTTGCAGATAACTACAACACGGAACTCCATCGCTGGAAACAAAAAGGCGGGCCTGGCGACCTGGATAATTTTGTGAGTTACGAAAAAGTAAAATGGAGTGAGACGTTGAAACGGCATCTTAGCGAAGGGCACGAGGCTAAATTCGCGAAAGACAAAATCTGCAAGTCGTTTTATCGCCCGTTCACAGAAATGGAAATTTATTACGATGCAGTTTTCGTTGACAGACCGGGCAAATTTGAGGAGATATTTCCGAACAAGAAGGCAAGACAAGAGAATAGATGTATTTGTTTAACTGCCCCAGGCTCGGAAAAGCCATTCTTGACTCTTGCCGCAAACGGATTGGTTGACCTTCACTTCGCTGCATTTGGCTGCGGGACGCAATGCTTCCCGCTTTTTAGTTATTCCGAAGAGGGGAAGCGCAGGCGCGACAACGTCACGCTGCAAGCGCGCACACTATTTCGGATTTTCTACGATGACGACACCGTTAAGTACGCCGACATTTTCCATTATGTCTATGCGGTGTTGCATCATCCATTTTACCGCACTCGTTTTGTCGAGAACGTGAAACGCGATCTGCCCTGCATTCCGTTCATAGGAATCGCGGCGGCTGAGGAGATCGGCCGTCTCTTTCCACTTGCTGCCACCAAGAAGATGCAGGGCGAGGCCAAACCGGACCACAATCCCAAAGCCAGCTCGAAACTGTTCCAAGACTTCGTGGCTGCCGGAAGGAAACTCGCCGACCTGCACGCCAATTATGAATCCGCCAGAGAATTCACATTGGAGCGTATGGAGAACAAGGAAGTCCCGCTTGACTGGCGTGTGGAGGCGATGAAGCTCACCAAAGACAAGTCGGCAATTATTTACAACGAGTTCCTGACGCTTGGCGGCATTCCTCC
>Ga0182027_10008016_pt1 | contig 15448 bp, 10 predicted proteins | sample 712E1DmetaG_FD_121300 | JGI IMG/M metagenome (GOLD analysis project Ga0182027, IMG submission 121300) | Permafrost microbial communities from Stordalen Mire, Sweden - 712E1D metaG (Illumina Assembly) | ecosystem: Environmental > Terrestrial > Soil > Wetlands > Permafrost | place: Sweden...
ACTTCAAGAACGCCAAGGAATACGGCATCGTGTGCAAAGAGTTTTCGCTCGACTGGCAGGCCATTCTGGCGCGCAAAACCAAAGTGGTTACGAAGCTGGCCAAGGGCGTGGAATTCCTGCTCAAAAAGAATAAGGTTGAGATGATCCGCGGCTTCGCCAAACTTGCCGGTCCGGGCAAGATCAGCGTGACCGATCCCAAGGGCGCGACGCAGGAGATCACCGCGAAGAATATTGTGCTGGCTACGGGTTCAGAAGCCCGCATGATGCCCGGCCGTGAGGCGGATGGCAAAACCCTGCTCACCAACAAGGAAATCCTGAACCTGCCGGCGATTCCGAAGTCAATGATCGTGATCGGCGCGGGCGCAGTGGGCGTGGAATTCGCGTCCATCTTCCAGCGTTTTGGCGCCAAAGTTACGGTGCTCGAAATGTTGCCACGAGCCGTGCCGCTGGAGGGCGAGGAGATTTCCGCCGAGCTCGAGAAATCACTGAAGCATCAAGGCATCGCCATCCAGACGGGCGCCAAGGTGACGAAGGTCACCAAAACCGCAAATGGCATTGCGGTGGAATACACCGTGGGCGACGGCAAGCCGGTAACGGTGGAAGCGGAAACCTGCCTGGTGGCCGTGGGCCGCTCTCCCAACACCGCCAACCTTGGTCTGGAAAAAACGCGCGTCAAGCTTGAGCGCGGATTCGTGAAGACCAACGGCTTTATGCTCACCGATGAACCGGGCGTTTATGCCATCGGCGACATCGTGGCCGCGAGCCCGCTGCTTGCCCACGTGGCTTCCATGGAAGGCATCGTGGCCGTCACTCATGCTGCCGGCAAACACGCCGAACCCATCAACCACCGGCAGATTCCCAACTGCACCTACACCGAGCCGGAAGTGGCCAGCGTGGGCCTTACCGAACGGCTAGCGCGGGAGGCCGGGCACAAGGTAAAGATCGGAAAGTTTCCCTACGCCGCCATCAGCAAGGCCGCCATCCTGGGAGTGCGCGAAGGCTTTGTAAAAGTGGTCAGCGACGAGAAGTATGGCGAGATTCTCGGAGTGCACATCATCGGGCCGCGCGCCACGGAAACCATCGCCGAAGCCGTAATGGCCATGCGCCTGGAAGGCACCGTGGACGACATTGCGCACACCATCCACGCCCACCCCACGCTGGCAGAAGGAATGGGCGAGGCCGCGCACGCAGCCGTGGACTGGGCCATACATATCTAGGTTTTAGGTTACAGGTTACAGGGGACGGGGATTAGGTTTTAGGTTACAGGGAACAGGTGACAGAAGCCGGCCTTGCGACCTGTAACCTGACCCCTGTAACCTAAAACCTGCTTTCCATGATTTTCCACCTCGAACAATTCGGTATGATCGATTACGCCGCGGCGCTTGCGCTACAGCACGACAGGGTGGCGCAGCGCAAGGCGGGAGCGATTCCCGACACGCTTCTGCTGCTCGAACATCCGCATGTTTACACGCAGGGCCGCAACGCCAAGCCGGAAAACATGCTGGTTTCCGCCGAGTTTCTCGCCTCGCGCGGCGCGGATGTTTTCAAAACCGATCGTGGGGGAGACGTCACCTATCATGGCCCCGGCCAACTGGTGGGTTATCCCATCCTCGACCTCACGCAGCACCGGCGCGATATTTCCTGGTATATGCGCTCGCTGGAAGAAGTCTTTATCCGTACCGCGTCCGATTATGGAATCAAAGCAGAACGCATGCCGGGCGCCGCCGGCGTGTGGGTGGGGAACAACAAGCTGACGGCGATGGGGGTGCACCTATCGCGCTGGGTCACTTCGCACGGCTTCGCAATGAACGTCAACACGGACCTGCACTACTTCGAGTGGATTGTTCCCTGCGGCTTGCAAGGCAAAGGGGTGACGTCACTGGCCAAACTGCTTGGCCACGCCGTCAGGATGGAAGAAGTCACGGAACGCGTGGTGGAACACTTTGGGACAGTGTTTGGGTTGGTGGCGGACCGCGAGGAGGTCAACCACCAATAGGCGCGGGAGGCGTTGACCTCTGCCGCCGGCTGCCCTACGATGAATGGGCGGCTCTGGTCAGCGAGCGCAGGTTGTGACTGTCGGCACTTGGTAGTTGTCTCCCAGAATTCAATGCCACGGACAACTGATGACGGACCAGGGACAACTCTTAGTGACCCAATGAACCCAATTCTCAATAACCCGGTGAGGTAGATCATGCCCACAAATGTCGTCATGCCCCAAATGGGGGAAAGTATCGCGGAAGGAACCATCACCAAGTGGATGAAGAAAGTTGGTGAGCGGATCGACCGTGACGAGCCACTGTTTGAAATTTCCACCGACAAGGTTGACGCGGAGATTCCCTCCCCCGCCGCCGGAATCCTCACCCAGATTCTGGTGAAGGAAAATGAGACGGTGGTGATCAACACGGTGGTGGCCATCATCGATGGCGAGGGCGCACCCGTGGCGGCTCCCAAGGCGGCAGAGGCAGCGGCACCGAGTCCGGCAGCAACACCCACTCCGGCACCTGCGGCCCCGGTCACTGCAAGCACGCCGACGGCCGCGGCAACACCGGCGGCAGAGGAGCAGGAAGGCGGCGAGGGGGAAGACGTCCGCACCTCACCGCTGGTGCGGCGAATCGCTCGTGAGCATAACGTGGATTTGAGCGACGTAAAAGGCTCCGGCTTGGGAGGCCGGGTCAGCAAAAAGGATATTCTGGAATACATTGACCAGCGCCGCGCGACTGCTCCCTCAGCCGCCCCGCAGCCCGCCGCTTCCACTCCCGCGGGGCAGCCGCCAGCGCCTTCCATAACGTTTACGGGAGCCACGCAGATTGTTCCCATGACGCCCATGCGCCAGAAGATCGCCGAGCACATGGTGATGAGCAAGCACACCTCGGCGCACGTTTACACACTGGTGGAAGTTGAAATGACCCGGGTGGTGGCCACACGCGACCAGTACAAGAAGGAATTCGAACAGCGCAATGGCATCAAGCTGACCTATACGCCCTTCTTTGTCCGGGCCTGCGTGGAAGCCATCAAGGAGTTGCCCATCATCAACTCCTCTTTGGATGGCGCCAACATCATCTACAAGCGCGATGTGAACATCGGCATCGCCGTGGCGTTGGAAAACGGATTGATTGTGCCCGTCATCAAGCGGGCGGACGAGAAGAATTTCCTCGGAATCGCGCGCTCCGTGCAGGATCTTGCCGACCGTGCCCGCTCCAAGCGTCTGAGCGTGGAAGACGTGCAGGGCGGGACATTCACCCTTACCAATCCGGGAAGCTTCGGCGGATTGTTCGGCCTGCCCATTATCAATCAGCCGCAAGTGGCGATATTGGGAGTGGGAGCAATTGAAAAGCGTCCGGTGGTTCGCGACGACGCCATTGCCATCCGGCACATGGTCTATCTTTCGGTTTCGTACGATCATCGCGTAATCGATGGCGCAGTGGCGGAACGGTTCATGGGGAAGATCAAAGATATTCTGCAAAACTGGGATGAGGCAGTACTCTGATCGGGTGACCCGGTGATCGGGTGATCGGGAGAACAAAGAGCGTATTGCAAATATGCTTTCTGTTCATCCAATCGCCAGATGATCGGATCCTTTCACCCGATTACCCGATCTCCCGATTTCTGCCTACTGCTTACTGCCTTCTGCCTACTGTTTTTAGGGTCCGGCGATGGGCACGCGATCAAGCAGGCCTTCCAGGGCATCGAGGCAGACATTCGGGTCCACTTTTTGGCGTTGGAGAGTGGGCATCAAGAGGGTGAGGTTCAGAGCAAAGAAGCGTTTGCCGTCCTCCGCCTGTCCCAGCACAGCATAATCCACGGCCACGGTTTGAAGCAGTTCCATGGTGCGATTTTTTTCCAGCCGCCACTTTGCCAAATCCTGCCGAAGAACGTCCTGAAGATAATCCCGGAAAATAGCGGTCTGATTCTGGAAGCTGCTTCCGGTGAAATCGTAAACGGCCAGCAAATCAGCAGCATCATAGTGGCCTCCGCAGGTCGTTGGGCAGGGCCGATGGGCGATACATTGCCAATTGGTACCCTTGGTGAGCTTGCGAATTTCCAGGCCCTCAAAGGGCAATCCGTCCAGTCCATCGATGCGCCCGATGGGTTTTACGGCATCCTTCCCAAGCTCCAGTATGGTGGCCACGGTGCAGCAATGATCTCCGCCTGAATATTGGCCAATGATGATATCCGGAACTCCATTTCCATTCAGGTCGCGAGTATAGGAGGGGCGGGCGCGCGTCCCAGACACGGTTAGGCCGTGGCGGCCATTGAAGTCATACAGCATCGACCAGGAATCTTTTGAGCCTTCCAGCGTTTCCATTCTAAAAACCGGCTGGTCTGAATGGTCGTAGATGATCACCTTTCCCGGGGCGAAGATTAACGGTGCGGGGGTGGCGCGATACAGGCCGGCCCGATAATCCCCCAGGCGAAAGGATTTGATCCGCTCGTAACCGGCGATGTCAGGTACCTGCCCACCAATGCCCGTAGTGGTCAGGATAAAATCTTCCGCAGAATTCGCAACGTCCTTAAGGTCGGCAGGATTCCACCGGCGCTGGATGGCAATGATGGTAAATAGCACAACTCCCGCCAGCGCAAGGGAAACAATGTTCTCACCTTTCTGCATATCGTTCTGCCGCACCCTGAGGGTGGAGAGTGGAGCGAGGGCCGCAAACACTCTCTTCCGCTTGAATCGTTTCTATCTTACCTTGTGTTGATGCTAAGCGCGCGCCCAGGTTGTTTCCAAAGGAAGAAATTAAATACGTCCTTCGCACCTGGAAGCTCAACCGGCTCCTCCCGGTTCAGGTGCGGCGAAACGAGTCAAGCCGCCAGCAGTCTTCGTCTTCCTGATGGCGCAGGATATAGATGTTGCCGTCGTCCGCCCGAACCTTGAAGCATCGGAAACCCACGCCATACCACTGGTCCAGGACTTGCTTGACCTCGTACCTGGGCGTGTCCGTCTTTCCCACAAAGGCAAAGCGCAATGGACGTTCATCGGCACGATAGCCGGAATAACATTCCACTTTAAGCTCAATATCCATGGGGTTGGAGGAACCGGTTCGCGCCATTTGGAATCCTGCCGGGGAAGAAAGGGCAAAACACCGGACGCTACAGCGGCGGTTTCAGGCCGCCGTCATCCAACAGGAGTGCATTCAAAGAACACGCCTACCCGCCGACGGGCGTCGCAGCTTCGCGCAGGAATTTTGCCGACTCTTCTGGAGGCGTGGGGTTGATGTAGAAGCCCGTTCCCCACTCAAATCCGGCCACCTTGGTAAGCTTCGGCATAATCTCCATGTGCCAGTGATAGTAATCCTGGGTGGCTGCCCCAATGGGAGAAGTGTGGACGATGAAGTTATACGCGGGAAAATCCAGCACGCGGTCCAGACGCGTGAGCATGTCCTTCAGCATAGGAGCAAGCAGCTCAAAATCCAGCTTTTGGGACTCCTCGAAGGCGCACTGATGCGTTTTGGGAACAATCCACATTTCGAAGGGGAATCGTGGGGCGAAGGGGGCCATCGCCAGGAACCCATCGTTCTCACTGATCACGCGAATCTTGCTTTCGGTTTCCTGCCGGATGATGTCGCAAAAGATACAACGCTCTTTGAAATTATAGTGCTCGCGCGCCCCTTCCACCTCCTCGGTCACGCGCTTGGGAACTACCGGCAAGGCGATCAGTTGGGAGTGGGTGTGTTCGAGCGAAGCACCGGCGGCATCACCATGGTTCTTAAAGATCAGGATGTACTTGAAGCGCCGGTCTTTCTTCAGGTCGACGATGCGGTCACGATAAGCCCAAAGCACATCCTCCACCTGGCGCGCCGGAAGGGATGCCAGGGTCAAGTTGTGGTTGGGAGTCTCAATGATAACCTCGTGCGCGCCGATGCCATTCATCTTGTCGTACAGACCGTCTCCCTGCCGGTTTAGCGAGCCTTCAATCCCCAGGGCGGGAAACTTATTGGCCACCACCCGCAGCGACCACCCGGGTGTATTGGGACGGCTGCCGTCACCGCGAAAAGCCAGAATTTCCGGTGGGGTCTTGGTTTCATTGCCAGAACAAAACGGACAGAAACCCGAGCCCCGAATCTGCACCTTATCGCGGACAAAATCCGATGGTCGTTTGGCTCGGTCCGTAGCAATGATGACCCATCGACCGGTGACGGGATCTTTTCTTAATTCAGGCAACTTTGGTGCTCCTTGAAGCTGACAGCTTGCAGCCGACAGCTAACACGGGCGGTAAGCCGTAAGGCTTCTTTCTAGGTTTTGAATGCATCCTTGATGAGTCTTACCTGTAGGCCTGCCACCGGGTCCCAGGCAACACTGGCGATATCAAACCGATAGCATTGCGGCTTCCGGCGCAGGCGGTGGAGATATTCGTTGGCGGCCCTGGAAATTCTCCGCTGTTTCGCCTTGGAAACGGCAGTTTCCGGCGGGCCTCCCTCGGAGGTGGTCCGGGTTTTTACTTCCACAAATGACAAGACAGGTCCATCCCAACCAATCAGGTCAATCTCACCCGCGCCGGAGCGGGCACGGCGATTCCGCGCCACAATGGTGTAGCCAGTCTGGCGCAAGTACCAATATGCCAGATTCTCACCGCGCTTGCCGGTTTTCAAATGTTCTGCTTCGCTTGCGGGGGGTGGCAGTGCGTGGGAGGCAAGGCGCGCGCGTTGGCGTTCTTTCCAGAGCAATGCTTGATACATGAGCTGCGCAAAAATGCCCATGGCACTTCTCTTTCAGGGGCCAGCCAAGTACAGGGTAAAGGGTAAAGGATGAAGGGTAAAGGCTGAGGCTTTTCTTACACTTTATCCTTTAGCCTTTATACTTAAAAGTCTCCAGCCCCTAGCCCCTAACCCCAAGTACTTACTGTTCCGCTTCCGTGATGCAGCGGTTTAGCGTATCGACCGCAAAATCCGCCTGCTCGCGATTGATCATCAGCGGCGGCATCAGCCGGATGGTGCTCTCGCCGCAGCCCAAAACAAGCAGCCCGAGGTTAAACGCCCGATCGATCACTTTGTTGCGCGCTTCCGGGTTGGGCTCGCGCGTTTCCTGACTCTTGACCAATTCGATTCCAATCATCAAACCCCGGCCACGCACCTGGCCGACGGTCCGGTGCTTGTGCGGCCAATCAACAATTCTTCCCATAATGTATTCGCCCATCCGCGCCGAATTGGCAACATATTTCTCTTCCAAAAGGCGGATGGTTTCCAGCGCCGCCGCGCAAGCAACGGGATTGCCGCCAAAAGTTGACGCATGCGCGCCCGGTCCCCAATCCATCAACTCCGCCCGCGCCACCGTAACACCCAACGGCAAACCGGAGGCAATACCCTTGGCGGTTATGATAATGTCAGGAACCACGCCCACATGGTCGCAGGCCCACATTTTCCCCGTCCGTCCCATGCCAGACTGAACTTCGTCAAAAATCAGCAGAATTCCGTACTTGTCACACAACTGGCGCAGGTTGTCGAGAAATCTGGGAGGCGGAATTATGTAGCCGCCTTCACCCTGAATCGGCTCCACAATAATGGCCGCTACTTCATCGGGCGGCACCGCCGTCTTGAACAATTGCCGTTCCAGCAGGTCGGAGCAAACGCAATCGCACACGCATTCCGGGGCGCGGTGGCCTTGCGGACAACGATAGGGGTTGGCGTAGGGCACATGGACGACGCCCGGAACCAGGGGGCCAAACCCGCGCCGCTGAACCGCCTTACTGGCCGTCAGCGAAAGCGCGCCCATGGTCCGCCCATGGAACGAGCCAAGAAAAGCGATAAACCGATGCCGCTTGGTGTGGTAGCGGGCAATCTTCATGGCCGCTTCCATGGCTTCGGCTCCGGAGTTGCCGAAGGCGACCTTCTTGGCGAATGTTCCCGGCGTAATCTTCGCCAGCTTTTCCGCCAGTTGCGCCATCAGGGGGTAGTAGAAATCCGTCCCTGACATATGGATCAGGGTCTCGGCCTGCTTCTGGATCACCCGCACCACATCGGGGTGACAGTGGCCGGTGGAGACCACGGCAATCCCGGCGGCAAAATCCAGGAAAAAGTTGCCATCAACGTCTTCCACGATGGCGCCCTGTCCACGCTTGGCCACCAGCGGGTAGTCACGGGTGTAGGAAGGTGAAACATACTGCTTGTCGAGCGCCAGAATTTTCTGGGCCTCGGGCCCGGGAAGGGGCGTCGAAATGTGTGGCATTGTTTCCATAAAAGTCTCCACTCTCCGCTGCCTTTTGCAGCGCCGGCGTTGGTTTCAGGATCCTTCAGTGAGGAGATAGCGGAGAGGTTTAATCGCCCCCAAAAAGGTTGGGCCGGTCGAGTAACGGAAGATTGATGCGCAGGTTTTTCATGGTTAAGGGTTACTTCCGCTTCCAGCGCGTTCCTGCCTTCGTATCTTCCAGTATAACACCGGCCTTCAGCAAATCAGTTCGAATCTCGTCCGAGCGGGCGTAGTTGCCGCCCAGCCGGGCAGCTTTGCGCTCCGCAATCAATTTCTCAATCTCTTCATCGCTCAGGCTTTCGATGAGCCCTGCGCCCTGGTGGCCGTTGCCCGTTTCGTTCACCGCCGCCGGGGCGGAGTCCACTGCCGCGGAGGGCTTGACGAAACCAAACTTCACCAGCTTGGCGTGATCGTCATCCTCCAGCACGGCGAAAATCCGGTCCCAGCGCTCGAGTGTGTCAAGAAATGCGCCGCGGTCTCCGTCACGGAATTCCCCCCGGTCCATCGCCGTGTTGCCGTCGCGCACCATATCGAAAATCGCGCCCAGCGCTTCCGCCGTGTTCAGGTTGTCATCAAGCCCCGCTTCAAATTTCTGCCTCGCCTCGTGCGCGCGATTTTGCAGGGTCAAGCTCTCGCCTGCCGGGAAACTTTCCCTGGTCAGGCGAAAGCGGAAATTTCTGAGCCGGTCAATGGACTGCTGCGCCTGGTGCAATCCGTCAAAAGTGAAATTAAGCGGCTTGCGGTGGGGCACAGAAACCAGCAGATAGCGGACGGCGGAAGGCTTATAGCCTTTGTTGATCAGGTCGCGGAGGGTGTAGAAGTTGCCGAGCGATTTCGACATCTTCTCATTGTTCACGATCAGGTGCTCGGAGTGCATCCACACCTTGACGAAAGGCTTGCCGGAAGCGGCTTCACTCTGCGCGATTTCGTTTTCGTGGTGGGGAAAGATCAGGTCACTGCCGCCGGAATGGATGTCAAAAGTCTCCCCCAGGAATTTCATCGACATGGCGGAGCACTCAATGTGCCAGCCGGGACGGCCGGGGCCAAAGGGGGTTTCCCAGAAAGGCTCGCCTTCCTTTGCCGCTTTCCACAGCACGAAGTCGCGGGCATTCTCCTTATCGTATTTGTCGCTGTCCACCCGGGCGCCCGTCCGCACGCCGGAAAAATCCACATGCGTTAATTGCCCGTAAGCCGGGAACGCGGCAACCTTGAAGTAAACCGACCCTTCGCTCAGGTAGGCAAAGCCTTTGTCTACGAGCTTCTGGATGAGCTGCACCATTTCCGGAATGCAATCCGTGGCGCGAACCAGATACTCCGGCTCCTCCAGGTTCAGGAGTTGGCGGTCGGCCAGGAAAGCCTCAATGTACTTGTCGGTATAGGCGCGGAGCGGGACGTTCTCCGCCTGGGCGTTGCGAATGGTGTTGTCATCAACGTCCGTCAGGTTGACGACGTGCCGAATTTGATAACCCGCGTACTTCAAATACCGGCGAAGAACGTCCTGAAAAAGGAACGTGCGGAAGTTGCCGATGTGCGCGTAGGCGTAAACCGTTGGGCCGCAAGTGTACATGCGGACGGTGTTGCCTTCCAGAGGCTTGAACTCTTCGATCTGGCGAGTCAACGTGTTGTAAAGGCGTATGGGCATCTGTGTGGATCGCTCACGAGACAGTGAAACGTTTGATTCTATGGGCTGCCTCGATTCCAAGTCAAGAAAAGAGCAGTGAGTGGGTGGATCGTCTCGATTCTGCCGCTGCCGATTATACGCGCCAATTGGCCTCGTAGCGGCGCCTCGTGGCAGCCTAAACAGGCTGCGGGAAAACTCTTTGGTGCTGCGGTTGTCAGCATTGACCCGGATCAGCACCACCCCGTCGCTCGGCGCGCCACCCCTCCTCAACTGAGGAGGGGAGTTATTAAAGAACTCCCCTCCTGATTCAGGAGGGGTGGCGCCTTGGGCGCCGGGGTGGTTACCCGCTGTGAAGCGTTTTTCCGCAACCTGTAAAGCCGCCTCCACACCGTGATACCCCCTACCAAGCCGGAAGAGGCATATCTGCTAACTCTGTTTCTTTTCATCAACATCATGGAAAGAAGCCTATAACCCCTTTCATTTCATCAACATCATGGAAAGGCGAAAAGTAGACATTTTTTCTATATGTGTTTTCAACAACTTAAAGCAGTTTAACCCCAATTTTCGCCCCTTTTATTTTTCCTGCCCCTGGCCGCCATGGGAAGACTAACTGGCTTAGTTTCAACAATATAAATTTTTGCAGAGTTTTCGCAATTCACAGCTAACCCCTTTTGTTTCTGATACATCTTGGAAAGCCGTTCATTTCTTTTCGCCCCGGCTCCTGATCTTCAGAATAACTCTTTGCATTTGAATGAGATAAAGCGTTGAGACATTTTGACTCTAAATACTAACCCCTTTCGTTTCTGGTATATCTTGGAAAGCCGGGTCTTTTGCCAAGGTCTCCATCCGCCGCTCCTGGCGTTTCATCCATCATCGAAAACGCATCCAGCCGTCAGAACCTTGGAGTCGTGAGCCCGAAGTCAGATATCAAGAGTCAACCTTCTGTCTCCTGACTTTTGCCTGCCGCCCGACATGTGGCACCTCTCGCGACTGCGTGATCTTCCCCTGACACCCTTCACCAGTAAATAGCCTAGCAACTTGCCGACCATCCGTGCTGCCTTTCCTGCAGGGTTAAGACGAGTCATAGTTTTAGCCTGCGCGAAGCGCCTTGGAGTGCGGTCGCAGCAGCTACCGCCTTGGAATACCGTAGCGTCAACCACCACCTTCTAATCGCGAGCAGATCGCACTCATCGAAAGGCGGCAGCGAGAGGCATGAGTCGCAGAGCTGATCTCGCTCTGCGCCAGCCGGCCAAGAATCGACAGGGTAACGAGAGTCATCGTTTGGGCCTGCGCGGAGCGTCTTGGAGTGCGGCAGCAGCAGCTACCGCCTTGGAATGCGGTCGCGGGGAGCGAGCGCAGTGACATCCAGCAGTAGCAACGACCGCCGACATATCGCAAATTCAGATCAAGTCCATCGAAAGGCGGCAGCTTCGCGGCCGCACTCCAAGACGCCTGCGGCGATCACTGCGATAGCGACATCTTCGCGGGTGCGGACTTTAACGGTCGCGGGCCGCTCTGCATGCTGTGGTGAAATTTTCTTTGGGTTGCGCTTCCGCCACTATGGTTCGGCGAACTCGATTCATTTCACCTGTCCATAACCAGATTTGGGTACAATGGATTTGATCTCCGGGCTGCTTAAGACCTTAAATCCAACTTCTGTCTGCAAAGAGGACTTGACATGATTTCTCAAGCCAACATCCTGCCGACAACTCCCATGGGCGCAAACCTGATTGACAGCGGCGGAGCGACGTTTCGCGTCTGGGCGCCTCGTGCCACTGCCGTCTATGTCAACGGCACCTTTGGAGGCAATCCGCAGACGGGCCAGACCGACGATTTGCTGATGGCGAAAGATGCCAACGGGTACTGGTCGGGATTTATTCCCAATGCCCAGGATGGCGACCTCTATCATTACTGGGTGGTTGGCGCGGGATCAAGTGGTTACAAGCGTGATCCCTATGCGCGGGAGATGGCCGCCGACGCGCCGTTCCCAACGTGCAGTTGTGTGATCCGCCCGGGGGCAGCCTATCCCTGGCACGATTCGGCTTTTGTGACGCCTGACTTCTCCAACATGATTGTCTATCAATTGCATATTGGGACCTACGCGCCCAGCGCGCCGGGTGTGGCATCAACCTTTCTTGATGTTATCGGGAAGATCGACTACATGGTGGCGCTGGGGATCAACGTGCTTCAGCCGCTGCCCATCGATGAAATGGAAATTAATGTTTCGATGGGGTACAACGGCGCGGACTATTTCTCGCCGGACACTCCCTACGTTGTTTTCGGGCAGGCCGCTCTGGCCGGATACCTGGCCACCATCAATCGCCTGCTGGCAGCGAAGGGCATTGCCCCGATGGGAATCCAGGACATCACTTCCGGACCCGCGCAACTGAAAGCCCTGGTGGACCGGTGCCACCTCTACGGCATCGCCGTGGCCTTCGACATTGTGTATAACCACGCGGGTGGATTTATGGGCGATGATCAAAGCCTTTATTTCTACGATCGCGCCGCCGATACCAGTGATAACAATCAAAGTCTCTACTTCACGAATATGGGGCTCGCAGGCGGTCTGTCCTTCGCCCTTTGGAACAATGATGTTCGCCAGTTCATCATCAATAGCGCCCGCTTCTACATTGATGAATTCCACGTCGATGGCTTTCGCCACGACGAAATCAGCGCGCTGCTCTCCATGAACCTGGATTCCGGATGGAGTTTTTGCTGCGATCTCACCAGCACGCTCCGCTCTATCAAACCACGGCTGCTGCAAAACGCCGAGTATTGGCCTTACGAATTCCAGAATTATCCCCAGCCAGCGACTTTGATCGTGACGCCAACCGCGAGCGGCGGCATAGGCTTTGACGTTTTGCAGCACGACGGATTACGCAGCGCCGTCCGCACCGCCGTCCAGCAAGCTTCCTATGGCCAAAGCTCGGCGGTGGATTTCGGCGCCATTGCCGCGAATCTTTATCCCCAGGGCTTTGCCCATGCGTGGCAGGCCGTCACTTGCGTGGAGAATCACGATCTGGTGGCGGCAGGCCGCGACCCGCGCCTTCCCGCTCTGGCCGACGGTTCAAACACGCATTCCTGGTACGCCCGCAGCCGCTCGCGATTCGCCGCCGGACTCCTGTTGACCGCGCCGGGAATCCCCCAGCTCTTTATGGGGCAGGAGTTTCTGGAAGACAAACAATGGAGTTGCGACCCCACCGCGCTGGCCAACCTCATTGGGTGGAGCGGCCTCAGTAGCCAAACGGACCCGGCCATGAGGGACCATCTGCGTTTCACTCAGGATCTGATGCGGCTCAGGTGGAATCAGCCGGCCCTGCGCAGTGACAACGTCAGCGTCTTTCACGCCGACAACCAGAACCGGGTCATCGCCTTTCACCGGTGGCTTGAGGGCATCGGAAAAGACGTCATTGTAGTTGCGACGCTTGCCGAGAGCACCTGGTACAACTACGCGATTGGATTTCCGTCTTCCGGGCCATGGCTCGAAGTCTTTAATAGCGACGTCTATGACAACTGGGTTAATCCCGTGGTCGCGGGTAATGGGGGAGGGATTTCAGCATCGGGAGGTCCCCTGCACGGCTTTAGAGCCTCGGCGAATATCGTGATTCCCGCTAATGGAGTGGTAATATTTGCCCGCGATACAGGAGATTGAGGATTAAACAATATGATGGCGCCCGGGCGTAGCGTTTGACCACACAGTCGTCCTGGGACCTCTCTGCGGTCTCTGTGGCTTAACTCCGTGACCTCTGTGCGAAATTCTTTACCGCCCTCCATCGCTGCTTGAAGTTTATGACTAACCCGGGCTAGGTATAGTTCAGGAGGAGGCAGTACCAACAAAGGAGATTGCATGAGCTGGGCAAATGATCTCGGCAAAGAGATTTCCGGCAGGGTTTTGACGGATGACGCCGCGTGTCAGGCTGTGGCGACGGACTTTGGCCGCATTGTTTCACGCCGGCCGCAGGTGGTGGTGTGCCCGGCGTCGGCGGAAGACGTGGCGCGAGTGGTGAAGTTCGCATCCCGGAATTCCCTCCATGTAGCGACGCGCGGCGGTGGACACTCGCAAACCGGGCAGTCGCTTTCCGACCAGATCGTGCTGGACATGACATCGCTAAATCAGGTCACGCGGGTGGCGGAAAACGTGGTTACGGCACAGGCTGGAATCAAGTGGCGGACACTGGTGGAGCACCTTGCGCCGCAGCGCCTCTCGCCTCCGGTGCTGACCAACAATCTGGACGTCACCGTGGGCGGAACACTTTCCATGGCCGGGCTGGGAGTGGCCTCGTGGCGGCACGGAACCCAGGCGGACAACTGTGTGGAACTGGAAGTGGTGACGGGCTCGGGCGAGATCGTGCGCTGCTCCGAGGATGAGAATCGCGACCTGTTTGATGTGGCCCGCTGCGGCGCCGGGCAATTCGGAGTCATCTCCGAGGCTGTGCTCAAAGTGCGCCGCCACCCGCCGCGCTTCCGCAGCTTCTACCTGCTTTACGACGATCTGGCGGCTCTGCTCGACGACCTTAAGACGGTGATGAACGATGAGCGCTTCGACAATCTGGAGTCGTGGTGTGTTCCCTGCCCGCAGGGTTTCAAGAAAGTGGCGGGGCAGCGCCAGCCGTTTGCGCAGTGGTTCTTCCCTCTGCACGCGACCGTGGAAATAGAGGAGGGCGAAGCACCTGAAGCCGCGGAAAAATTGGCGGGGCTGAAGTTTTACAAACACGTCCACACGGAGGATGGCGAGATGGGGGAATTCTTTACCCGCCTCGACCATCTGTTTGCCTTGTGGAAACGCGGGGGCTTTTGGGACTACGCCCATCCCTGGATGGAATGCGTTCTACCCTGGCAGACCACGCCGATGTACATCTCGCAAGTCCTCGCCAACCTGCCGCCGCAAGCCCTGGTGGGCGGGCACATCCTGCTTTGGCCTGCCCGTGGAACGGCATCGCGGGCGCCGCTATTCATGCGCCCTCCCGGTGACTTCCTGATGGGATTCGGAATTCTGCCTGCCGTTCCGCCGGCGTTTTTGAACGAAGTCCTGCCGCGCATGAACATGGCGAGCCAGGCTTCCGGCATGATGGGGGGCAAACGCTATCTTTCCGGGTGGATCAACTTCGACCACGTGGCATGGAAAGCCCACTATGGAGAGCGATGGCCGACCGTAGCCGCAGCAAAGTTAAAATTCGATCCGCAAGGCATCCTCAATCCCGGATTCATCAAGTTCGAATGAAAAGCTGCCGATAGATACTCCTGTGAGAATCAGACGGATTTTGCGTCGCCGCAGACGCGCGGGCAGGCTTGCGCCAAGGCGCGCGACAAGCTATTTGCGTCAAGAGTGCGCGCGAGCAACTCACATAGAATCAATGCGCTATCGGACAAAATTGCCTTCTCATTTGGTGCCGTTCTTCTTGACACCCATAAAACCCGCGTGCTACATTTGCGGGTCTTGCACTGTAGGTATTTCACTCCTTTGAGGCCTTGCCACTCCAAATGGGCGTGATATTTAACCAACTCGGGCATCTCTTCCTTCAAGCCATCCCCACCGTGGTCTTGGTATTTTTGCTTTTTGTCATCCTTGAGCGGATTTTCTTTCGGCCGATCATGGGCGTCCTGAAACAGCGCGAAGATATGACGGTGGGCGCGCTGGCGCGG
>Ga0182027_10008017_pt1 | contig 15446 bp, 18 predicted proteins | sample 712E1DmetaG_FD_121300 | JGI IMG/M metagenome (GOLD analysis project Ga0182027, IMG submission 121300) | Permafrost microbial communities from Stordalen Mire, Sweden - 712E1D metaG (Illumina Assembly) | ecosystem: Environmental > Terrestrial > Soil > Wetlands > Permafrost | place: Sweden...
AGCTATCACGGTTACGACGTGACCGATTATTATAACGTTAACCCCGATTACGGCTCCCGCGCCGTCTTTAAGCAGCTTGCGGACAGCGTCCATCAAAAAGGCATGAAGATCATCATCGATTACGTGATGAACCACACGTCCAACCAGCACCCATGGTTTGTTTCCAGCAGCTCAACCCCGTCTTCCCCGTATCGATCCTGGTACGTGTGGCAGCAGAACAATCCCGGGTTTGCAGGCCCTTGGGGCGAACAGGTCTGGTATCCGCTTAACGGATCTTACTACTACGGAGTCTTCTGGAGCGGTATGCCGGACCTTAACTATCGCGACACGGGAGTCCGGAACAAGATGTTGAATGTTGCGGGATATTGGTTGGACAGTATGCATATCGATGGATTCAGGCTCGATGCAATTCAATATCTCGTGGAAGACGGCGACACCCTTCTCGGCACTCCCGGCACGCATGACTATTTGACCGCATTCCGTAACTTCTACACCGTGCATAATCCTCAGGCATTTACCGTTGGAGAAGTTACGGCGTCAACGGCCCAGGTCGTACCGTATGTTGGCCCCACCCAACTCAATTCCTGTTTTGAATTTGACCTTGCCGCTGCGATTATCGCAAGCGTCAATGCGAAGGATCCGACTGCAGTTCGGGGCAAGATGGCCCAGATCGTTGCCTCGTACCCGTTTTTGCAATACGCCACATTCCTTTCCAATCACGATCAGAATCGCGTTTTCGACCAAGTAACCGATGACCAGAAACGGATGAGCCTTGCCGCAGGTCTGCTTCTCACTCTTCCCGGGATACCATTTATTTACTATGGAGAAGAAATAGCCATGTCCGGGAGCGGGTCGGACTCGGCCAAGCGAACACCCATGCAATGGACTAACGGTACAAACGCGGGCTTTACCACCGCCACGCAGCCATGGGAAGGCATTAACGGAAAATTCGCGACATTCAACGTTCAAAGTTTCCAAAATGATTCTAGTTCTCTGTGGCATTCGTATCAGAAGCTCATTTCCGCCCGCCATGCCTTACCCGCGCTTCGATTGGGGACGTATGCGCCGATGCAGACCAACCTCGCAACGGTGTACGGTTTTGCTCGTTACACCGCTGGCCAGCTCGTCCTGGCATTCCATAATTTTGACAGCGTGACGGCAGTTGTTTCCACCGCCACCCTTCAATCCAGCGGATTGGTGGCTGGAAATTACCTACCAGTGAATTTCCTTACACCTCAAGGAACGGTAAACGCGATACCCGTTAATGCCGGAGGCGGGTTTACGAATTACAACCCTGGTATCACTCTCGCTCCTTACAGCACCGCTCTCCTTGTCGTCAACAATCAGACGGGGCACGTCTCGCCTATCCAAACAGAGACCCGCCCTTCCATCTGCATAAAAACCACAAGGACGCATATCACGATCGAATGCGCGTCTTTTCCGTTCGGTCGTTGGAGCGCCGAAATTGTCGATCCAAAGGGCAGAATCCTCGTGCGCTCGACCCCTTCTGCAGGAAGCAGTTCTGTGACTATTGTCAAGACTGCATGGCCAATCGGATTGTATATCGTGTACATTGTCAAAGATAGCAAAAGGGTATCGTGGACAAAAATCATGTTACACGGGAGATGACCTGCGCCCTCGTGAGATGATACGATGCGGGAGGTTGAAAGGTGGCAAGTTGCAGCGTCATGGTTGGATAATAATTGCTCGTGATAATTCTGTTTGAATATGTTATATTCTATATGAATACAATATACTCAGGAGGACATTATGCCAACAGTCACACTTCGCTTGCCAGACAGGCACTACCGTCTTTTTCGGAAATTAGCCGAGGAAGAAAATCGATCCTTATCTAACTTTATTGAAACAGCAACGATTCGCCATATTGAAGAATCTGAATATACTGATTCGATTGAAATGGAAGAAATTAAGACAAATAAAAAGTTAATTTCCAGTTTAAAAAAAGGTCATGCTGATGCCAAACTTAGAAAAGGGCATTTCGTTGACTGAATATATTTATAGAATATTTGAAACCAATGAATATTTGAAACATTTTTCAAAATTCGATAAACACGACTTTGAATTTATTCAAAACAAACTAACCTCCTACGTTTATCCGCGATTAAAATCCGAACCCCATTTCGGCAATAACATCAAGAAGCTTGCAGGATACAAGCCGGAAACATGGCGATATCGGATTGGAAAATATCGTCTGTTCTATTCCATAAATGAGCAAGCCAAAATTGTATCTATTCTTACTGTAGAATTCCGAAAAGACGCATATTAAGAACGCCGGGCGATAACGTTCGACGGATTAACGACAGTCATCGACGCCGACATCGCCGGTTATTTCGGAAGCATCCGGCACGATCTTCTGCTGCGGCTGGTAAGCCGGCGCGTCAGTGACAATCGGGTCATTCGATTGTTGCGGGCGTGGCTTAAGGCGGGAGTGATGGAAGACGGGAAGTACGAGGAGTCAGGTGAAACGGGTAGTCCGCAAGGAGGGGTCATCTCACCCTTGCTGAGCAATATCTACCTTCACTCATTCGACAAGATGTTTCAGCAATCCTGGATTGAGGGAAAACTGGTCCGGTACGCCGATGACTTTGTAGTATTAGTCAAAGGCAATGGTCGGAAAGTATTGGACCTTATCCAAAAGATGCTGGAACGGCTTCATCTTCAAGTACATCCAGAGAAGACGCGTATCACCAATGCATACCAGGGATTTGATTTCCTGAGCGTCCATTTTCGGATGCGCCGGTTCGCAGGAAAGGATCGCGTCTGAAAGAATCCTGCCGGTTGTGGCCAGCGGACAAGGCGGTGCTTTTTCTTACGCCGTTTTGTCCGGGATCGCCTGCAGAATTTCCTCGTCAGGCGGCAAACCCTGCTTCGCGTAAATGATAATTCCCTTGGGATCGATCGCGTAGACCGTGCGTTTCACCGACGGCCCGTTGTCGCATCCGTATAGTTTCGCCGCTGTCTGGCCCTGGTCGATGAGCAGCGGAAACTGGAAACCATAGTGCGTGATGAACTTCTTGTGCGAGTCCACGCCGGCAGGGTTTACGCCGAACACCGTGGTGTTCTTCGCCTCGAATTTCGCGTAATCGTCGCGAATCGCGCACAGTTGCTTCGTGCATCCGGGCGTATCGTCGCCCGGATAGAATATCAAGACGAGATAATTCTTTCCCGTAAAGTCGCTCAGGCGGACCGTGCCGCCGTCAGAGCTTTCAAGCGAGAATTCCGGCGCTTTTTGGCCGATTGAAAGAAGCATAGTTTTACCGTACCACCTGAATCGTTTGCGAGGTTTTCCGTCCCGCGCTTTCGAGTTTCACGCAGTACACGCCAGCCTGGACAGCGGCGCCCGACAAAGACGTTCCATCCCAGACGATTGCATTGCCCGCCGAAGACTCGGACGTGGACGAGAAAAGCCGTATCGTTTTTCCCGCGGCGTTGCAAATCGAAAGCTGCCATGGACTTGGAGCACCGATGGACATCGTGATCCCGGCGCCCCGCGTCAGGGTCGCGGGTGAGACTTGCAGCAGTGCGAGGCCGGCGTGCCCGGGCACGGACCGCAGCACCGCATTTTTCGGGGTTATGGATATCGGGACATAGGTCATGTCGCCTTTGTCAAAATTAGGAACAAGAGAGAATCCGGTGCTGGGTTTTGGTCCGGTCTTGGTGAAATACAGGAGCGTGTCCGTACCGGCCGTCTGACGAGCGATGACCTGCGCAAAACAGATGATGGGAATGGCCTTGACCCAGATGGAATCCGTGCCGTACAACGAAGAAATCGTGGCCCGCGTTGCGGAATCTATCGGCAACGATGCCAGGGTAACACCGGTGTCCATTTTGGTGCCGGATGGAACCGTGAGGCTGATCTTGCCGCTGTAGGCGGTCCACTGGCCGACCGTGTTGGCGGCGACCTTGATCGAATCACTGTTTGCGACGTTATGGGCGCTGAAAGTCTTTCCTGTAAAGTAGCCGCTCCAACCGTTGTCCTTTGCCATGGGCGATTTCCGCGCCGTAAATGCGGCAAGCGAGTCCTGGATCAGCCCGGTGATCAGCGACGGGTTGCTGATCAGCGAGGCCATCTGGTTCAACTTGATACTGCTGGCGATGTAGTAATCGGACGACAACACCGACCAGCCTGCGGGCAGGCCATAGCCGACATGAAGGCTGTCACGGGTGTACGCCTGGGTAGACGACGAGGTCGTAGAAATGATCAGGTAAATGTCGCTTATCAGGACCGGGAAAGTATCACCCGCGTTTGCGCTGGACTGGTGAGTAATAATCTGACAGCGGTCAACGCTGCAGCCGCCAAGAAATCCGAGAAGCCCAAGGACAAGGATTGTGTGGAGCAATGAACGTTTCATGATAACCTCCTGTTTTTCGGTACGGTACAGTATAAAGATACTGTTAAAATAACAAAAAGGGAGAACATAACGTTCTCCCTTTTTCCTGCCTTGAGAATATCCTCTTATTTCGCGTGTTTGAGCACTATTTTCAAAATCCTGCGTATCGGCTCTGCGGCGCCCCACAGAAGCTGGTCGCCCACGGTGAACGCGGTCAGGTACTTGGGACCGATGTTCATCTTGCGCATCCGGCCAATGGGCACGACGAGCCTGCCCGACACAGCTGCAGGCGACAGCTCGGCCAGCGTCGCTTCCTTGGTGTTGGGAATGACTTTGACCCACTCATGCGCGGACGCGATCATGGCTTCCAGTTCGTCAAGAGGAACGTCCTTCTTCAGCTTGATCGTAAGGCCCTGGCTGTGGCAGCGCATGGAGCTCACGCGCACGCACTCCCCGTCAACCGGAATGGTCTTTTTGGTTCCGAGGATTTTGTTCGTCTCGGCAATGCCTTTCCATTCCTCGCGGGTCTGGCCGTTCTCCATGGGCTTGTCGATCCACGGGATCAGGCTCGCCGCAAGCGGTGCGCCGAAAATTTCAGTGGGCAACCTGCCGCTCCTGAGCTCGGCGGTAATCAGCGCGTCGTATTCAAGGGCCGTGGAAGCCGGATTGTCCAAGAGCGGCTTTGCCGCATTTGACAAATGCGCCATCTGCTTCACCAGCTCGATCATGTTTTTGGCGCCTGCGCCGGAAGCAGCCTGGTAGGTCATGGTCGATATCCATTCAACCAGGTTCTTCTTGAAAAGCCCGGACAATGCCATGAGCATGAGGCTCACGGTGCAGTTGCCGCCGATATAGTCCTTGACCCCTGATTTGAGGCCTTTCTTGATCACTTTCAGGTTGACCGGGTCGAGCACGATGATGCTGTCGTCTTTCATGCGCAATGCAGACGCTGCGTCGATCCAATAGCCTTTGAATCCCTGGCCGCGAAGCGCAGGATACACTTCATTGGTGTAGTCGCCGCCCTGGCAGGTCACGATGATGTCCATCTGGGAAAGCCGCGCGTAGTCGCGGCCGTCGACCAGCGGCGGCGCCGAAAGCCCGACCGATGGCGCCTGCCCGCCCACATTCGACGTGGTGAAAAACAGCGGCTCAAACCCTTTGAAATCCCCTTCAGCCCTCATGCGTTCCATGAGCACCGACCCGACCATGCCGCGCCATCCGACAAATCCTACTTTGAGCATCGCAAAGACTCCTTGATTGCCTTGTTCGCCCCGCCTCACCCCTGACCCCTCTCCACTCGTGGAGAGGGGAACAAGATTGGGAGCAGATGCATTTAGTCTTCAGAAAATAATTTACGACAAAAAATGCAAATAGGATATTTCAAAGTGGATTTCACGAGAAATGACAAATTACCATGACCTTGAGACCATGTTTGCCGCAAGATCGGGCTCGACTTGACTTGGGCCGTCGCCAGAGTATATACTTTGGCTATACACTGAGAGGGAGGATTTCATGATCACACGTGTACAAAAATGGGGAAACAGCCAAGGGCTCAGGTTTCCCAAGGACATTCTGGAAAAAGCGTCCATATCTGTCGGGGAAGACGTTGAAGTCAATGTCCGGAACGGTGAAATTACGGTAAAGCTTGCCAAGCGAGTACGTGGGCGCCATCGGCTCAAGGATCTTGTGGCGCATATGCCGAAAACCTATGTCGTTCGCGAGGAACGATGGGGCGGTCCGTTGGGAAAGGAAACGTGGTAGTATGCCGCATTATGTCCCTTCAAAGGGAGATTTCGTTGCCCTGACCTTTGACCCGCAAAGCGGTCATGAGCAAAAAGGCAGGCGGCCGGCCCTTGTTGTCAGCAATGACCTTTTCAACCAGAAGATCGGCCTGGCACTCGTGTGTCCATTGACGAATACGGACAGAAAGATTCCTTTTCATATTGGAGTTCCCGCATCATGCGTTCTCACCGGGTTTGTCATGACAGACCAGATAAAATCCGTTGATTTTGTCGCCCGAAAAGTCAAATTCATCGACAGGGCTCCCGAAAGCCTCGTGTCGGATGTGCTCGCGATCCTCGATGCGATATTGTATTGAAATACATTGCAAACTCATAAAACTTGACTCAGGGAGTACATATGAAAAAATTTCTCAAAATCGGCGGAATAGTTCTCGGACTGATCATCCTTGTCATGGTTTTTCTCGGGTGGCAGGGGTATCGGAAATTCATGGCAACGGAAACGATCGCCTTTGATCCCCAGCTCACGATTGTTCTGGGCGGCGGCGGGAATTCGATCGTCTTGACATCAGAAGATGGCAAGCAGGCGCTCGTCGTGGATACCAAAATGGGGGGCGCGGCAAAGAACCTGCGCAAAATGGTCACTGCTCCGAACGTGACGGTGATCAATACCCATTTTCACCGCGATCATCTGGGCGGCAACGGCCTGTATCCATCCGCGCACATCATTGCCGGGGCATACTCGCAGGAACAATGGAAACAGATGGCGGGAAAAAACAGATATCCGGATGAAACGGTGCTGGCAGGACAGGAAAAAGTGCTCTTCATCGGCAGCGAAACCGTGCATGTGCGGAACATGGGGCGTGCGCATACCTGGGACGATGTCGTGGTCTATCTTGAGAAGCGCAAAATGCTCGTGACCGGCGATATTCTTTTCCTTGAAAAGCACCCGGTGCTGTTCGCCGCAGGCGGGGCCAATATCGCCTCGTGGATGCCGGTGCTTGACACGTTGGAAAAGCTGTGGGACACGAAGACGGTTTTGCCCGGTCACGGGCCGGTAGCTGACAAAAATTCGCTTGCAAAGCTGAAAGAGTATTTTGCCGACGCCGTTGATGCGACCAGCCATCCTGAAAAGCGGCCCGCGTTCCGTGAGAAATACAAAACCATGGCCTCGATGCCGGGAATGTCCGGCTCGGACAAGACGATTGAGTTTATTGAGAAGGAGAGGAAGGCTGCGGGCGGAAACTGAAGACGCCACATCCCCGAACTCGAAATCGCCTCACCCTTTATCCCTCTCCGCTTGCGGAGAGGGAAAGAGGTCTTTTTCACTGTCCCATAACATGACTACGGCAGGCTCAAAATCGTTCCCACGAAGTAGCCAAAGGATCTGAGCGGATTGTCGATGGCTTTCAGCATGATGATGGCGGCCGCTTTTTCGACTTTCTCCCTGCCATAGCGCTTTTCCAGAACGATGAACTGCTCGACCGCGCGCCAGTCGCAGTCTTTGCAAACCAGCGCTGCGTATTGCCTGGCGCGGGCGGTTTGTTCCTTGCCATACGCGGCTTCAAGGTCACGCCATTTCTTATCCAACACAATCGGATCGTAAAATTCCAAGGGCGTATAAATGCTCGGCCTGCGGTGTTCGGGTTTTTCCGGCAGCGAATCGTATTCAACATCCAGAAGGTTGGCGCGCCGAAGCTCAATAATGCCCTGTTGCAGGAACCAGACCGACACGCCGTGTCGGCCGGCGAGGGTCGGCTCAGAGGCTGACCAGCGTGGTCGCATTGTTGAAACACTCGAGTAATGCAGGTTCAGAATGGTCATCACTTTTCCTGCGAAGCTGAGCCGCTTTTGCCATGCGTAAACCCAGTAGGACGAGGGAATGGCCACGACCGCCGAAGGTCCCGGCGCGTAGCCGGGAGGCCCGTCCACAAGCCGCACCTGCGCGGGCTTTCCATAGGCGGTGGTCACCGTCGCCAGGCCGTAGCGATTCTGAAGTTTGTCAAGGGTCTTGTTGATCTGGCGGCGGAAATCGATGGGCGTCATGGAGTCGATGCCCAGGCTTTTGGCCAGGGCCGCGTAGTCGAGGTCGATGGTCAATGCAGTAGGCTTCCTGAAGGCCTCCTTGCACAAGTAAAGATAGGTATGGAAGGCGCGCTCGTCGCCTGCGGTTACCATCCGGCCCAGGCGCGTTGTATCTACGAGAAAGGACACGGGCACAAGCGCAGCCGCCGTGTCCTCAAGCGGCAGGCGCTTGCGAGGAATGCGGCCAAGCTCTGAAAGCACGGCCAGTGCCATGCTCGTGCTTCGCACCATAACGGTTGCCTCGATGTTGCTGGTCAGTGCAGACTCGCTCCAGTTGGCGGATCCCACAAGAACGGTAACGCTGTCGATGACCACTGCCTTGGCATGCAGCGTTGCGCTGGTGTCGTCGAAGAAAACGTCGATGCCCTGTGCGCGCAGAAACTCATACGCCTCGCGGTTGTCCGCCTGCAGCGCCTCCACCGGGTCGCCGCCGGCAAATGCGCCTCCGTCAAGCACAACCTCGACGCGCACGCCGCGGTTCTTCGCAGCTGCCAGTGCCGAGGCTATGCGCATGGTCTGGGATTCGCTGCGGTTGGGGTATAAGGCGAAAAGGTAGAGATAGGCTGATATTGACACGCGAGCCTTGGCGATTTCGGCAATCAGCGTGGGTCCGTAGTCGCGGGAGGGGATGTAGCGGAATTGGGCGGTATACCCCTTCGGGCGACCCTTGGCGAAGTACTCGTAGGGTAAAGCACTCGGAGGAGTGTCCGCCGAAGCGTCGTCCCTCGTCAGGGACTTCGAAGCGTCGTCGGCTGGCCCCGCCTGAGCGGTCTGAAGAAAAAGAAAAATCAAAGAGAAAAAGACTTTTGCAGTCAAGAAGCAGCTTTTCCCCTCTTTTGGTTGCCTACGGTGACAACGTGTGCCGCACCGCACGAACGCGAAGCCTATAATACGTTCAACAGTCCTACAGGTCTGCCGCGCTCTTGCGCTGCGGCTATTGGGCGAACGTATTCGGCCGCTTTATTATTTGTCGCGCCTTCTATTTTGTTCCTTTTTTCTGTCCTGAAAACTTGAGCTCAAATTCTTTAAATTTCTCCGGCCGTCCTTCGCTTCTGGCCCATTTACGAATATCTTCTATGTTTACTTTGTTCATTTGACAGATCATGACCGCCTGATCAAGGCATTGTAAGTCGTTCCCGTAAAAGTAACCGGTGAGCCTGTCCTTCGCAGAGTCGGTAGGGGAGAGAAGTGAAAGTTTGCCTGTCTTTACTTTTATTTCAACAGGTTCTATTTGATATTCCTCGCCGATACTAAGTGGCCCGGGCGGAAATTCGACGGAATATGAAACCGATTTGTTTATGAATATTCTTCCGCTTTTTTCGAATCCGTGCGCAGACATGACTCGTTCGATTATTTTATCGTTCTCCGGCCAGATATAATTCACAACGAAATCAAGGTCTCCCGTAACATATTTGTTATTGCTGTAGATTTCTACGCAGGCTCCGCCTGACAGCGTCGCTTGTAATCCTTCTTTTCTTAGAGAATCGCAAATAAACGCCGCGAGTTCTGTGATAGAGAAGGTGCTTAAATCAGTCATATGCTATTTCTTTTTAGTAATGTCTTTAAGTAACACAACAGGTTTCCCTTTTGCCCGGGGCCTTCGACGGTCGAAAAGCAGTTTCTCTTTCCATTCAGGAGGGTATGCATCGATGATCTTAAGCAGCAGTGCAGTCAATTCATCTCGGAGGAAAAACCTGGGGTTCATGCTGTAATCTATCGTCCGCCCATAGGATTTTGCGATTAACACGCCATCTGATTCCAACCGATTCAGTTCACGCTTTATTGGCCGGTCAGGGCATTTCCAGAATTCGGTTATTTCCCGGGCATAGCCCTGTCCTCTGGCGGCAATAAACGTGAGTATGCGTTCTCTGCTGAGCGATCCGAATAATGATTTCACTAATAGCCCTTGTAAAGGTCAATTCCTAACCCGTATGGGTCATAATATAACCTTTTCGTTGTGGAATCTCAAGTAATTCTTTGATTGAGAGTGCGGCTGGCTAACTTTCTTAATGCGGCGTGATATTTTGTTCAACAACGTTCCGCGCATGCCGAAGTTGCCGCATTGGCGACATGACGCCGACACAAAGTTGACGGCGACGGAGCCATCAAAGAGGCAATTTGGGGCGGCTCTTTAGCCGCCCGGCATGCGACGTGTTGGTGGAAGCAAACCGGAACGCTACCATAGATTTATGACTTTCGCGGCGGCTCTTTGGTTTTACTCTCTTTTATTTCAGCCCGTTCACTGCTTCCGGCGGCGCATTCTTCTTCCTCTTTTTATTCCGCGCCGTTTTTTGAAGCTGGAACCATGATGGTGGAGGTTGCACTGCATTTGCCTTGTTACTACACCCCAAAAGCAATCGCTCGCTGCCAACCACAAAATGGCTATTCTGCTCGGAAGGCTTCACCTGCGATATAGGTGTCGAAAAATTCTCTAAAGCGTACGATCTTACCTTCTTTCAAGGTGACCAAATGTACAAAATCTGTTTCGTAAAACTTGCCGGTTGGCTTTGCGAGACATTTCGTAAAGCCTATAACGGCAACGCTATCATGATCCGTTAAGAATTGCCGTGGTTCAAGAACCAAAATTTCTTCAGCTTCTCGGCCAATATTTAGCCATTCTAGAAATCCCTCGTGTCCATGCCTCACGCCACCAGCCGGATTGAACGGATTTGCCGGTTCACCCCATTCTACTTCGGGACTCAGCAATGCGAGAATCCCTTTAATATCTCGCCTACCGAATGCCGCATAGACCTCCTGAACAGTTTTGATATTTGCGATAGAACGATCTGTTACCATTTTGCATTCCTAACTTAGAACAGGTAAGGTAATAGTCTTTTTGTTTTTTTCATATAATCAGAATATCCGGTTAGATTGTTCTGCAAATGCGTCTCTTCTTTTCGTATTCGAAGCGCAGTTCCAACAAGCAAAAGCACCATCAGTATAATCGATGAGATATTTACATAATAGACGATCGCAGATAATGCCATTATGATTGTTCCGAGATATAACGGGTGCCTGATATGTTTATAAATACCCGTATCAATGACATGGTGGTTGTTCCGAAGTTCGACTTTTACCGAAAACAATCCCCGGATTTCCTTCAAACCTAAATACCTGATGGATATTCCTGCGAAGAAGATGATAAGATAAAGTAATATTGTCGTTTCGCTTGGTTGTCGTTTTGAAGTTATGGAAAAGATAATAGGTACGAATAAGATTGATAATGCAGGAATAGTTACGGCGAAATACGTTGGATCCATTCGCTTTTCCGCAGGAGAAGTTTTATATCGAAGCTTGAAGAACATCTCAACGACGGCATATATCCATATTGGTATTACATAAATGTAAATTGCTTCCATGTTTCTCCTGCATTTAAGGTGAGACACCCATTAGAAACATCTATCGCTGTCTTTAAATGCTCCAAAAACAAATCCGAAATTGATGGAAATATTCTGGAGATCCGTTCCTTTAATCCGGCGTTGTTTATCAATGACGCAAACGTCGTAGGCAAGGCCAACCCTTGTCCTGAACCATCTGGTTATGTTTATTTCGCCATATCCCTGGGGCGCACAAACAAGTCCCGTCATTTCGGTTTCCTGTTTCCGCCCCTTGATGACTGAAAAATCGGTAGGGTTGTCGTGAGCTGAAATTGCCCCGGCATTAACAAGAACCCCTGCATGTATCCTAGTCGAATCATTCGTCAAAATACCAAGGCTCAAGCCCGCCTGCCAAAGATAGAGATACCACAGGTTGCCCGCAATTTCCACGTTTAGGGTCGATAAAAACGAAGAGGCGTAGGCGCCGGCAAAAAAGTGGTGATTAATGATACCGGAACATTCCATTCCGGTGAATGAAAATGCCTTGCCGAAAAAGTCCTGATGCTGGTGGGTAAGCGCGCCGCAATATTCGACCGAAATCCACCGATTGGGATTTGTTTCCTGAGAATGGATGTAAAATGGGGAAATGATGGCGAAAGCAAAGCCAAATAAGAATGTCCGCGTTCTCATGATTTAAATGACCGACCCCTTACCGCCAAAAACGTTCTCTCAATTTTCTTGCAGTTTCCGGATCCACTTTCCCCGATTTGATGGCCTGACAAAAGGCAACACCCTGCTCACCGTCGTCAGATACTTTTCGTATTCAGCGCCGAACACCTGCTGCAATTTCTCTTCCTCTTTATGGATGTAAATCGTCACGGCGGCAACAAGAAAGATCGAAACAGTCAGGTATACCCATGTCCCAGTCACAAACGAAATTCCGGGAAGTATGAACAGCGCGAAACTTGAATAAATCGGGTTGCGGCACACGCCATAAGCGCCGGTTCGGACAAGTTTACCTTTTGGGAAGCCGATGAGTAGCTGCACCACAGCCGTTGCCCACAGCGCCAAGCCCAGAATCAGAAAGCAGATTCCTATCGGTATGAGAATTGTCGGAGGAACCGCCAACCGTGCAAAAGCAGGCATATAAACATGCAGTGCTATGGCAGCAACAGCCGCTGGAAAGGCCAACAGCATTATCTTCGCCCCCTGACCGATGATGTTCATGCCGCTGTCAACTTTAAACAGGTTCATGGCTTCAGCTTTCCGTTATTGGTTATACACCCGTCCTGTCGATTTTGAGCACGCGCTCCACACGCCATCGCCAATGCAATAACAAATAACCATTGCATGAAACCGCCAATGGTAATGCGTTCGACAAGTCCCGCAAAGGGACTCTGATGAGCGACACAAACAGCAGCGAGCCCACCTGTTAGAAACACGATGGCAACTGAAAGGAAAGAGTATGAAGCATACTTTCGGTGGCGTTGGCTTACTTTGAACCATAAACCCATTAGCAAGATTGAAAGCATGGTGGTCAAGGAACTCAGACCTGCAAAGACGATATGCAGTTTCCCCGTGCTCGTAATGGCTGCCGTCATCCCACCGGCGGGTTCAGGAAAGAAAAGGGTAGCAAGGCCGATTATGCCTTGCGCAATTAATACAAACGCCCCTATTTCACCAACAAGTTTCCTTGGCTGTTGAAAGTCGCTATGCACATATTGAAATAGACCAACGGCAAAACCTATTGACAATAAATTATAGAGGGAAAAAAGTGGGTCAAGAAGAGCTTTGTTTGGCGCTCCGGTTGCAATGAGATCGCTGACGGCTTGCGAAATATGGTTGTAGCTCGGTCTAAGAAACCCGCCAATGATAACCGTTCCTATATACAAAAGTGGAGCCAAAACTCCACATAAAGCCAATGATCTGCTCCGCATGAAATCGCCTACCTCGCTTTCTTAAATTCGAGACCAAGCAAATTGATGCAATCGTTGTGAGCGAGAATGGTTTCACCCGCATATCGGCCATATCCTACCGTGATTGCTTGGGTATCATTCTCCACATCCAAGAACATTTCCAACCGCCCCATTTTATCTGTTGCAATTGATATTGCAATGCCGTCATTGGTACTTTTCAGCTTAAAAGTCTTCAGGCGTGGGTTCTTTTCGTTGATGCAGACATAAACACCGACCCTTCGTTTCCAGACCTCCGATGAACGTAATCGCCGGAATTCCTTTCCCTGCGGAGAACGAAAGCCGAATTGCTCAAGCGCAAAAACATTTTTGCCATTGATTTCGGGAATGCCAACACGAAGCATTGCGAGCTTCTTCAGGTTCAATGGAAAAAATCCCAAAAGCATGTATACAAGGCCAAACCATCCGTCGCTTTGTGGTTGAAGACGAAATGTGCCGGATGCAAGTTTGGCAATGAGGTGATTACTGGAAACAAAAACTTCGACAATTCCCGAAACAGTAAAGAATCTACCTGTTAAACTTCGCATTTTATCGGTAGAAAGGTTCGATGACTGTCTCCCTTGATCGGTGGGAACGGTTATCCCATGTTTTTCTAGTAAGAGCGATTGCAAGATTTCCACGGATAGTGTGTGGTTCATTAATGCGCCAGCCGAAGAGTTTGTCAATATGGTGATACCGAGATTTCTCTCCGGGATGAGAACAACAAGGCTTAAGAAATTGGGTGTGCCACCATCGTGCCAGATAACCTTGCCCGCGTGATTAAGTCCTGGTTTTCCAATAAACCATCCGAGACCATTAGTGAAACTCATGTCAAATGCGTTATCGGGGTATTGTGGAAGAATCATTTCTTCCAAAGTCCCACTCTTAGCAAACAAGTCGTTTCCCAAGTTCAGTATCGATTTCATAAAAAGTGCCATATCGGCAGCCGTAGAGTGGATCCCACCTTCTGGAATCCCTTTCATCATTTCTTCAACTTGCTCTTTCCCCATTCGGTAAGGTTTTGAAAGAGCGTTCTTTCTATCTTCTGAAAGTGCAATTGACGAGTTTGACATTCCGATTTGTTTCAATAAAATCGTTTCGATGTATTTGTGGAAGGGCATGCCGCTGATCCGGCTCACAAGAACTCCAAGCAGTTCAAATCCTACGTTGGAATAATAGAACATCTGGCCGGAGGGGTAAACCGCGTTAGCTTTTTGCAGGTAAGGGACAACGGAATGAAATGCTTCAAGATTCTCGGTAAAATAACCGCTCAGATTATCGCAAGGCAGGCCCGAATGATGACAGAGAATGCTGCGAATGGTTATCGGTTGGTTTTTCGCGAAGCGAGAACTCACGGTAAATTCGGGAATATAATCTTTTATCGGTCTATCAATGTCAATCCTATCTTGTTCGGCAAGTTGCATAACGGCAGATGCCGTAAAGACTTTTGAAATAGAACCAATTTTGAAAAGAGTTGAATCAACAACGGGAAGATTTTTGGCTTTATCAGAGAAACCATAGTGTTTGACAAGTGCTGGTTCATTGTTGTCAACAATGGAAACGCTTGCCCCGGTTATTTTATTTGTCTTCATCGCCTTTTGAATCAAATCGGAAAACTTAGAAGATGCCTCCATTAATTGATATCCTTTGTTCTTTCTTTCATGTCAATATTCGGCCTATGACCGCACATCGGGCAGCCTGCAAACGTGATTTCAGACTAACTAATTCGCTTCGAGATTGGCTACGATTGTCGTCATATCCTAAAATAAATGTTGCATTTGAAATTAAAACGAGAATTGGACGGGGATTAGATTGTGCTCATGGTTTTCCTGCGCCGCCTCTTCTGTCTTTAAATGGGCCGACTTAATATCTTTTTCTCTTGCCGCCGCCTACAATTTCATTCGTTCCGGTTTATTTCCCACCAACTGCGCGTTGTGCGAAACGAAAAATCCGTACTTTGGCTCAAAAGCATATGCAAATATATCAAAGCATATAGGAATA
>Ga0182027_10008018_pt1 | contig 15445 bp, 15 predicted proteins | sample 712E1DmetaG_FD_121300 | JGI IMG/M metagenome (GOLD analysis project Ga0182027, IMG submission 121300) | Permafrost microbial communities from Stordalen Mire, Sweden - 712E1D metaG (Illumina Assembly) | ecosystem: Environmental > Terrestrial > Soil > Wetlands > Permafrost | place: Sweden...
CCATTCCCAGAGCGGGAGACGGGATTCGAACCCGCGAATATCAGCTTGGAAGGCTGACGCCTTACCACTTGGCGACTCCCGCAGCGCAATGATTTTACCGTGAGGGAGGCGCATGGTCAAGCAGTCCTTGACCCGCCTCCGTTTCTGCATTAGAATTTCCTCCTGCCTTTGCTCCTGTAGCTCAGTGGATTAGAGCGTTTGGTTGCGGACCAAAAGGTCGCGTGTTCGAGTCGCGCCAGGAGCGCCACTTTCTTGAAGCGGTTTCGCCGCTTCTTTTTTTGCCTCACTCATATGATAAAACCACAGATACTTTTGACAAACGATGACGGCATCCGTTCGCCCGGACTATGGGCCGCGGCGGCTGCGCTCGGCTCCCTCGGATATGTAACCGTGGCGGCTCCGAAAGAACAATCTTCGGGCTTTGGGCGGAGTTTGCCCAGTACATCCAGCGGCGTTATCCATGAAGAGAAGCTGCAGGTGAACGGACAGGAATGGATTGTGTATGCCGTGAGCGGCTCACCGGCGCAGGCCGTCCAGCATGCCGTGCTGGAGATCATGCCTGAGAAGCCTGCATTGGTCGTATCGGGAATCAACTATGGCGAGAATGTAGGTTTTGGGATCACCATTTCAGGAACGGTGGGCGCTGCCATGGAGGCCGCTTCCCTGAGTTTGCCGGCACTGGCGGTATCGCTGGAAGCAATTCCAAAATATCATTTCTCCTATTCCAAAGATTTGGACTTTTCCGTCGCTGCCTATTTCACAGCTTTCTTTGGGCGCCTGCTGCTCGAAAAAAAGATGCCCGACGATGTGCACCTGTTGAAAGTGGACGTCCCCTCCGATGCAACCGAACAAACACCCTGGCAGGTCACCCGCCTTTCCAGCCAGCGTTATTACGAACCGATAGCGTCGGAGCGCAAAACCTGGGAAATCTCCGGACCGATCTCTTATAAGGAAGCGGCCGTTCTCGAGGATGAAGATAAGGATAGCGACGTTTATGTGTTGCGTAAAAAACGATTGATCGCAGTCACACCCATCAGCCTGGACATGACATCCAGGGTGGCATTAGCGGACCTGGAAAAACGTTTAAAAGAGTAAACCCGATCGATAAATAAACAAAAACGAGCCGACCGGCTCGTTTTTTGCGTCCCTGACGGATTAGATATGAGGATTAATTTTTGTCAGCAGCTTATCTTTTGGCTGGTATCCCGTCATCCGTTCCTTGACCTGTCCGCTCTTGAACAACATGAGCGTGGGAATGCCCAGTACGCCGTACTGCATCATGATATTGGGGTTCTCGTCGGCGTCCAGCTTGACGACCTTGACCTTGCCATCCCAATCCTGGGCCAGCTGCTTGACGATGGGATCGATCATTTTGCAGGGCTGGCACCAGCCGGCGGTGAAATCCACCAGGACAGGCTTATCCGCATCGAGGACCTCGTTTTGAAAGTCACCTTCGGTTACATATTCAACTTCGACCATTTTACCTCCGCAGAATCAGTAGATGCGGCGTGTTCCGGATCTATTACGTTGACGTGTCAATATTGCCATGATAGAATGCAATCCGCTTTCTCCTCTATGAGGATCTGCGTTTCACTTCGACGGGCGCGTAGCTCAATGGTAGAGCAGTGGCCTTTTAAGCCATTGGTTAAGGGTTCGAGCCCCTTCGCGCTCATAGTTTATTCTATCAAAAGTGAATGAGAGTTCGAGTGCTGTGCGATCCGCCTCATATTTTATAGCCGTCAATCTTGACGGCTAATTGTTTTTTGATATGGGAGGATTGTAGTACAACTTTATGTGAAGAATCCCGGTATTTTTCTTCTTAAAGCTGATCGTTTTTTTCGATCCTTTGTTTATTAAATAGTCTGATGAGTGAATATAAGCATTATCCTATGGACAGGCCGCCGGTTTTACCGGGTTCCATCATTTTTAGAAATTCCAGCACGATGGCTGGATCGAAGTGTTTCCCGTCTTGGTCCCGAACATATTCGATCGCTTTTTGTTTTGACCAGGCCGGGCGGTATGGACGATGCGATGAAAGCGCATCATAAACATCAATGACCGCGAAAAGGCGGGCATGCAGAGGGATCTGGTTCTTTCCCAGTCCATTGGGATAACCCGTGCCATCCCATTTCTCGTGATGGTAATGGGGAATGTCGAGGGCCTGGCTGAGATAAGTGATGGGCGACAGTAATTCATAGGCGTAACGCGGATGCTGGCGGATGACATCCCATTCTTCCTCGGTCAGAGGTCCGGGTTTTAACAAAATGCTGTCAGCTATCGCCATTTTACCGATGTCGTGCAGAATGGCCCCACGTCGTATGTGAACAAGCTCTGCTTCGCTCAAGCCCAAACGCCGGCCCAACTTGACCGACATGTCGGTGACGCGCTCGGTATGGCCTTCCGTATCCCGATCGCGTAAATCAAGGGCGCGCGACCAGCCTTCGATGGTCGTGTTATACGCCAGGGTCAACTCGAAATTGGTGCGCTGTAACTCTTTGAGCAAGATCGCGTTTTCAACAGCAATTGCGGCCTGGCCGGCCAGTATTTCCATAAAATCAAGCCAGTCATTGTCCGGATGGAGAAGCGTTCGATGAAATATTTCCATCACGCCTCGCACCCGCCCTTTGGCAATCAGAGGCAGGCCATAATAGGAACTGAAGCCCTCGCTTAGAAATCTTGGAGCGCTTAAAAAGCCGGTCTTTCCATGCTGCAGATCCGGGACGATGATGATTTTCTGCTGGAGGGCGGCCATCCCGGCGAATCCATCGCCCATTTGGAGACGCGTATGCTGCAATACGTCCGTGCGGAAGCCGATGCCGGATTTGAATTCAAGGATATTCTGTGGGTTTAACAGGAGGATATCGGCTGCATCGACGTTTAATTGCGCCGTCACCTGGCTCAACACCACGGATAATGCCAAATTGAGATCCAGACTGGAAGAAATCGCCAGGTCGATGGCCCGCAGGGCAGCCATGCGCCTCGATTGGGACTTGAACTTCTCTTCTGCCTGTTTATGCCTGGTCGCGTCACGGATAACAACAATGAATTGATTATGTGATGCAGGCACCATCCTGGCTTCAAACCATCGCTCACTACCAGCTTGTCCGAGAGAGTATTCGAATGATATGTTTCCTCTCTGGGTCTTTGCTTTTTGGAGTGCATTTAATAAACTGCTCGCCAATTCGCGCGGTAAAACTTGTTCAATTCGCTGGCCGATAAACTCTTCCGGAGGCGCAAAAAGTCTCGAGGCCGAATCGCCGGCCTTATAATCCAGTATGATCCCGCTTTCATCTATAGTAAAAAGCAGGTCGGGAAAGGCCTGTAATATTGCATTAAGTTGTGTCGAAGCGCTCGGCAAATTATCTAAAAGCATACTCATAATATTTCCTGATAGAGACGGGACGCGGGGCGCAGTGATCCCTTAATCACTGCGCCCCCTGTTCCACCGCGTCATCCCATATACGATAATCGGTGGCGTTATCTTTCAATAATAAAAAGTCAATTTCCTATGTTATGAACGACCTGCTTGGCCAGATCTGTCAATGATTTTGCATTCAATGATACAAGCAGGGATCTATCTTCCTGGCTCAGAGCAAAACTTTTACCCAAATAACCCTGCTTGAGGGCTTTTTCCGGCTCATGCAGCAGCATTTCACGGAAGTTCTGGTTTACTACTGCCGCGGCGAACACGCTGCTCAAGCCGGGGTGGGAGTCGCGCGGGTTGGAAGGGACAGGTATTTTTGAAGTAAATGTGATCGACGAAATCATGGTTAACTCCGTTGGCCCTCGGTTCGGCTTGCTGGCTTCGCCAACAGCCAGAAAATACCTAAGGCGATGAATATGTCTCCCAGGCTGAAAGCTACCTTATAAGGAAACCAGTCGGGGAGCAGAAAACGATCGGATAGAATCTCGAAATGCATATCCTGCGGAAGCAGGAGGATGTCCTTCTGTCCGAAGCGGCTGCCGACGCTGACGGATTGGAGGGCATTTCCATCCACCAGGTGGCTCGCGGTGAACGGACTTATGGGCATCCATCCGCGGTTTACCAAAATCACCACCAGGTTTAATCCTAATCCGACCATTAGGATCGGCATTCCTGGCAGCCTGCGATTGAGCCAGACGAATGCCACAAAAACTATTAAAGACGCAGACAAACTAGTCGCAGCCAGCCAATCGGGCAGCAGGTAACGGGAAACAGGCAGATATGCTACGACCAGCTGTGGTAGGAAGGCCACCAGGACCAGCCACATGGACTTTAATGGCGGAGCCTGGTACGGCTGATTTTTCCAGCGGGCCCATCCCAAACCCACAAACAGCCCTAATATCAGGGCTGAAAGGAGTATCACAAGAAGGCAACTCGGTTCTAATGCGGGCCGCCGGTGCTACCACCTGAAGGAGCACCGACGCCCAGAACGAGCATTGCCAGGGCGGCTATGGCGAGAACCAATTGAACATGTTGGCGATTGATCTTGCTGGTGAAAATGGCTAAGCGGGCGAGGTTTTTATTCATGGGAGACCATCCTTTTTAGTTTTGGTTTGTTAGTATAGATAGAATATACGATCTCCCAGGCTTCAAAACAGGCTTCAAAATGGGCTTAAAAATGGGCTTGAATCATTAACCAAAAAACAGCTTATGAAATAAACTGTTTTTGGAGTTAGGAAATCAAATCGTGATAAAGGTTTTTGGTTTCTGCCGATGGCGGCAGGTCAAATATCCTGTGCATGCTTTTCTCGCAGGTCTGGTAGGTATGGACGATGGAGGCCTTGTCTCCCATACGGAAAAAGATCTGCATCATCAAACGATAAATGGCTTCGGAAGTCTCGTCAAATTCAAGGGCACGCCGGCAGATACTAAGGGCTTTGGGCATCCCTCCGCCCTGATAATATAGTTCTGCCAATGACAATGAAGCGGAGAGAATTGCCTGGTTCAGTCTTTCCCGTTCGGGCCATGCCCAGGTAGCGCCAATATCCTCCAAGTATCTTCCATTCACCAGGTCAATCGCCTTTTGGAAGAAATTGATCTTCTCTTCCAGTGTGTCTAAATTTTTTGCCAGTGCGAGATAACCGTCGAAAGCTTCAACGTCATATTCGTGGTCGATGGCGCGGTTGAATTGATAAGATTCTCCGTCGAAGATGATCGAGTCCAGTCCGACGGCGCGTCGGAGGCGGTAGATCTCGTTCTTGAACCGCAATCTTAATTTCGACGGCTCGATGGTTTCATTCCAGAGCACTTCCCCTATCTGTTCCTTTGTAAGAGGTCTCTTCTCGGCCAGAAAGTAAAAGAATAATTCCCGGACGGATTGCGTCTGCCATTCACTCATTGTGGCAAGCTTGCCATTAACCCATACCTGTCCTTTTCCGAAAGCGCGAATGATGAGGTTTGGGGCGGGTATATCCACGGTACGCGCAAGCATCCGTAAATGACGCCGATTAAGCGGGAGTTGCTCGTCGAGGCGATCCACCTTTTCGAAAAGCTGGCGCAAAGATGATTTGACTTCATCGTCATACCGAAGACCTTCCAACCATACCCGTGCCTGTCTGGCGGCGACGATCGTGGAGTGTTTAATATGATTGGGATTCGGCAGGATATTTTTAATCTCTTCTTTTGCAAGACCCACTTCTCCATTCTGGTATTGAGCCGCAGCCAGCCACACCCGGCTTAAATCGCTTTCCAGTTCCATACCGCCTTGCACGAAATTATTGCGGGCTGCCATCAATTCGGTAACAGCCTGTTGCGATTTGCCATCCTGTAATGAAAGACGACCCAGAATCAATTGGTAAAGCCCATTTTCGTAGTTTGAATCACTGGCTTTAATAGAATCCTGTGCCTGTTCAAGGATTGTATGCGCACGCGGTGTGTCCTTTTTCAAGAGGGATAAATTGGCTTCTGCGACAGCCAGGTAGTGTATAAAAAAAGGTTCACCCACCTGTTGAACCCAATCATTGGCCTGCTTGTAGGATATTTCTGCGATTTCAAAGTCTTCCACTTCTGCGTAAAGATCGCCCAAACCAAGTGAAATCAGGGCTGCCTGGCGTTTATGACCACCCTGTTGCGCGCAGAGCAAACCCTCCTCAAATGCCTGGACGGCCTGCCGGTATTCTCCCTGTTGTTGTTCCATGACGCCCATGTTATTTAGAAGAAAGGCTTGCAAATGAAGACTCCCCGTTTGCCGCCAGTTTTTTAAGGCCTCTTCGTAATACCGTTTGGCGTCCACGTATTTTCCCATCGCCACATAAACCATTCCTGTTTCCATCCAAAGTACCGGAATGGAATGGATATCATTGATACGGATATAAATCTCCAATGCAGATTCCAAATTATTGGTCGCCTGCAGCGGCAGCCCCCTTTGAAACAAGCTCAGACCCTTAACCCGCAATGCGTCGGCATAGATCCATTGCAGATCGTCATTCTCTTTCGTAAGCTGCACGACTTCATCTGCATCCTGTATGGCCTCCTTGTAATTTCCCAGGACCCGATTCGTATTTCCGCGCCGCACAAGAGCCAATGCCAGATCGGAAATTTTATTTTGCTCACGGAAACTTTTAATGGGAAGCTCGAACAATGCCAGCCCTTCAGAAGCATTGCCTTTTGCTGCTTCAATCCCGCCGCGTAATGACAGTAACCCGGGCCTCGTTTGGGAAATAGACGGGGGCAGATCTTTAAGCCATGTCTCTAATGTAAGCATGGCGTGCTGGTACATCGGTATGCCGGCGCGCTCGATCATATCGGCAAGCGCATTGACGTCACCGAGCTGCCTGTAAAGTTGGTAGGCTTTTTCCCAATCCCCGCGGGTTTCCTGGAATTGGGCCATGCGCTGCAGGATCGGGTTGACTTCTTCCGGATGTTCCTTGCGGAACTGCTGTTGTAGATAGTCGCGAAACAAATGATGGTAGCGCAGCCACTGCCCATCCGTCCCTACCGGCAGAATAAACAGGTTTTTCTGGATGATCATGGCCAGCAGGCTGGACCAATCCTGCGGTTCAGGATACAGGGGCCCCAGGATAGTCTCACACATATCGGTATCGAATTCTTCCATCAGGGAACTGCGCAGGAGGAAAAGCTGCAGCGTTTCTGTTTGGTGTTGCAGCACTTGTTGACCGAGATAATCAAAAACGCTGACGTTCCCTGCATGAGATGCGCGAAACGAGTTTTCTCCGGCCTTGATCAAGTCCAGGTCCGTAAACTGCAGGCCGGTGATCCAGCCTTCCGTGGCCTCGAAGAGTTTGCGCGCGTCCTCGTCCGAGAGGTGAATTTGCTGGTTCTGGGCCAGCAGAGCCTGGATTTCTTCCTGCCGAAAAGCAAGGTCGGAAAAATCGAGACCGCCTACCTGTTCGCGGGCCACCAATAATGGGATATCTGAAAGTTCCGTAAGCGAGCGGGAAGAGAGCACAAGATGACAGTTTTCGCCGACCAACTGGATAAAACGGTTGATGAGATAATGGATCGGCCGCACTTCGTCAAGCAGGTGAAAATCGTCAACCACCAGCACAAAGTGCTCATGGATATCGTCGTAAACCTCATTGACGAGGGTGACAAGCAGACGTTCCATACCGTCCTCGAGGTTGGTCAGGCCATCCAGAATGGAGCGTGAACGGTTGCCAAATTGTGGAAAACGCTCGGTTATGGCGGCAATGAAATAGGCGATGAATCGCTGGGGGTCGCGATCGAGCGAGTCGAGCGCCAACCAGCAGAAGGGCAGTTCGCTCTGATGGGCCAGGTCAATCAGCAGGGAGGTCTTCCCATAACCAGCCGGGGCGGTTACCAGGATCAACTTGCGATCGAGGAAATCAAATAGAGCGTTCAACAACCGACCGCGGCTAAGAAGTTCGTCCCGGCGCCGGGGAAGAATGATTTTGGTTTTGCTGATTGGAATTTCAGTAGCAGCCATCGAGTGCTTAATCAGTAATTCTTAATTTTACCTGCAAGCTCCGCACTTTACCGGCTTTAATTCAGGAAAAGATGCTCAGAGAGCTCCCAAATTTTCCAATATTTTTGAGTGGATGCCGGGAGTGGCGGCGACAATGGATTGAGGGGGAGAGAGATAGTCGGCTAGATTGTTTATATTGGTGACCCTTGCTCCAGCTTCTTCGGCGATGAGACCACCTCCAGCAACGTCCCAGGGTTTAAGAGAAAGCTCCCAGAAGCCATCAAACCGGCCGGCTGCCACGTAACTGGCATCCAACGCTGCGGAGCCGAATCGGCGGACGCCCTGCGTCAGCTTCCCGAAATTGACAAAGTTGGCAAAATTATCATTTTCCGTATCCCAGGCATCATATGGAAAGCCAGTGACCAGCAAACTTTTTTCCAATTCGACGGTATCTGATACATGGATGGTCAGCCCGTTGAGACGCGCGCCCTTGCCGCGTTCTGCGCTGAACATTTCATTACGCATAGGGTCGTAAACGATCCCAAACTTCATAAGGCCTTTGTAAGCATAACCGATCGATACTGAAAAGAAGGGAATGTGATGGGCATAATTGACGGTGCCATCCAGCGGATCAACGAACCAGCTTTGTTCCGTGTTACCCTGTGTAATGCCGCTTTCTTCTGCCATAATGTAGCTGCCCGGCCAGCGTGTGTTGATCTCGCCCAGCAGAAAATCTTCTGAAGCGCGATCGATTTCGGTGACCAGATCGATCACGCCTTTGTAGGTCACCTGGTGATCCTTGTTGTAACCCGCGCGGAGAATTTCTCCAGCCTGGCGGGCCAGAATTTCGAGTTCAGCTTGTGTGGGGAATGTCATTTTGAGGAACCGTTGCTATTTAGATGTTTCCTGAGATTTTCGAGCTCGATTTCGATGGATTGCCGGTCGCTGATCGCCTGGTTGAGCGTAGCCTCGAAGCCCGGTTTTTCATTGAGCGGGACGGTTTGAAGCAGCCGCTCAGCACGGGCTATCTGGGTATTTTTCTGTTCTAATTTTGTCTCCAGCCTGGTTTGATATTTCTCGAAGAATTCTCTCTCCTTAAGCAGCATGGGAAATGCCGTGGGAGGTTGCTTTATCAGGTCGGCAATGGTCTTAAGTAAGGTTTTTGTGTCTATTGGCTTTTCAATAAATTTGGTCGCGCCGAGGGTTGCGGCAAAGGCTTTGTCTTCAGGCGATACATACGTTGCCGAGAGAAAAACCACGGGAATGTCGCGGGTTTTCTGGTTTGTGCGCAGGCGATAGATCAATGTAAAGCCATCCATCCTGGGCATCAGTATGTCTGTGATGATCAATGCCGGATGTTTGTCCTCAAGAACTTCGAGTGCCTCCAGACCATTGCGTGCGGTCATCACCTGGTAGCCATTGTACTTCAGGGTCAGGTCAAGGAGTTCAAGGATATTAGGAATGTCTTCTACTATTAATAATACTTTTGATTCGTCCATGCTTCTATTCTAGCCTTTTTGCACCAGATGACAAGTGCGTGATTAATCCCCATTCCAAATCCGTTTGCCGAGGGCAGATAAAACAAATTCCACAGCCAACTCACCAGTCTGATTTTGTACGTCCAATATCGCATTGACCTCCACGACGTCCATGCCGATCAGAGCGCCGGTCTCACCGACCAGTTCACAGGCCACATGCGCTTCGCGCTGAGTGAGGCCGGCTGGCACAGGCGTTCCCACACCCGGTGCATGACGCGGGTCCATGGCGTCCATGTCGAACGAGAGGTAGATGCCGTCCGCATTGCGCGAGACGCGTTCGATCGCTTTCTCCACCGCCGCGACCATGCCCAGCCGGTCAATTTGTTCCATACCCATGACCATCACGCCGGCTTCGCGCAAATTGACTTTTTCACCGGGGTCAAGATCGCGCGCACCGACAATCGCGACCCGCTTGGGGTCTACAACGGGAAGCACCTCATCCCACAACCGGCTCAGACGGACATCCCCGAATCCGCATAACGCTGCCAGCGGCATCCCATGAATGTTTCCCGACGGGGTGGTCTCATCTGTGTTGAAATCTGCGTGAGCATCGATCCAGATCACGCCCAATTTTTTTATCCGGGCCGCTCCGCGGATCGAGCCTATCGAGAGACTGTGGTCGCCACCCAGGACGAGCGGAAAGTGCCCACTCTGCAAGGACATGGAAACTGCGCCGGCTGCGCGCCGCGACATGGGCACAATACAATCCAGGTATTTCAACTTTGGATCGTTGATCGTACACATCTCGGCGATGGGCACTTCGATGTTCCCTTTATCTTCAACGATATAACCGAGGGCTTCCAATTTTGTTTGTAAATGAGCATATCGGATCGCACTGGGACCCATATCCACCCCTCTGCGATCCGCCCCAAGGTCAATGGGCACACCGATAATATCAATCTGCATCTTTCCTCCAATGGAAGAACATAGCACCTATTTTATCAAAGGACGGGAAGGTTATCTCCCACACCTGGGTTATGAGGAAGGCACATATTTTTGTCATCGTATGTTCATTTGCAGCCTGTATACTCGCCTCCATAGGAGAACAATCCGCATGACGTCGAACCTTCCTGTCCCGGCTACAGCCCTTCCACCTAAACGTTATCATCCTGCTCTCGTCGCTTTGCATTGGATTATTGCAATTTTGATTTTTGGGACCGCCCTTCTCGCAATGGGAGGTGAAGGAGAAGGCCGCAGGGGTGGCGGAAGTACGATCGCGGGCATTCCCATCCTGGGTGTTCACATGATCCTGGGGCTTATCGTCCTGGCCCTGTTAAGTGTCCGGTTGATTATTCGCTGGCGCACCCAGCGCCCAGATTGGGCCACCACCGGCAGTCCTTTTCTGGACAAGATCGGGGAATTGACACATTGGGCTTTATATTTCTTTACATTTGCCATCACGATCACCGGACTCATACTGGCGCTGCAATCCAACCGATTCACAAGAGTGTTTAACCCCGGAGCCGCAGCTCGTGGACAATTCATTCCCAACCAGTCACAGCCTGGTCAATTACCGCCTCCCGGGCAGATACGAGGTGGAGAGGGCGAGGGACGCTTTGCGGGCGGTGGCTTTTTCGTGCTCGGTGAATTCCACGGCTTAAGTTGGATCCTGTTATTGCTCTTGATCCTTCTGCATGTCGGAGCATCACTCTATCATCAGTTCTTCGTCAAAGACAACCTGCTCGGCCGGATGTGGTTTGGAAAGCTGGCGAGTTGAATGAAAATCGGTACAAGACATTGTCTTGTACCGATTTTATAATTAATCTGAGGCGGAATTTTAAAAAAACTTGAATACATGCAAAATATATAAAACCACGGCAACCAGTAGAATTAATCCGCAGCCGCGGAAAAAGAGATGCAGCAAATGTCTGAAGAAAAAGCGGAATATGCCAAAGACCAGGATGATCAAGACGAGAATACCCACCACCCAGAAAACCAGGTTGAGATCGATCATGGATAGGTTGACGGACATTTTATTCCTTTCACTTATGCTGTCTGATAATAACCGACATCGACCGAGTAGACCCGCCCTCGCTTCACCACCTGCCTGGCAAGGTTTGTCCCGAATCGATAACCGAGGTGGCGGTAATCAGGCACGCTGAGTATCAATAAGTCCGCCTGTTTGCCTTCTTCCAGAGAGCCAATCCTATCCGCCCGGCGGATGGCGTGAGCTGCGTTGATGGTGGAAGCTGCGATGGCCTGTGCCGGTGTCAGACTCATAAAACGGCAAGCCAGTGAAATTACAAATTGCATGGACTCGTTCCATGCGGTCCCCGGATTGCAGTCTGTGGCAAGGGCGAAGAAGCATCCTGCTTCGATGATCTTTTTGGCGGGTGTGTAATCACATTCTCCCAAACCAAACGGCGTGCAGGGCAGGGACACCGCGACGGTATCCGATCTGGCGAGGGCAACAATATCCGCATCCGAGGTCTTCACCAGGTGATCGGCCGAGGCGGCCTCCAATTCGACAGCCAGGGATGCCCCGCCCAGGTTGTCGAACTCGTCAGCATGGATCTTCAACGGGAATCCGAGCTCACGGGCTTTGGTCAGGATTTGACGTGATTGATTTAGAGTGAAAGCCCGGTCCTCGCAGAAAACATCCACGAAGGGCAGGGATCGCCGGGGCGCATGAGTCTGCCACCATTCCTGGACAGTCTGCAGCATTGTCTCACAGACAAGGTCGGTGTAGCCCTGCGGGTTGTCTTTGTATTCGGGAGCGATGGCGTGCGCTCCCAGAAAGGTGATGGCCAACTCTACCGGAGATTCGTCGTCGAGGGCCAACAGCGCTTTAAGCAGGCGCAGTTCGGTGGCGGTTTGCAGGCCATAACCGGTCTTGGCTTCAGCCGTGGTCGTGCCGTGTGCGAACATGCGCAAGAGCCGCGGGCGTGTTTGTGCGATGAGGGTTTCGATTGAAGCCGTGCGCGTCTGTTTTACGGTGGAAAGGATGCCGCCGCCCGCCGCCAGAATGTCAAGATACCTGGCCCCTTCAAGGCGCATCTCGAATTCGCGTGAGCGATCGCCAGCCCAGATGAGATGGGTATGCGGGTCGACGAAGCCGGGCATGACAACACAGCCGCCGGCGTCCAGCGTGGGTTCGTCCTTGTAAGCCGACCGCAGCTCATCGGTGGACCCGACGGCGACGATCTTCTCGTCGCGTACAATGACGGCACCGTTCTCGATGATGCCGAGCCTGCCAAGGTCGCGTCCGCGCTGCGGGCCGCCAGCGAGGGTAAGGAGTTGGGCTGCAGAATGGATGAGCATAGGATTTAGTGGAAGGCCTGAAGGAGGCTGTTGGACAAGATATTACTTACCCAGAGCTTTGTATTTCTTTAATAATACGATAAAAGTGAGCATTAAAATAAGTAGTATAAGAATAGCGATAACGAATAACGGGCCGGGAAAATTGAATCCCAAATCAAAAAGAGAAAAACCCTCACATGAACTGTCCCATGCCCGCAGTTGGCTGGGCGTGTAATCGGGATTAAGTTCATAACTGATCCTGAAATGCAAGCTGTAAGGTTTTTGATCCAGCCATAACTCGACTGTGGTATCCTGGGGTTCGGGTGGCTTAACGTCTGCCGGCCGGCCGTCTTCCGCCTTATTGCGCGGTTCAAGGGAGGCTACATAATTGTCGTTCGCCAAAAGCACATTGTTGTCGGAGGAATATTGGACCGATTTGCCCAGTTCTTTGGGCCCGTTATAACCATTAAAATAGAATGACGAAGTGTCCAGGTTGTTCGTCAGGGAAACCGTATGTCCATCCTGAGCGATCAGTATTCCACTCGGCCTGTTTGTATTCAACAGACTGACGTTCTCATTGAACCAGGGCGTCGCCGGAGAATAAGTACATGCATAAGCGGACTTTGCGGCGAGGCTGATAAATAATGCAGCCACGGATGCGATCCAAAGCCTGCGAACGAACCTGGTTCCAAAAGAAGATATCATTTCCACTTTCCGCTCAGTACGACAACCGCCTTTAATTTCAATCTTCAGCCGTGGAGCCTGAAAAGGCACAGCTTATCCGGCGATGGCATAAATATTTTGCCTTATCCACCGCAGCTGGACTGACCTAATTATAAAGTTTAAAAAAATCTCTGCAGTCTCGCCTCGGTGTTCTTTTGAGATTCATCTTAGTCCATCTTCGTTTATCTCCGGTTGGTTCGAATTCATTTCGTTGCGGTAGCCCACATGTTGAGCATGAACTCGAAGTAACCGAACTTGATCCTGCCCATCTCGAAGCCCGCCTGCCCGAAGTGCCAGCCCAGGAGGGGCAGGTTATAGGCAAAGGCATGTTCGTGGATCTCCTCGGCGCTGACCAGGTTGATGCTGGCCATGAATTTCAGCAGTCCATCTGACCAGGCCGCGGGTGTGGTCAGGATCACCATCCCGCCGGGTTTCAAGACGCGCCGGCTTTCTTTAAAAAGCAGAGCCATGCTGTCTGGGTTGAGGTGCTCCACCACGGCCAATAAAGTAACGGCATTAAAATAATTATCATCGAACGGCAGCTGCGGTTCTTCATTCAAATTAAGAGTAAAAAATTCGATCCGGTTGTTGAGAGCCGTTTCTTTTGGCATCGGAAGCTGGTCAACCGCGAACTTCTCTTCGAAGGCCGTGTGGGCCAGGAAATAGGGAAAGGAACCGCATCCGATATCGAGAATACGGCCAGCCCGCAGCTCCAGGGGGATAAGATCGTTGGCGCGCTGGGTCCGCAGGCGGGCGAGAGTCGGTTCGAGCAATCCTTTGCCGCGCGTGAGTGGGGTCGAAGTGGATGACATCCAATGGTCTTTCTTTTTATGATTTATTATCAAAAGCCCTGTAATTCAGGACGATTATATCAGCCTGCCTGAAAAGTTTATTTGAACCAGGCGATCATATGCGGCAATAGGACGATCTTTTTCTGCACCTCGGCCAGTGCGAGCATGGCCAATACGTTGAACAGCACCGCGATCAGTGTAACAGGCAGGAACCCCAGTCTTAAATAAATGAAGGTCGATAAGAAAGCGCCCAGCGAACGACCGATGCCGAACCCCACCAGGTTGGCTGCCATCACGGTCGCACGCGCCTGCGGTACGCTTTCGGTCATCAGCGGCAACAGGCTCACCACCGTGTATTCAAACGAGATGTAGAAAAAAAATAATCCGATCAATGCGCCAATTTCCGTCCGGCCGATGAAGGGCAGGAGGATGGAAGCAAGAACGTTGCCTGTCAGCCCGAGCGCGATGGCGCGCGGCTTTCCGATCCGGTCGGTCGTCAGCGCGACGAGTCCTTCCCCGCTTAATTCGGAGAGGCCAATGACCACCGACGCGCCGGCCAGGGCCGCGATCTGCAGGCCAAACGAATCTGCGAGCCATAAGCCGAAGATCAGATTGACCATTTCATTGGCCGCGCTGGCCCATAACCCGATGGATATGCCTGCCAGAACCGGGATGGAGGTCAATACCGCACGGAGGTTTTGTTGCGAGTCAGACGTTGCCTGTGGCGGCCTATCTGCCACATTTTTTGTAAAATCCGTTTTGCTTTGGGGATCTTCGCGTGGGATCATCCACCCAATGACTGCAAACATACCCAGGCCCAATACAGCCAATACCGGAAAGGGCGCCGACCAGCCGAAGCGGCTTATCAAATAACCCATGGCCGGGACTCCGAGGATGAAGGCCAAGGACCACGACATTTCCGTAATAGCCAGCGCAGTGCCGCGTTGTTCATAAGCGATGCGGTCACCGAAATAAGCTTGTACGGTAGGATCAAACAGCGATTTACCAAGTATGGCCAGGATGAGCGCCGCGGAAAGAGTGAACAGGCTAGGATAAACAGCGACCAATCCAACGCCAAGGGTAAAGGCGAGAATGCCCGCCAGCATACCGAACCTGCGCCCGCGTTGATTGGCAAGCGGAGTAAGGATGGGGCCAAAGATACTCGCTACATTTCGGCCGGCCAGCGCGAAGGAGATGGCCGTCACATCTACACCGAGACCATGGGCAAAGATGGTCAAGAAAGGATAGACCATCCTGTGCATGGTATTCAGGATAATGCGCAAAA
>Ga0182027_10008019_pt1 | contig 15445 bp, 14 predicted proteins | sample 712E1DmetaG_FD_121300 | JGI IMG/M metagenome (GOLD analysis project Ga0182027, IMG submission 121300) | Permafrost microbial communities from Stordalen Mire, Sweden - 712E1D metaG (Illumina Assembly) | ecosystem: Environmental > Terrestrial > Soil > Wetlands > Permafrost | place: Sweden...
GGTGGCCCGGATGGTTTTGACGTGTTCATCCAGAAAGCCGCCTTTTCCGACTTCGTAAGCGACATATTGGTTGAAGGACGCGGTATGCAAATCGGCGCCTTGTTTGGTCATGACCAGTTTGCGGATCACCTGTTCGGGCGCGATCACCCATGCCAACCGCAAACCCGGAGCAAGCAGCTTTGAAAAGGTGCTTAGGTAAATGACGTTTCCACTGTAACATTCACCATCGTACCCGCGATATTGGCTGTCCAATGCAACCAGCGATGGAATGTGATCACCTTCATACCGCAGCTGTCCATACGGATCATCCTCAACGATTGGAACTCCGTATTTGTCAGCCAGTCCGATCAGTTTTTTCCGCCGTTCGAGGCTGAGCGTGACCCCGCTTGGGTTCTGGAAGTTCGGCAGGATGTACATGAACTTCGGCCCGACGCGAAGAGCGGCCTCGAGTTCGTCCACGATCATCCCATCTTGATCGGTGCGGACCGGGATGTATTGCGCACCGTAGGCATTCCACGCTTGCAATGCCCCAAGGTAGGTGGGCGACTCCACCACGATGTAATCCCCGCGATTGATGAAAAGCCGTCCCATAAAATCCAATGCTTGCTGGGAACCGGAAGTGATCAGGATGTTTTCCGGTGTGACCGGTACACTATATCTGGCGGTATGCCGGGCGATCATTTCCCGCAACGGATGATATCCTTCGGTTGTGCTATATTGCAAAGCTTGTGCGCCGAAATGATCCAGCACATAATTGCAGGCTTCCCGAAACTCTTTGATGGGAAAAACATCCGGTGCAGGCAGTCCGCCTCCAAAGGAAATGATATCCGGCTGCTCGGTTAACTTGAGCAATTCACGGATCACCGAACTGCTCATTTGTTTGATGCGGTGGGCATAACGATATTCCCAGGGTGTTTGCATTCATGCTCCTTAGCGATTGTAGGGCTGCGATGTAAATAATGGCTGTAGATAAAAAAGCCTGACAGGTATGTGTTGGCACCTGTCAGGCTCTCTGACTTAACCGCATGTAAATGCTTAGAAGACCTATAGCCAGAATTATCATCATGGCTTGTTTATCTTACCTTTTTTCCCATCTGCGGGCAAGGTCAAATTACCTGCTGTAAGGTGACAATTGTCAGAGGATTTGGGCGGGTTCCTTAATGAAGGATAAGTCGATCCAGTTGGTGGTGGCCGGCATCCGCGATGATCAAATTTCCAGCTTGGTCGAATATGATACCCTGGGGATCAATCAGACCATTGATGAGAACCGTATCCCGATTTGCCGCCGTTGAAATCAGATGAATGGCTCCATCTCCAAGAGTGTTGACAAGGATATTGCCGTGATCGTCTTCGATCACATCATCGGGAGTTGGAAGATGAGCCAACTCCTGGATCGAACCATCTGTCCGAATTCGACTCAATGAGTCGCCGTTTTCATCCACAACCAGAATACTGCCGTCCGTCTCAGCCCATGCTCCAGTAGGGCGCAGGAAGCCATGTGCAATCACACGGACAGTCTTTCCATCAAGGCTGACGCGTAAGACGGTTCCGTTTGGACTATCAGGCACGATGATCGTTTGAGAATTTGAGTCGAATGCAATTCCATCCACGCCAAGCTGGCCGGTCGTGTTATGCAAAGCTAGAAACAAAGATAATGCCTTCGTCCCTGGATCGTAATGCACCAAACGATTCGTTCCCTGCTCGGCAATGATCAGTGAGCCATCCGGCAACATGACCATGCCTTCCGGTTCGCTTAATCCTGAAATCAGCGTCCGCAATTTTCCATAGGGAGTATATTCTTTTATGGTTTGGTCTTGAACATCGGAAATAAAGATGGAACCATTAGGCGCTAAAAGAAGATCATCTGGCGAGGGGAGATTTTGTGCCAGGACAACCAGCGTTGGTCTGGAAGGAAATGTGGGAGTGGATATTGGGTTTTGTGTGGGAGTTATTGAAGGAAGCGCCGTGTTGGTTTGTGTTGGCGAAGGAGATGAAGCCGGCTCAAAAGTCGGCGTTGCGGTTTCGGTTTGGTTATTGGAAGCGCAGGAGGCTGTTGAGATTGCCAGAAGGACGATTCCCAGCAGCTTCCCATGAATAGGTTTGGAATGGAACATCAATCTGCAAGCGAAAGAAAGTATTCGTGGAAACGCGAATCGTTCGTCAGTTCGGGGTGAAAGGATGTAGCCAGGAAATGGCCTTGTTGTGCGGCGACAATTCGATGGTCGGGAAGCATCGAGAGAACTTTTGCATCCGCCTGTACGGACTCAATGATCGGTGCGCGGATGAAGATTGCATGGAATGGCTCCTTCGAGCCGGTCGCCTGTTTCAATTCAGGAATATCCAGGTCGGCCTCGAAGGAATCCACCTGACGGCCAAAGGCGTTGCGTGCGACTTTGATATCCATCAGGCCAAGCAAAGGTTGGTCACGGCTTATATCTTTCGACAGGAAGATGGCGCCTGCACAGGTTCCCCAAATGGCGTGTCGCTGGCCGAATGTGCGCAGCGGCTCCATTAGGTTAAAGTCAACGACGAGTTTCCCGATGGTGGTCGATTCACCGCCGGGGATAATGAGACCATCGAGACTTTTGAGATGTTCCGGTAGCCGAACCTCAATCGCATCCACGCTGAGTCGTTTGAGCATGACAACATGCTCCGCAAAGTCGCCTTGAATGGCGAGTACGCCGATTTTCATGTTTATTGCAGTAGAGGCACAGCGAATCTTAAACGGATTTGGCAAAGGCTCGTTTTACTGCGCCCAGCAAGTAATTACCAACCACGTCCCGCGATCTTCTCAGCTTCGGGCATTTGGGAAACGTTGCGTCCAACCATCGGCTCACCAAGATTCTTGCTCACTTCCGCTAAAATGCCCGCGTCCTGGTAATGTGTCACCGCTTTGACAATGGCCGCCGCGCGCTTGGCGGGGTCTCCACTTTTGAAAATTCCTGAGCCAACGAACACGCCATCCACGCCGAGCTGCATCATCAGTGCCGCATCCGCGGGAGTAGCGACACCGCCTGCCGCAAAGTTGACGACCGGCATCCGCCCGAGTTCCTTGGTTTCCTTGACCAACTCATACGGTGCGCCAAGTTCCTTGGCAAAGTGCATCAATTCTTCATCAACCATCGTTTGCAAACGGCGGATATCGCCCATTACGGTGCGCGCATGACGTACTGCCTCAACGATATCGCCTGTGCCCGCTTCACCTTTGGTGCGGATCATGGCCGCGCCTTCGCCGATGCGGCGCAAGGCTTCACCCAGGTTGCGGCATCCGCACACAAACGGCACCTTAAATAATTGCTTGTTGATATGGTTTTGTTCATCGGCAGGCGTCAAGACCTCTGACTCATCAATGTAATCCACGCCAATGGCTTCAAGGATTTGCGCTTCGACAAAATGTCCGATGCGGCATTTCGCCATGACCGGTATCGTGACCGTGTCCATGATCTTCATAATTAAATCCGGGTCGGACATGCGTGCCACGCCGCCTTGTGCGCGGATATCGGCGGGGACCCGCTCAAGCGCCATGACCGCGCAAGCACCGGCATCTTCCGCGATCTTTGCGTGTTCCGGCGTGACCACATCCATGATGACCCCGCCTTTTAGCATTTGGGCCAAACCCTTTTTGACAGCAAATGTACCAGTCTGTTGTTCCATTCGATCTCCTTTAGAATTTGCAAATGAATTCTACCACGCCGATTTAAACGTGTCCGGTCGGATGGGGTGTACCCTGCGGATGGAAATTTGAAAGTATCATTTGTATTTATTCCTTGATTATCCGCCCTTGACAAAAATCGCAAGGATGATACAATTATTACAATAATACAATTCATTCAATTTTAGTGAAGGATATGTCCAGTCAGAAACCGCTTCCCCTGCACCTCGACTTCCGCTCCGGACTGCCGATCTATATTCAAATTATGAATCAGATCGAACAACAGGTTTCAGGTGGGATGCTAAAGCCCGGCGACCAACTGCCTACAGTCCGCGCGTTGGCATCGGAATTACGCGTCAACTTCAACACCGTGGCAAGGGCATATCGTCTATTGGATGAGGCCGGCGTGATCTCAACCCAACAAGGGCGCGGCACTTATATCATGGAGAAGGTGCCACCCGAAATGGAAAAGCGATTGCGCCGCGAAACGCTTGAAGTGCTGGCTCGCCAATATATTGGCGAGGGAAAACGATTGAATTTTTCAGATGCAGAATTAAGCCAGATGGTCAGAGACCAACTGAATTCTTGGAAAGAAACGCAGTCAGATAATGAGTGATCGAAAGGAGAATGAAATGGAAGCAATTAAAAATATCATGCAAAAGAATAGAGTCGCAAAAGCTAATCAGCACATCCCCCCGATTGCCATCCTGCTATTCGGGATCTTCTTGGTGATTGCAGTGTTTGGCGTGAGCTATATGGAGGGCAAAGTTAATCCTAACTGGATCAATGTATGGCTCACGGCTTGGGTGCTGATCGGAATCATCCTGCTATTCGCATTGAAAGTGGCTTCGCAGTGGGAAAAGGCTGTGGTTCTGCGATTGGGCAAGTTCCGTTTGCTGCGCGGCCCCGGTGCTTTCTGGATCGTGCCAATCATTGATACCATCCCAACTTGGATTGACGGCCGCGTGATGGTAACTCCGTTCTCTGCCGAAAAGACATTGACGAAAGATACCGTTCCGGTGAATGTGGATGCCGTTTTGTTCTGGGTTGTGTGGGATGCGGAGAAGGCCGCGTTGGAAGTCGAAGACTATCGCTCTGCGATTGCCTGGGCCGCCCAGACCGCTTTGCGTGACATCATCGGGCGCATGATGCTGGCTGATATTCTCGTGGGGCGCAGCGCGATTGACCAAGAGCTCCAACACATCATTGATGAGCGCACCACGCCTTGGGGCGTGACCGTGCAATCTGTGGAGATCCGCGATGTAGTTATCCCGCAGGTCTTGGAAGACGCGATGTCGCGCCAGGCACAGGCGGAACGTGAACGACAAGCCCGTGTGATCCTCGGCGAATCGGAGAAGCAAATCGCCTCTTCATTTGCGGAAGCTTCGCAGGCCTATGTGAATAATCCGACGGCTTTGCATCTACGCGGCATGAACATGCTGTTTGAAGGTCTGAAGGAAAAAGGCGCGCTGGTGATTGTGCCTTCGTCCGCAGTGGATACGATGAACTTGGGCGCTTTAAGCGGTATGATCGCGCTGGCACAGAACAACAAGCCGAAGGAATAGCGATGGTGAATATGGAAAATTGGACCCGTAGAAAAGTGATGACCACAGCCACCACGATTGCCGTCGTTACGATTGCGGCAGTCGTCATTGCCAAGACCATCGGAGCGATCGTTGTGGGAGCCTTTCTCGCAGGAGCGGGAACGGCGCTGACGATAGGGTTTTTGATCGTTGCCGGTCTGCTGATCAAACCGCCCCAGGGTAAAAAATAAGGTAGTTTCACGTGAAACAAAAGGAGAATTGAATGTCGACTCGTTTGACCCTTGTGATCGTCCTCGTTTTACTGCTCGCCTCCACACTGGCAGGCGTCCTGCTCTGGAATCGCCTGCCGGAACCCATGGCTTCCCATTGGGATATCAATGACCAGGTCAACGGTACCATGCCCAGGTTCTGGGGAGTATTCCTGATGCCGCTCATCTCGCTGGGAATGTTCCTGGTCTTCCTGCTGATACCAGCCATTGACCCATTGAAAACGAACATTGCCAAGTTCCGTGATGTTTTCAATTTGTTCATCGCCTTCCTGATGCTTTTTATGGTCTATGTCTATGCCTTGAGTCTGGCATGGAATCTGGGCTTTACGCAGTTTAAGATGAGCGCCTCGCTCCTGCCGGCATTGGGCCTGTTGTTTATCCTGGTCGGTTTCATGCTACGCAGGGCCAAGCGTAACTTCTTTATCGGCATTCGCACGCCGTGGACTTTGTCCAGCGATAAGGTCTGGGATGAAACCCATCGGGTTGGCTCCATTCTGTTCATCGCATCCGGTGCAGTGGCGCTGATCGGTGCATTTTTCGGCGGCGGTATGGCTTTTCTCCTGATCCTGGTACCCTTATTGGTCTCAACGGTCTTCCTTGTGACCTATTCTTATGTTTTATATCAAAGGGAGACGAAATCCTGATCAAACCAGGACAAACGGCATAACGTGATCTGAGTAAAAACGACCCGCCCTGAAATCTTATACCGAGGGCGGGCTGTTTTTTGAACACTGATCTTGCAGCAGTATTCCCGTGCAAGCCGTTCCTGTGCAATAATTCCCGGCGTCCATGTTGAAAAATGGGAACAGAACACCTGTTCTATCTTTATTGGGGTTGCTAATCAGGCACAAAGTCATTACACTAGGCATATGGCTGATGGGAAGATACTTGAACTCGAGCAAAGGATTCAGCAGCTTAAGCGTCTCGTTGAATTGAGCGTAACGCTCAACTCAACCCTTGACCTGGATACGCTGCTTCAACTGGTCACGGATACCGGGGTCGAATTGCTGGCTTGTCAGTCCGCTTCCATTTTGTTGTACGATGAAAAACAGCCGCGTTTGTATTTTGCCGCTGCTACGGGTTCCGATCCTAAAAAACTTGCTCAAGTTCCGGTGCCGATTGAAGGCAGTCTGGCGGGAACGATATTTCGGACCAACCGCTCCATTATCCTGAACAATGCGGAACAGGACCCTCGCCATTATCCGTTGGTCTCTGAACATCTTCATCTCCCTGTTAAAACGCTGGTCGGCGTCCCCATGCTGATCAGAGATCGCGTGATGGGTGTGCTGGAGGCAGTCAATAAACGCGAGGGGATTTTTGATGAGCGCGATGAAACCATTTTATCTGTGATCGCGTCTCATGCGGCGATCGCGATTGAAAATGCCCGCCTCCTGGCAAGCACCAGACAGGCATTGGAGAAGGTCAGGGAATCGGACCGGCTCAAAAGCAATTTTTTATCGCTGGCTTCGCACGAATTGCGAACGCCCCTCGGCGTTATCATCGGTTATGCGTCCTTCCTGCGTGAAGATGCCCGCGGGGAACTATCAGAGCATGCGCAACATGTATTGGACGCGGCATTGCAAATGCGATCTCTCGTGGAGGATATGACCAACCTGACGATGCTCGAAACGCAGGGGAAACTGACCTTGAAGCCGCGGCTTGTCCCCATTCAAACCATTTTGAAGACGGCTCGTGATGAAGTGAGTCAAATCGTATCGGCTCATGAACATAAATTGAGGCTCGCTTTCGGTGAAGTGCCAATGAACGTTCGGGTGGATCCCGAAAAAACGGTTTCAGTCTTTGTCAATTTACTGAATAACGCGGTCCGCTTTTCGCCGCAGCGGAGCGAGATTATCCTGGGCGCCACCCAGCAAGACGATCGCATCATGGCATGGGTGCAGGACCATGGAGTTGGAATTGCCCCTGATCAGTTGAAGCGAATCTTTGATGGGTTCTATCAGGCCGAATCGCCAAATACGCGTCATCATGGCGGGCTGGGAATCGGTTTGGCAATAGCCAAAGGTTTAATGGAAGCACAGGGCGGCAAGATTTGGGCTGAATCGAACGGTGAAGGCAACGGCGCAATCTTTAAAGTGTTATTGCCAAAGGCATAAAAAGAAGCGGACGTCTTGTCCGCTTCTTTTTATATCCCATAGGTTTTATGGCTTTCAACCGAGATGCATTGGCATGATCACGTGCAGAAACTGTTCATCGCCGACAGGACGTATTACGCCCGGCGCGTTTGCCGCGGATGTTTCGAGTACGACGTTTGGCGTCTTGATCACTTCCAGCGCCTCGCGCAAAAACTTGACGTTGAATGCGATCAACACACCGCTTCCATCCACGGTTGCTTCCACAATCGTCTCGTTCTTGCCCGTTTCTTCTGAAGTGGCGGTCATTTCAACTTCGCTCGGCTTCAGGTCGCCGTTCGCGGTTTTGATGTTCAGACGCGCCACATTCGAACCTTCGCGCGCAAAAATTTCGGCTTGTTTGCACGCCTTCAGCAACGCCGCTGTTGAGACGAGCGTGCGTGAAGTATGTTTGCGCGGAATGATCTGCTGATAATCAGGAAATGTCCCATCGATCAATTGAGAAACAAGCTCGATATCCTTCACTCGGAATACCACTTGTCCGCGTCCTTTGGGGGTAACCATGGAAATTGACTCTTCGCCATCGCTTGCGATGCGTGCCAGTTCGGTCAAGGCGCGCGCCGGGACGATTACGGAAACCGGTGCAGAGGCGGGTGCGCTTAATGCAGCCTTGCTCACCGACAAACGGAATCCATCCGCGGCGGCCATGGTCAATTTATCTTTCTCCACCTGAACGAGCACGCCCATCAGCACCGGACGAGCCTCATCCGTTGAAGCCGCGAAGGCGACTTGTTGGATCATTTCGCGAAAGTCGGCTACGTTGAGTTGAACCGCGCCTTCAAGGTCGGGGACAGGAAGCGGAGGAAATTCCTGTGCATCAATGCATTTGATATCGTTGGTTGAAGTGCCGCCGCGCACATTGAGCGTTTGTGTTTGAGAGTGTAGTGAAAGCATCACCTGGTCGCTTGGCAGGGTGTTAACCAGATCTGAGAAGGTGCGCGCCGGCACAGTCGTTGAGCCGTCCTGCTCGATGCGTGCAGGAATCCAGCAGGTGATTCCCAATTCCAAATTTGTGGCTGAGAGCCGCAGACGTCCTTCGTCCGATGCAATCAAAACGTTCGAAAGCACCGGCAAGGTCGAACGCGGTGAAACTGCGCGGGAAACAATCCCCAGACCACGAGCCAAATTTTCCTGCAAGACCGTTACTTTCATAAGTCAGCCCTCGCTATCCGATGATATGCGAGTATATCATTAATGAACAAACGCAGAGAATATCAGTACTAGAATCAGGAAAAGGAATTGCAGACCAAACAGGGTTGCGGCGATATAGATAACCAATTGCCAGGCCGGATTGGCGCGTTGCTGCCGGATCTTCTGTCCCTCCGCTAATTGACGGATAGTATGTGCGGCCTCATCTATCCCGGACTTGTCGATGCCGCCAACCCAAACCAGGCCCTGCGCTTCATTGGGCACGATAATGCGGCTCCCATCAAACGAGCGGATCCACTCCGGTGCGTCGAGTGTATTGCTTCCACTCATAACAATGGCTTTGAAATTCCCTTGCGGCCTTTCGGATGCAATCGTCGCCGGCACATTCGGCGCAACCTTTGATAAGGCAGTCTTCACCGATCCCGCAAAGCCATCTCCCGAATCCAATATCAGGATTGGAAATGCAGCTTGCCTGGTGGCCAATGCATCTGCGGTAAAGACACCGTCGCGGCGCAAAACAACCAAATGGTAGAGCAGTAAAACTGCGAATAGCATAAGTAACTGCAAATCGTTGAGAATGGTGGCAAGGAATGTGGTGTAAATTTGGCCGGTAAATAGCGCCCTGAATAATTCAAAGACCAATGCTACTGCCGCCGACATTCCGCCAATTACACCTGCAAACAAAGCCAGATATAAGAAGGCCTTTCGTACATCGGAGCGCCGCGCATGGTCACCCACATCGTTTTTCAGTAGAGCTTGACCTTCCAGCGGAATCCAGGTCGCCAGCCAGAGTGGAAGCCATGCGACGATCAGTGAGATTGCGGTGGCCAGCTCCGAACGCATTGCGTCGCTCATCAGCAGATTGCCGGTCAGTATGTCAATGATGAATTTGATAAGCAATGCTATACCGGTAAAGGTTGCTCCCAAGCCCAGGGTGGATAGGATGTAATAGTAAACATGCTTCATGCTCGCTTGACGGATTCCATCGCCAATGCTTTCGATATGGCGGTTGAGCCAATGGCCGTAATAAGCCCACACCGCACCAAGCGGCACGCCGACTGAAACCGGAACACCCATCTGGCGGATGAAATCGCTGGTCGAAATATTTGACCCGAGCAGTTTGCTGACAACCAGGTTAATGAACATGGCTGTAGTGGTCAGCACGGTGATCACGCCCCCAAGCGCCAGCAAATAAAGCACGCCCAGGCGCAGGTTTGATTCCCGTTCGGCCGCGTCTCTGATTGAGTTCTGAATCACGTTCCATGAATAAACCCAAACCGGTGTCCCGACGATGAGCAAAGCAATTCCGTTGATCAACGTTTCGGAAGTAAGTTCACCCAATACACCGCCGGGCACAAAGAATAAATAACTCAAAACTTGTTGTGCACCAAAGATGGTCATTAGCAGGCTATATAACACCCAAATGTAACGATAAAGGCGGCGCACATCGGCAAAGTTTTCTTTACCATCCCCTTTCAGAGAGTCGGACAGAGTCTTCCAGTCGCTGCGCAGGATATTCCAAAAATAAAGTGCAACAATGCCGTTCATCAGGATGGCGATCAGGTTATCTGCCAGTGTCTGGCTACTGCCCAGGAGCGCACGTTCAACTGCCATATGCGCAAGCTGAAGCAAGCCTCGATCAATCAAAGCCAGGAAATTCTGGAAGACGGGAATGAGCGTGCCGATTAAAGCCGCATAAAGGAATATGGCGCGCAGGCTGGCGGTTTTTTCCTCTTCGTCGCGAGCCGTAATGCGTTGTGCCCACAACCAGTGAAATAGAAAGATCGGCAGGCCGACCAGAATGAGAGCCAGCGCTTGCGCCAGCGCATCTGCCCCGCCCCCGACGGATTGGTCAATAATGGAGCGGAGCAGGTTAATCAAGCCCCATAAGACCACTTCGAGACTGATCAGTGCCACAGCATAAAAGTAAAGTCGGCGGACGGTTTTCATGGCATTCTCCTTTTTGAAGTTCGGATTTACCGCAGATAAACGCTGTTATTTTCAAAACACTTTCATGGTTTTTGGTACCAACTGTAATCCCATAGATTCCCTGAAGGCATGGATGAAATTTTCCACGCGCCGTTTTGTTTCACCAATTGTGCCGAACCAGGGTTGGTATACCCTGATGAAAACAGGTCACTCGATCTATACAGCATAGTGACTTCAACTCTGGCCTCATCGCCGATGATCTCGGCTGTACCAATCTGGATGCTCACGCCGGATGGATTGAGTCCTCCCAAAGCGAACGACTTCCGAAATTGATCGAAGGTGGGTTTGGAGTTCAGGTCAGCCAGGTAGCTGTAGGCTTTTTGATAATCCTCGTTGAGCAAAGCCAGCACATAGTTATGCACCACTCCTTCCGGCGTGACTTCGGAAACGTAAGTTTGCCTATTATTCCGACGCACGAAGAAAATAGCCAGCGCAACGATGATCAGCACAGCGATACCAGCCAGAATCCCAATGAGAAAACGATCTTGTTTCATAAAGGCCTCCTTTATTCCATTGTATAGGTTTTGAAATGAAAAGGCAAGCAGATTCTTACAGAGTCTTTATAATGATAAAATCAAATCGAATCAAACTCAAGGAGGCTGGAATGGGATCACAAATTAATGATCTGGTTGCAATGGGTGACATCGAAACCTTGTACGAACTCATGGCGGAAGACGATGATTGGATGAATCAGTTGGATGCTGCGGAGGGGCTTGTCAAACTCGGCGACCGGCGCGGATTGGATTTTCTCCTCAACGCAGAGGATAGCGAAGAGAAGGAAATCCGGCAGGTAGCCGGGGAAATCCTCGATTCTCCCGCGATTGCGAACCGCCGCCAGGAATTGGAAGCCGAAGAGGAACGCGAGTTCAAAAAGAAGATTGAAAACGCCAGGGCGCGGCTTCAAAAAGGCCGCAAGGTTTTCCGCTACAAATTGGTTTATCTCGCTTCAGGTTCCATCTTGGGCGGGGATACTCACAATGAGGGATTTCAAGTCCCGCCGCTTGATGCACTCGGCCTGGAGGGTTGGGAAGTCATCGATATCATTCTCCGTAGAAAGCAGTCCCTGATTGGGAGTGCGGATGATAATTCCACAGGTATTTATTTTCTCTTGAAAAAAGAACTTGCTCCTGAAGAAAGCGCAGAGCTGGATGAAATTTAGGTGTGCATGTTTTTCAGGATCACCCATACCACTGCCATAGGATGAAATGATGGCATGGTGTATTTTGGTATACTTGTCTAATCCATCATAAAGGAGTACCCATGACAACCTCTGCCCCGCGCTGGGATGTAAGCAACATCTATCCAAGCCTCGAATCCAAAGAGTATAAAGCCGCTGTGCAAAGTTACAAAAAGCAGGTTGCGGTGTTGGAGAAATTCTTCACAACCAAACTCAGTCCAATGAGTGCCAAATCAAAAGCCAGGGAGTTGGCTCCTGTGGTGGGACAGGCGATTGATCGCATCAATAAGATCCAAACGCTGGCATCCACGATCGTGCCATATATCGAAGCCTTTGTTGCCACAGACTCGCGCAATAAAACAGCGATGCGGGCCATGTCGGAGTTTGAGCAGGCCAGCCTGCCGATGAGAAAGCTCAGTATCCAGTTTGAAGCGTGGATTGGCAGGATTGCCCCAAAGCTGGAAAAAATCGTCAAGGCCAATAAGTCCGCCGCGGCACATGAATTCATGTTGCGGGAATCTGCCGAGCAAAGCAAATATTTGATGAGCGATTCTGAAGAAGGCCTGGCCGCGGAAATGACCTTGAGCGGCGGCAACGCCTTTGAGAAGCTTCAAGGCACGGTCACATCGCAGCTTTCAGTGGACTTTGAGCTGGACGGCAAAATCCATAAATTACCCATGCCGGCCTTGATCAACTTAAGATCACATCCGGATGAAGCAGTTCGTCATCGCGCCTATGAGGCGGAGAATACCGCCTGGGAGTCGGTCAAGGAGACCCTGGCAGCCTGCCTGAACGGGGTCAAGGGAGAAGCAAATACATTGAGCAAGCGCCGCGGCCGTGAAGACGCCGTACATTCCGCCCTGGATGCGGCGCGTATGGACCGCAAGACTCTCAAAGCCATGCTCGGAGCGATGGAAGATTCGTTCCCGATGTTCCGCAAATATTTCAAAGCGAAAGCTAAGAAACTTGGAAAGGAAACTCTGGCGTGGTGGGACATTTTTGCGCCTTTGGGCAAAACTGATAAAGTCTATTCATTCGAGGAAGCGCGTGACTTTATCCTGGAAAACTTCGGAAAGTTCTCGCCCGAACTGAGTGCATTTGCCCGGCGAGCTTTTGAGAATCATTGGATTGATGCTGAACAACGCGATGGCAAACGCGGCGGCGCGTTCTGCATGGGAGTTTCAGGCGTAAAGGAAAGCCGTGTGCTCTGCAACTTCGACGGTTCGTTTGACCAGGTTTCGACGATTGCGCATGAATTGGGTCATGGCTTTCATAACCATTGCGCCTTTGAAGCCGATAAGACCGAACTGCAGCAACTCACTCCCATGACTTTGGCCGAGACCGCTTCCACCATGTGCGAAACGATTGTGACCGAAGCCGTGCTTTCTTCCGCCAAGGATCCGCAGGAGGAATTGGCAGTGCTCGAGGCGCAGATCCAAAACGCGGCGCAAATCGTTGTGGATATTTATTCGCGCTATTTATTTGAGAAGGAAGTCTTCGAACGGCGCAACGTGGCGGAACTCTCGGTGGATGATTTCAACGAGATCATGGAGCGTGCGCAGAAAGCCACCTACGGCGACGGACTCGATGAACGCTGCCTGCAAAAATTCATGTGGACTTGGAAGCCGCACTATTATTCGCCGGGCTTGTCGTTCTATAACTTCCCCTATGCCTTTGGCTTGTTGTTCGCCACCGGCTTATATGCCATCTATCAAAAACGCGGCGCAGCCTTTGTGGAGGATTACAAAAGCCTTCTGGCATCCACCGGAGAAGCCTCCGCCGTGGATTTGGCCGCGCGCTTCGGCATCCACATCCGCACAAAGAAATTTTGGGAAGACAGCCTTGCCATCATCGGCAAACGAATCGAAAGATATTGCGAGATATAAACAAAATTACATGGAAAATAAAATCTCCGAGGTCTTTAAGACCTCGGAGATTTTTGTTGCAGAAAAACAACTCTACGCCCAGCCGCGCAGCTGCATGGCCTTGACCACACGATCAATGGACACCATATAGGCTGCATCGCGCATGTAAGCCTTTTCCTTCAAGGACATATCCAGGACACCATGGAACGCCTGCGTCATCTTGGTATCGAGCCGCTCGAGCACTTCCTGCTTTGTCCAATAGAAGTTCATATCGTTCTGGACGGACTCAAAGTACGAGGTCGTGACACCGCCTGCGTTGCACAAAAAGTCGGGGATGTTAAAGATGTTATTGGCCTTGAAATATTCGTCCGCTTCGAGCGTGACAGGTCCGTTTGCGCCTTCGGCAACGATCTTAATGCGCTTTGAAAGCTTCTTGATCGTATCGGCATTGACGTGGCCTTCGATGGCCGCCGGGATCAACACATCTGCTTCCTTTGTGATCCAGGCATCGCCGTCTTCGACAACGTAACCTTTATCCTGGGCCTTCTTCTTGTCAATCGTGCCGTACTCATCCACGATCGTCAGCAGGAAGTGCGGATCAACACCGTCTTTGTGGCTGTAGGTGAAGGACTTCTCCTCATTGCGGTCATAGCAGGAAACGCATGCCACTTTGCCGCCCAATAGATCAATGAAACCGATTGCGGCATATTGCGCCACATTTCCGAAGCCTTCGATGGCCGCCACGCAATTCTTCGGATCCATCTTGAGATGCTTCATCGCTTCGCGCACATGATAGATCACACCAAAGCCGGTCGCTTCGGTGCGGCCTTCCGAGCCGCCGCCGGCCAACGGTTTGCCGGTGAACACACCCGGTGTATATTGACCGACGAGGCGTGAATATTCATCCATCATCCAGCTCATCATCTGCGGCGTGGTGCCAACATCCGGTGCGGGCACATCATTACGCGGGCCGATGTTCTTCCACATCACATCCACCCAGCCGCGGCACAAGCGTTCCTTCTCATGAACGGAAAGCGTGGACGGATCCACGATGATGCCGCCCTTGCCGCCGCCCAGCGGAATATCCGCCACGGCGCATTTCCACGTCATCCAGGTCGCCAAAGCGCGGACCGTGTCCAGTGTCTCATTGGCTGCAAAGCGGATGCCGCCTTTGTTGGGGCCGCGTGCGTCGTTGTGTTGGACGCGGAAGCCTTGGAAGATGCGGGTCGAGCCGTTGTCCATCCGCACCGGGATGCGGAAGGAATACTCACGCATCGGCCAGCGCAGGCCTTCAGAGACGGCAGAGTCAAGTTTGAGCATTTTTGCCACATGATCAAATTGTTTCTGCGCCATCTCAAAAGCATTAAGTTGTTCAGCCATGTTCTTCTCCTTATTAAGATTTTTAGAAAATATAAGCGGGCAGACCCGGACGGGTTTGCCCGCTTATAATGCACCTATGAAATATGCTTGAATCATATAAACAAGATCCTGCACACCTTACATCTTAACCTTACACGACTTTCATTTTCCCGTCAATGTGACGGGTATCATAAAAATTTAAGCGCGGGGAGGAAATATATCATCCTATTTCCCCATTTCCGTTTGTTTTGTTTGTGGTGCTGGTAGTTTTATTTCCCATTTTTGCAATAA
>Ga0182027_10008020_pt1 | contig 15444 bp, 12 predicted proteins | sample 712E1DmetaG_FD_121300 | JGI IMG/M metagenome (GOLD analysis project Ga0182027, IMG submission 121300) | Permafrost microbial communities from Stordalen Mire, Sweden - 712E1D metaG (Illumina Assembly) | ecosystem: Environmental > Terrestrial > Soil > Wetlands > Permafrost | place: Sweden...
CCTGACACCTTTTTTATCAAGAATTATTCCCCCAAAGATGAGCATTAACAGGAAAACATTGAACCAGCCATATGCACTCGTAAAGAAGCCATATTCAGTACTGTTCCATAGAAGTTCTTTCTCGAGCATTGGTTTCAATGGCGCCATCACATCTGTGATATAGTATCCGCAAAGCATTGTAAATGAGACTATAGTCAATGCTGTCCAGCGTGCGACTTTTGAATCACGAAGAGTATTGGTAATAGTTTCCATAATTGGGTTCCTGATTTAAATTAAAGAGGGTGAAAGTAATTAATATATTTCTCAAACAAATTAAAAAACATTTATTTAAGAACCATTTTATAATGCAATTGTTAAACTCTAAGTAATATATAAGATGTTGAATTGTGAATTATGAAAAATTTCAGTTTATTTGCAACTTCCGGTACTAAAATTTGAGAAACATTTATATCATGAAAAAATCAATTATACTTCTATTAATTATATTTTCTTCCTCTCTTGTATTTTCACAGCAAAATGTAAAATGGTATTCGATCGAAGAGGCTGAAAAACTATACAATCAAAATCCACGTCCGATATTTATCGATACTTATACTGACTGGTGCGGATGGTGTAAAAAGATGGACAGGGAGACTTTTACCAATTCAGTAATTTCAGATATTCTCAACAATAAGTTTTACCCTGTGAAATTTAACGCGGAAGGAAAAGAGAGTATAACTGTTTTTGGCCAGACTTACATAAACGACGGTAAATCAGGAAATGCACACCAGCTCGCAGTCGCACTTCTTAAGGGACAATTATCCTATCCAACAGTTGTATTCCTTTTTCCTCAGCAGGACGGGAAAATTGCAGCTGAGCCGATTCCCGGTTTCAGGGAGGCAAAAGATATGGAAACTCTGTTGAGCTTCTTTGCTGATAAGGCTTATACCACACAAAAATGGGAGGATTATCAGAAAAGCTTTCAGGGGAAGGTGAAGTAAAGGGGGAGATGCCGTAAAGTGGCAGAGGGGTGTTACTCTATCTCCCGATAATATAATTTGCAGGCAACTGAATAACCTCTCCAAACTGATAGATCAGCTTTCTGGAATCAAATAGTTTTTCAGATCCGCGACTTATTCTTATACTCACAACGTCAGGGACCCTGTAAAATAATTTATCATACTTTTTGGCTGTGGATCTTGTCTTAACCCTGTTAATGATTGTAAGATCTTTGGTTTTCTTTTCCGGGATAAAATCTATCGTTACAGGTTTCCCTCCTTTCATAGTACTGGTAACCGGGCCTGTCAGATCAGAGAATTGAAACAGCGTCACAGGTTTTCCCACCATTGTTTTTTGAGGTATAAGCTGATATGAGAATGTAAATGTTTCTTTCAAAGTTTTACCTGTAAATAGCTCTGTATAAGCCTTTTCAAGACGGTTTATTTCATTTATGGCAGCATCGCTCTGAGGAAAAACATTAGCCTCACCGGTAAGAATAAGATGTTTTCCATCTCTCAATTCCATTAGTCTCTTTGCAGCCTTTTCTGCAAGTTGATCAACTGTGAGCTTCTTTTTCTTTTCAACTATATAAGGTATTCTGACAAAAGATGAATCGACATTCAACCGCTTATAAGCAGTGTCACTCTGCAACTGGAAATATTCATCCGATCCAAGATCAAAGTAATGAGGCTCAATGTTCCCGGATTCGTTCAAGCTGCCCTGCTTCTCACTTGAATAATATATTGCGGGATTAAGATCGAGAATAAGTCCTTCTTTCCTGAGAGAGAGAACATTTGTCTGGAATAGTGATGTACTCGAAATTACATAAAACTCAGAAGGATCTAATTCATCATGCGTTTTGACAGTTATACCTTCAATAGACCATGATTCACTTTCGTTCTTAATAATATCGGTCAGACCAAGCAGATCGTCTGCAAATTGTGCATAAGGACCGGGTTTTTCAATAGTTCTTTCCATATCAACCACCACAGTAAATACTGTCCTCGGAAGGCCATATACTATGCTCCCATCCCTCAGTGCTGCAGAATCAGAAAGCGGCAATATAACGCTCTTTGAATCAGTAAATATCTTACTACTGAGACAGGAATAAATTAGTACTAAGATTCCCAATAATACGGAAAGTCTGATGGTAGTTTTCATAAAGATTAAATTTTATTTCAATATTAAATGTTTCTCATTTCTCGTTGCTCGTTGGTGTCACAATCTGACTTACTTACAGTGTCATCGCGAGCTCGACGAAGAAGAGCGTGGCAATCCTTTTGTCATTTATCTTTATCCTTTATCTTCTTAAACGCTTGTGAGAGGTTTTTAATTATATCCGAAGCAATGATAGATTCATAACATAATTCTTCAGCTGCAATATCACCTGCAAGACCATGAAGATATACTCCTAAAACTGCGGCATTTTCGGGTGTATAGCCCTGTGCAAGCAAAGATAGCAATATTCCGGTCAGGACATCACCGCTGCCGGCCGTAGCCATACCAGGGTTCCCTGTACTGTTAAAAAATACATTTCCCTCAGGAGTTGTAATGGAAGTATGAGCCCCTTTAAGAACAATTATGCATTTATGCTCTTCCGATAACTCAATCTGTTTTTTTAACCTAAAGAAACTATTCTCAGTTTTTCCTGCAAGTCTCTCAAATTCCTTAGGATGGGGAGTCAGAATTGCTCTCTCAGGGATAAGAGAAAACCAACCTTTATTTATAGAGAGAATATTCAACCCATCGGCATCAATTACAATTGGTTTCTTACATTCCGTTAAAAGTTTATATAGGGCTTTTTGTGATTCAGGTTCTGTACCGATACCTGGCCCGATTCCAACTGCACTAAAAGAGTCAGTGTTTCCTATCTCAGAAAGATGTTTTTCATTTCTGTCGGGCTCTACCAAGGCTTCCGGCAAAGCACACTGAACAATTGCTACACCGCACGATGGTATATGACATGTAATAAGTCCAATACCTGTTCGCAAAGCTGCTCCTGCCCCCAGTACTGCAGCTCCCATTTTGCCTGCAGATCCGGCAACCAATAAACCATGACCAAAAGTTCCTTTGTGATCAAATTTATTTCTTTTTTTAAGCAATGGAGCTACTTCATTCTTTCCTAATAAGTTGTATGGAGAGATTGAGTTTTTGATTGCATTTGCGCTCAACCCAATTGGCAGGACTACCCATTCTCCAATATTTTTTGCATTTTCCAGAAACATGAACGCCAGCTTTGGAAAATGGAAACTCAGCGTGTAATCAGCGGAAACAATACTATCATAGTCATTCTTTGTATTATCCTCACCAAACATTCCTGAAGGGATATCAATTGAAATGATTGTTGCATCACTTCGGTTTATATGTTTTATGACTTCTCCTGCCAACCCTTCGACCGGGCGGGTGAGTCCTGATCCGAAAATTGCATCAATAATAATATCACCGGAAGAGATAACAGGAAACTGATCAGAACCATTAAGATAATTAATCGGTACACTCGCTCCCGATTTCAGACGCATGAGGTTTGTTTTCCAATCCTCAGAAGTTTTTTCGGTAAATTCAACATAATACACCCCTGTTTCATACCTGTTCGATTCCAGTAACCTGGCAATTGCAAGACCATCGCCCCCATTATTTCCCGGACCAACAAAAATGAAAACACGTCTGGATCTTTCAAATCTTGGAAGATACCACCTGAGCACCTGATTTGCAGCCCTTTCCATTAGATCGATAGATACCATCGGTTCCTCTTTTATGGTATACTCATCAATTTGCTTTATCTGATCGCTTCGAAAAAGTTTCATTCTGAAATTGTATTTGTTTCACAAATTTAGGAAAAAGAGTATGGAAAGCCGGTTTATTGCTTTCAAAAGATTAATATATTTGTTTAAGGTCAGAATCTGGAAATAGGTAGAAATAGATGGGAATAGGATAAAAAATATTACACGAAATAAATAAAAACATGTTAAAGAATCATCCTAAGGGGCTATTGGTTGCCTTCTTCTCAAATATGGGAGAAAGGTTTGGATTTTATACAATGATGGCTATACTCGTTCTTTTTTTACAGGCCAAGTTCGGACTTTCTGCTGAAAAAGCGGGTGGAAATTACAGTTGGTTCTATTTCAGTATATATGCACTTGCACTCCTTGGAGGTATATTGGCAGATGCTACAAAGAAGTATAAACTGGTGATACTGGCAGGTATAATAACCATGTTTGCAGGTTATATTATTATGGCAGTACCCGGGATGACTCTTACAATAACAATTATTGGGCTCTTTACCATTGCCCTTGGAAACGGTCTTTTCAAAGGGAACCTTCAGGCCGTGGTAGGTCAGATGTATGACGATCCAAAATATTCCAAATTACGTGACTCTGCTTTCATGATCTTTTATATGGGAATAAATGTCGGAGCCTTTTTTGCACCCTTTGCGGCATCAGGAATGAGAAACTGGTGGCTGAAAGTAAATGGATTTGCACATGACGGGAGTCTTCCTTCACTTTGTCATCAATTTAATAATGGAACACTTGCTGACACTTCAACATTTCAAGTGCTCGCTGATAAAGCCAATCTAAGTGGACATGTTACTGATCTTTCTTCATTCGCACATAAGTATCTTGAAGTTTTTTCCAGGGGTTATAATTATGCCTTTGGAATTGCTGCCGGTGCTATGGTAATATCACTCCTTGTTTACATTTTTTTCAATAAGTTGCTTCCCAACAAAGAAAAAAAAGTGACTACTGTAGCTGAAAAGGTCGATTTCAAACCATTACCCCTTGCTGCTGCTATCCTGGCTATGGGTGCCACAGCATTCGGATTACATTTTGTACAGCAGGTCGGCTGGGCAAATGGTTTTGCATTTGGTCTCTTTGCAGGATTTATAACATGGATAATCCTGAATTCAAATAGGGATGAGAGGGCACGGATTACAGCGCTTGTACTCGTGTTTATTGTTGTGATCTTCTTCTGAATGTCATTCCATCAGAATGGACTTACTCTTACTTTGTTTGCAAAAGATTATACTGTAAAACAAGTCGGACCATTTACCAACATGTTTTTCACATTATCTTCAATGCTTGCCTTTGTAGGTGCTATAGCCGGATTGGTAATACTTGTCTACAAAAACCTGAAAACTAAGGTTAAAATCGGTGGCGGAGTTCTTTTTGTTCTTGCACTTCATTTTGCTTTATTCTTTATTAATGGCTTTGATCCTACAGGTTTGCTTGGTAAATTGTTCACAACATTCGGACTTCAGAACTCAATTTCACCTGAAATCTTTCAGTCATTTAATCCGTTATTTATTGTTGCGCTTACCTTCCCTGTTATGGGTGTTTTCGCATGGATGAATAAAAGAGGTATTGAACCCTCAACTCCAAAAAAGATAGGCCTAGGTATGATTATTGCAGCTCTTGGTTTTATCATCGTGCTGGTATCTTCAATCGGAGCACCATCGCCTGAGTCACTGCATGGTATCCCTGTAGCAGATACTGACAGGGTATTACCTTACTGGTTGATAAGTAGTTACCTGATTCTCACAATCGCGGAATTATTTCTTAGCCCGATAGGGCTATCCTTTGTATCAAAAGTTGCCCCTTCCCGTTTCCAGGGACTAATGCAGGGTGGCTGGCTTCTTGCAACTGCCGTGGGAAATAAGCTTCTTTTTATAGGAACACTTCTCTGGGACAAAGTTCAACTATGGCAACTCTGGCTGGTATTTATTATATGTTGTCTTACATCAGCTGCTTTTATCTTCTCTATTCTTAAAAGGCTCGAGAAAGAGGGACAGGGATGAAAAGGCAATCCGCCTTCGCTACAAACTTCGCTAAAGCTACGTTTGTCGAAGAAAGCTACGGTGGACAAAGAAAGTAAAAAGGCTAAAGGCAGCAGATTGATATTACTTCGTATTTCGGACTTCGGACTTCACACAATTAAACCCTATTTGTTTAATAAATTTAATTTAATATACCCTTTAACCTAATTTTTGCTATTTTTGCACTAGATTATGATGCATCCTTTGAGATGCATTTTCATTTTACAAAGTATTACATAATGAAAGTTCTGAAGTTTGGTGGCACCTCAGTCGGATCTCCCGAGAGGATCAGGGGAGTCAAAAAGATAATTGAATCCCAGGATTCTCCATGTCTGATCGTTGTATCTGCCTTCCAGGGAATTACCGATGATCTCAAACATATAAGTGAACTTGCTTCAAACAGGAATGATGAGTATCTGAACCTGCTTGAAAAATTAATCGATAAACATATTGATTTTGCCAGACAATTGATTGCCGGGAATAAACAAAATACCGTAATTGAAGCAATTAAAAATATTTTTAGTGATCTGAGAGAAACACTGAACGGGATTTGGCTGCTTCGTGAACTCAGTAAACATTCTCTTGACCAGACGTTAGGTACCGGGGAAATCTTATCTTCACTTATAATCAGCAACTTAATAGACGATTGCCAGCTTATTGATGCCCGGAATTTTATCAAGACTGACAACAATTTCGGATTTGCAAATGTTGATTTCGATAAAACTTATAGTCTGATTACAAAAAGTTTTACCGGAACCAAAAAACGCATTATAGTTCCGGGGTTTATCGCAAGTAATTCCAGCGGTGAGACAACAACTTTAGGAAGAGGAGGATCAGATTATACTGCTTCAATTTTTGCAGCAGCGCTCGATGCTGATGTTCTGGAAATATGGACAGATGTCGATGGGTTTATGACTGCTGATCCAAAAAAAGTTGAAAGAGCATATGCAATTGAAAGCCTTACATATTCAGAAGCGATTGAATTATCACATTTTGGCGCCAGGGTAATCTATACTCCTACTCTCCGTCCGGTGTACAAGAAAAACATCCCGATTATTGTCTTAAACACATTCAATCCGCAATCGAAGGGAACTGTTATCAGCAATAAATCGAATGACAATAACAGAAGCCCGATAAAAGGAATTTCCTCAATTGATCATATAGACCTTATAACCCTCCAGGGAACCGGGATGGTTGGTGTCACAGGAACATCAATGCGGCTTTTTGGAGCATTAGCCAGAAAAAACATCAATGTAGTGCTCATAACACAAGCCTCTTCAGAGTACTCTATAACCTTCGCTATCAGTCCGTCGGATTCTGTAATTGCTTCAGAAGCCTTAAATGATGAATTCAAAATCGAAATTGATCATAACAGGGAATTAAAAATCCTGATAGAGAAAAATCTCTCTATAATAGCAATTGTGGGCGAAAGAATGAAAAACACACCCGGAATATCGGCTACCCTTTTCAGATCGCTTGGCAGAAATGGAATAAATGTCATTGCCACAGCGCAGGGATCCTCTGAACTGAATATTTCTGTTGTTATAAAGAATGAGAGTCTTAAAAAAGCGCTGAATGTCATACATGATGGTTTTTTTCTTTCCCGTTTCAAGGAGATGTATCTATTTATTGCAGGTACAGGACTGGTTGGAACCAGCCTGATGAAACAGCTTCAAAAACAATATTCAACTCTTGTAAGTGAACATAACCTGAAAATAAATCTTATCGGGGTGACAAATTCCAGGAAAATGGCTATCGATAAGAAAGGTATTCCGCTGGACAATTACAAAGAAGTGCTTAAGACCTCATGTGAAAAAGGAGACATATCGGTTTTCATTCAGCAAATGACAAGGCTGAATCTCAGGAATGCTGTTTTCATAGATTGTACAGCCGATGAAGATGTGGCGTCAAGGTATGATGAGATCCTTTCAAAATATGTTTCAATTGTAACTGCCAATAAAATTGCCTGTTCCTCGGAGCAGAGTTATTATCAAAAATTAAAGAGCATTGCCAATGAGCGTGGTGTGAGGTTCATGTATGAAACCACAGTCGGCGCCGGGTTACCAATTATCAAAACCATTAATGACCTGGTTCTTAGCGGAGATAAGATTCTGAAGGTAGAAGCTGTCTTATCCGGAACAATGAATTTCATATTTAATGAATTGAGTCCTGAAATGCCATTAAGCAGTGCAATAAGAAAAGCAAGGGAAATAGGTTATTCTGAGCCGGATCCCCGCGTTGATCTTAGCGGAACAGATGTGGTTAGAAAAATTATGATCCTTGCACGCGAAGCTGGTTATTCTATTGAAAGAGAAGATGTTATTATTAATAAATTCCTTCCTGATGAATGCTTCAAAGGCGATCTGAATGATTTTTTCGAAAAGGTTAAAGCATATGATGCTGAATTTGAACAAAAAAGGAAGGAGTTGACCAGACAGAACCTGAAATGGAGGTTTTTTGCAACAATGGAACTGGGCAGGGCTAAGGTTGAACTACTTACAATCGGTTCGGATCATCCGTCATTTAATCTTGAAGGAAGCAACAATATTATTCTTCTTACGACCAACAGATACAATGAGCTCCCGATGGTCATTAAGGGATATGGTGCAGGAGCTGAAGTTACAGCTGCGGGTGTGTTTGCAGACCTGATGAGGGTTGTGAATGTATAAGGAGAAAGGAAAAAGGCAAAAGGCAAAAGGAAAAAGGAAAAAGGAAAAAGACAAAAGTAAAAAGATAAAAGTAAAACCTGGTTAATTGAAAAGAAAGCTGATAAAATATTATTCAACAAACTTAAAGTCACCCGAGGTTTCTTTTAGTGAAGCTCTTCTCAGAGGCCTGGCCCCAGACGGAGGATTGTATCTTCCAACTTCATTACCTATACTGACCACAAAGGAGCTGGAAAGTTTCCCTGGTAAAGAATATCATGAAATAGCTTTCAGCGTACTCGACAAAATCATAGGAAGTGAAATAGAGAAAGAAGAATTATCAAGCCTTTGTGCTGATGCGTATAACTTTGATGTGCCGCTTGAAAAAGTATATGGACGGAAATACATTATGCGCTTGGATCAGGGGCCTACTGCTTCATTTAAAGATTTTGCAGCCCGAATGATGAGCCGGCTGATGCAGTATTATTTATCACTTAGCAATCAACATCTTACAATACTAACTGCTACATCAGGAGATACAGGAAGCGCAGTTGCCAACGCTTTTTTTGATCTGAATAACATCAATGCAATTATACTATTCCCAGCAGATGAGGTTACCCTGATGCAGCGAAAGCAGATGACCACACTGCAAAAGAATATTAGTGTAATTGCTATTAATGGGAAGTTTGATGACTGTCAGAAGCTGGTTAAAATGGCTTTTTTAGATGAGGCACTATCTGAAATTTCACTCACTTCAGCAAATTCAATAAATATAGGAAGATTACTACCCCAATCAGTATACTATTTTTATGCCTATTCAAAGCTCGCAGCCAATTTAGATGAAAAGGTCATCTTCAGCGTGCCGTCAGGTAATTTCGGGAATCTGATGGGCGGGCTCATTGCAAAGAAAATGGGTCTTCCTGTAAAGCAATTTATAGTTTCAACGAATGAAAATGATGAAGTACCTGAATTCTTACGGACCGGAGATTATAAATTGATAAATCCATCAAAAAATTGCATCTCAAGCGCAATGAATGTTGGTCATCCCGGCAATCTCGCAAGAATTGTAGCCTTTTACGGAGGTGTTATGGATGAATCAGGGAATATTATCAAACCACCTGATCTTAATCAAATGCGTAAAGATATTTTTGCAGTCAGCGTGAATGATCAGGAGACAAAGAATATGATAGATGAGGCATTCAGAAAACATAATTTGTTACTTGAACCTCATGGAGCAATAGCATGGAAAGGAATAAATGAGTATTCAAGGATAAATAAGAGCAGTATGACCCAAAAATCACTGAGTATCTCTCTTGAAACTGCTCATCCTGCCAAGTTTCCTGAAGAGTTAAGGCAAATTTTAAAAATTGAACCTCGGTTGCCTATTTCTCTTGTTGGTCTGGAACAAAAGCCTGAACACTATTTTTCGATGGAAAATAGCTATGAATTATTAAAGGATTTTATACTTAAGTATTACAAATAATCAATTCATGTATATTGTTTGTTCGGACCTCGAAGGTGTATTTGTCCCCGAAATCTGGGTAAATGTTTCAAGCCACACGGGAATTGATGAGCTTAAGCTTACAACACGGGATATCAGTGACTATAATGTTCTTATGAAGAGGAGATTGGAGCTGCTGCAAAAATACGGCTTGACCCTCCGGGATGTTCAGAATGTTATATCTCTCCTTAAACCACTGCCAGGGGCATTGGAATTTATTGACTGGCTTCGTACCAAAACTCAACTTATTATTGTATCAGATACATTCAGTGAATTTGCTGATCCACTTCTCAGACAGCTTGGAAGACCTACCCTGTTTTGCCATCATCTCACAACCGACCCTGAAGGAAATATTACTGATTATAATCTGAGGCAGGAAGATGGGAAGAAACATGTAGTGGAGGCGCTTCAGAGTCTTAATTACAAGGTAATTGCCATAGGAGATTCATACAACGATATTTCTATGCTTAGAAAGGCCGACTATGGAATACTTTACAACCCGCCTCAGAATGTGGCTGACGAACACCTCGATTTAAAAGTTGTTAAAACATACCCCAGTCTCAAACGGATCATTTCGGAGCTTATCAACGGCGAAGAATAACCAGATTAACTTATTTTATGTAAATCAAACAGGTGTTTGAATAATCCAATAATTTCCTATTTTTACTTCCGCTCATACATAATCAATTAGCCGGCATTATGAAACTTCCACCCTCCTCTAAAAACTGGTTAACAATTATTGGTTCTATTATTGCCACAATCAACCTGGCACTTATAATCGTATTGTTCATTATCTCAACAATATTTAACAAAGCGAACACTAACCTCGGGTTGTTCATTTATATTGTTCTTCCCGGATTTCTGATTTTAGGGCTTTTAATGATACCGGTTGGGATGTTTCGTGAAAGGAGAAGAGTTCGTAAAAGCGGAATTCATGAAGAAGCAAAGTATCCCCGAATTGACCTGAATGATCTCAGGCATAGAAATGCTTTTGTCATATTTACAATCACAACAATCATTGTTCTTTTCCTTTCGACACTTGGAAGCTTTCAAGCCTTCCATATAACTGAATCAGTAGAATTCTGCGGCACTTTATGTCACCAGGTCATGGAACCGGAACATACTGCTTATCAGAACTCACCTCATGCAAACGTAGCATGCGTGGAATGTCATGTCGGATCAGGAGCTTCCTGGTATGTAAAATCAAAATTATCAGGATTGCACCAGGTTTATGCAGTGTTGACAAATTCCTATCCTCGGCCAATTGAGACGCCACTTCATGACCTGCGCCCCGCAAGAGAGACTTGTGAAAAGTGTCACTGGCCACAAAAATTTTATGCCCGAACGCTCTGGACCAACAAATATTTTCTTGCAGATTCATTGAATACAGAGTGGGATATAATGCTTGAAATGAAGACCGGCCCGGAATATAGCGGACTGGGTCTGAAGGATGGAATTCACTGGCACATTAACCCGGCTGTAAATATTGAATACATTTCTGATAATGACAAACGTGAGAATATAACCTATGTGAAGTATACCAATAAATCTACCGGAGAGGTAACTATATATAGAAACGACAGCAATCCTATTTCCGATAGCCTTTTGTCTGTATCTACTGCAAGAACAATGGATTGCATTGATTGTCATAACCGCCCGTCCCATAACTATAATTCGCCTCCGGTCTATTTCGATAAAGCAATGCTTACGGGTGCGGTGTCAGAAAACATTCCTTTCTTTAAAAAGGTTGCTATGGGCATATTGAAAGATACCTTCAATGACAAGGATACTGCACTCATGAAAATAAAAGACGGAATAACGGATTTTTACAAATCGGGCTATAATGAGTACTATAGCAAGAATAAAGATATTATCGATAATTCAATTTCAGCAGTTCAGAAAGCATTCAGTAAGAATACATTCCCGAAAATGAAAGTAACTTATGACCATTATCCTGAACATATCGGACATCTTGAATCTGACGGATGTTTCAGATGTCATAATGATTCTTTTAAAGCGCCAAATGGTCGCAAAATATCACGTGACTGCAATCTATGCCACAATATTGTCGGACAGGGCAAACAGGGAATGATGGAATATACCAATATCAGGGATAATCTGGAATTTAAGCATCCAATAAATATCGGGACAGCCTGGAAAGAAGCTAATTGTTCCGAATGCCACAAGTTCCTTTATTGAAGGTTAAAGGTTAAAGTATTAGCTCACTTGAGTATTTCTGAAGTGTATTTATCTGCAATCTCAGACTGATCTTTAGACAGACCGGAAATAATAACAATTCTATTTTCCTTCCATGCCAGGAAAATAGTTCCGTTATATCCGTCTTTTAACATAATCCTGCCGATCTCAGAATCCGCTGCTTCATTTCCAGTGGCAGTAAGATAAGCTTCTACTGATTTTCTCGTCTCCGCAGGAGTAATATTTTCCATTATAAATATAGAGAAGTTATCATTTCCTGATTCATAAGTTGCTTTAAAGGCTTTATTAAGTGACTTATGCCCCAGAACACTTTCATTAATATATGTTTCCTCGTTGATCTTTTTACCGGTTTCAGGAAAAAGAGAAAGCACTGAAGGCATTTCCGAACCTCCTGTAATCATATCTGCAACAATATGAGCCAATGATTCAGATGATTTCAATGTATTCTCATTCTTTGAATATGTCCTGATCTTGACATAGTAATTGGCTTTAAAGAAATTAATTGCCCCATCTGTAGTAATATATCCTTGTGAACCCAGATTCAGAAAACGGAATGATGGGGAACGTTCAGTTGAATATATACCAAAGGCCATTGTATGATCTTCCTGCCTGTAAATTTCCAGTTTAATCACATTTTTCCCCTTCTTATACTCTGCAACATGCAGATCAACAAAGCCATAGGCAAGATATGTATCGGCTGCTCCATCAATATAATCCCAAAGGTTCTCCGGAAGATAAACAGGATAGCTTGTAGTTTTTTTATAGCCTTTCAGATCAGGAAGTTTAATATCCTGGGAAAATGTGGAAAGGGAAAGAACAGTCAGAAAAAGTGAAAGAAGGAGTATGTGTCTCATAGTAAAAGAATAAAATTGATCAATTAATGTAGACCTTTTCAATTATAATATTATTTCACCCCCATTCCTGTCCCGCAAAGCGGGATGATTTTACTTTCCCCTTCCCGCATGGGGGAAGGTTGGGAAGGGGGTTAAAACCATTAGATATGTTAAACCAGAAAATCTGAAGGAACGTTAACAAGCCGGGAAATATCTGCAATTTTCTCTCTTATATCGAACTTTTTAGTGCATTCCACCTTACATAAACTGCACTCTTTGCAGGGATTATCATTAGTTCCCAGTTCACTCAACAGAGATTGTGCCATAGCCGGGTTTGAATAACCATAAGCGTACATGTATGCTCTCATCAGATCCGGTACAGGAAGATTCATTGTGCAGGCATTTAGACAGGTAGTACAACCGGTACAGTAGAGTCCTCTTTCAGCACTCGCGATTATAAGATCTTTCTTCTCCTGGTCAGTAATTGAAATGTCAGCAAGAATTTTAATATTCAGATCAAGCTGATCAAAGTCGGTCATACCTGAAATCGTAGTAGTTACATCAGGATTTGATAGTACCCATTTCAAAGCAGCAGTTGAATTAATCGGTTTTGTTTTTTCTTTATCGAGAAATCCTCCTCCTGCCAGAGTCTTCATAGCCACGATACCTATTCCTGCCTTACTGGCCTTTTTAATGGCATTATTCAATTCGGTAATATACGTTTGTTTAAAATTATATGCAGTCAGAATTACATCCAGATAATCCATAGAGGCAGCAGCATCTATAACTACCGGTTCATTGGCATGGGTAGAAAAACCTATAAACTTTATCCTGCCTTCTTTTTTCAGGTTTTTAACTGCATTTATAATTGGCTTGTATTCAAGCATCTCAGGATTCCTGATATCATGAATATACAGAATATCAACATAATCCATTTTCAGCCTCGAAAGACTGGTATTGAATTTTGAAAGAAAATCTTCAGAAGTTGTCTGGTCGGACGGCTTACCCTCCCTGTCAACACCGGCAGGTTTGACTTTTGTAGCAAGATAAAATGAGTTTCGAGGATAATCTTTAAGAAGATTCCCCAGCATAATCTCATTGTTCCCATTCTGATATCCGTTTGCAGTATCAAAAAGTTTAATCCCCTTTTCGTAAGCTGCCTTACAGAGGTTCGGATTATCGGATCTCATAACTCCAAAACTTATTACAGGAACTTCCATCCCTGTTTTCCCGAGCGTTCTGGAGATAACGTCTTTCTGCTGATTTGATGTTGCAGCTGATACCAGGGAAGGCGATAATGCCACTATTCCGGCAGCGCCTGCGACACCGGTTCTCAAAAAACCTCTTCTGTTAATATTTTTCATAATAATATCATTGTTTTTAAAGACATATTTTTGGTCTGAAGTTGTCTGCAAGGTATTAACTGCTTTTTTCCTTTATATTACTCATCTGTGAGTTTTTAATAAATGTTTCTATTTCAGGCTTCTGATCCGGACATCAATACCGGAATCCTTTAATAATTTTATGATTTCGTTAGTGTCCGTTTCTCCAAAATGGTATGGATAAAGGATCTTTGGTCTAAAAGCAAGTGCAGCATCGGCAACCATAGCCGGAGTCATGGTATAAGGAAGATTCATCGGGAGGAAAGCGACATCGATATTCCTGAGTGATTTCATCTCAGGTGTGTTCTCAGTATCTCCGGCTATATAGAACCTTTTCCCACCGATTGTAAGGATATATCCTAACCCGACACCTTTCGGATGAAAAGGATGGCCCGGAGTGCTTTCGTTCACAATATTATAAGCAGGTACTGCTTCAATAATAATGTTATTTATTTCCTGCCTGTCGCCAGCTTTCATCGCCATTGCCCATGGAATTTTTGAAATGGAGTTTTGATTACAGAACAATAGTGTCCCCTGTTTCTTAAGGTCCCCAATCAACTTAGGATCAAGATGATCGAAATGTTCATGAGTAACCAGAATAAGGTCGGCTTTCGGAAGGAAGTCATAATTCCCTGAACTTCTGACAGGATCAAGATAAATGACAAAACCGTTTAGTTTAAACATCAGTGAACCATGTCCGATAAAATGCATTTCAACTATACCGGCTGAAGTAGTAATTTTATCATATTCAGGAGGCTCCTGAGAAAATCCCGGATTGACCATAGCAGTAAATATTATTGTTAAAAAAGCTTTTTTAAATTTGGCTAAAAAACAGTTATTCATATTCTTAATTTTTAAGTCAGATAATATACAAAGATTTGAAAAAAATCAGTAATTATTACCTTTAATTAAGTTTTTTATCAAATTTATTGTGGCCACATTTAATATATATTGAATTTTTAATAACTTGCCGGCAGAATTTAGGTCATTGCGTTAATTATTTAACATTGATGCGTTTAGGGAAAGATAAACAGGCTACTTTATTAGCAGTTTTTCTGGTTTTTGCAGCATCAGCCAG
>Ga0182027_10008021_pt1 | contig 15444 bp, 13 predicted proteins | sample 712E1DmetaG_FD_121300 | JGI IMG/M metagenome (GOLD analysis project Ga0182027, IMG submission 121300) | Permafrost microbial communities from Stordalen Mire, Sweden - 712E1D metaG (Illumina Assembly) | ecosystem: Environmental > Terrestrial > Soil > Wetlands > Permafrost | place: Sweden...
GATTTCGATGGTCTCGAGCTTGGCCAGGACCTTGAGCTTCGACTGGGCCTGGGTCGCCTTCGAGGCCTTATAGCGGAAGCGGTCGATGAACTCGTGGAGGTGCCGCTTCTTGTCCTCAATGCGGGAATTCTCGCGCTCGATCCTCGTCACTTCCGAGTTCTTGTAGGCCAGGTATTCCTCAATGTCGCCGGGGTACAGGAAGAGGTGCCCGCGCTCGATCTCGAGCGTCTCGGTGCAGGTGCGCTTCAGGAACTCGCGGTCATGCGAGATGAGCAAAAAACCGCCACGCCAGGAGCCCAAAAAACGCTCCAGCAGAATCTGCGTCGAGACGTCCAAAAAGTTCGTCGGCTCGTCGAGCAGGAGGAAGTCCGGATCGCGCAAGAGCAGGCCCGTGAGTCGCACGCGCATGCGAAAGCCCTCCGAGAGCTCGCCGAGCGGCCGCTCGAGTTGTTCCTTCTTCACCCGGAAGCGGCTGGCGGCCTTGGCGCAGGTCCAGGGCTGCTTGCCGGAATAGCGGGCCAGGAAGTCGCCGGCCGTCTCGTCGAGGCGGTACGGCGGGACCTGCTCGAGGTGCGCGACGCGAAACTCCGGATGAATGACGACGTCGCCCTCGTCCGGCTCGACCTCGCCCAGGATGACCCGGAAGAGCGTCGACTTGCCGGCGCCGTTGCGCCCGATGACGCCGATCTTCTGGTCACGCGCGACCGAAAGATGGGCCCGGTCCAGGATGACCTGGGTGCCGTGCCGTTTGGTGACGCCGCGAACTTGGATGACGGTGCTCATTTATTTCGCGGACTCGTCGAACAGGCGCTTCAGCCGTTCCGTGAGGCGGTCGCGTCGGGCCCGGGCGCGGGGCGTGCCCACAGGCAGTTGCAGTCGCTCGACTCCGTGGGCGTCAAACTCCGCGTCCCATTGCTGGGCGAGTTTCTCGACGCGCTCGTGACGTTCGTGGTTCGGCAGGAGCTTGAAGGACTCCTTGCCGATTTCGGCGGCCAAGTCGCGCTCGGCCAAGTGCAGGGCCAGCTCGTCCCAGAAGACGCAGTCGTCATAGTCCTGGATGTAACCGGCGACGTCGATCCGCGCCCGGAGCGCCGCCGAAGGCCGAGGTTCGCCCGATTCCTCGTCGGTCTCGATGAGGTAACCGAGCCCGTTCTCCTCCGCCAGCGCCAGGAGCTTCTGAATCGCCTCCAGATGTTCCACCGACCGTTCCTTCGGTTCCAGATGCGCGTTCAGCAACCACTCGCCGAGAAACACGACTTCGAGCAGGCGTTCCAGTTCCGATCGGTTCATTTCCAGATTCATGGTTTTGAGTTGTGTTTATGGCGACCGTCCCGGCACCCGCCACGGCAAGGTTCGCCAACCGGCGAACCCTCGCGTCCCTGAAAAGAGACGTCTACCTCTTATCCTCCCTTGGCAAGGGGAGGTGGCCTGAAAGGCCGGAGGGGTAGTCGGGCACCTTGCCGTTGTCGGATACCGTGCCAGTCGCCATTTTACGTTTTAGTTATTTTGACCCACTCGATGGGCGGCTGGCCGTGGGCTTTCAGGTATTCGTTGGTCTGGGAGAAGTGCCGGCAACCGAAGAAGCCGTTGTGCGCCGAGAGCGGGCTGGGATGCGCCGCTTCCAGCACTAGGTGCTTCCGGCGGTCGAGGAACGCGCCCTTGCGCTGGGCGTAGGCGCCCCAGAGCAGAAAGACCAGTCCCACGCGCTCGTCGTTCAGGCGACGGATGACGGCGTCGGTGAACTCCTCCCAACCGCGGCCCTGATGCGAACCGGCAGACCCGGCCGCGACCGTGAGCGTGGCGTTGAGGAGCAGGACGCCCTGCGCGGCCCAGTGGTCCAAGTTGCCAGTCGTGGGAATCGGCAGCCCGAGGTCGGCGTGAATCTCCTGGAAGACATTGCGCAGGCTCGGCGGCAGGGCCACGCCGTCGTTCACCGAGAAGCACAGGCCGTTCGCCTGGCCGGGACCGTGATAGGGATCCTGGCCCAGGATAACGACGCGGACCTTCTCGAACGGCACCTCGTCGAGCGCCGCGAAGATGCGCTTCGGCGGCGGGTAGACCGTCCGCTTCTGGTATTCCGACTTCACGAACTCGGTGAGCGTCCGGAAATAGGGTTTGGCGAACTCATCGCCCAACCGCTCCTTCCATGAGGCTTCGAGCTTGACTTCCATTTCAATCTCAATAAATCTTGCCGGCAGCCTCCCGCCAATCTTCGAAGACGCGTCGGGCCTCGGTGGTCGCCTCGGGCGCGCAGGTGACCGGAATCTTGTGGCCCGGCTGGATCTGCAAGTCCTCGTAGATGAAACTGTCGTCGAAGCCGAACTCGGCAGCGACGCGGTGCTGCAGGCAGTAGCGGACTTCAGCGACGTGCGCCCAATAGCAGGTCGTGAGGCACATCGGGCAGGGCTCGGAAGTGGCGATGACGACGGCGCCTTCCAGGTGCGGAGTGCCGAGCTTGCGGCAGGCTTCCCGGATGGCGTTGACTTCGGCGTGGCAAGTCGGGTCGTTGTCGCGAATGACAGTGTTATGAGCCACGGAAATCACCTTGCCGTTCAGGATGACGGCCGCCCCGAAAGGCCCGCCGTGACGCAACTTAAGAGCGCCTTGGCGCGCCTCCAGAATGGCCGATTCCATGGCCTGATTCGTGATTTCGTGGTTCTCGACCATATAATGCCTGTTAATCTCCTTAAAAAACGCGACTGCAGGCATCTTATCCTGCCCAAAGCGCCCAATCAACCCCGAGGGGTTGACTTCCTAAACCAAAACCGCTTAACTTGCCTTCGGAGGACAAAGATGAAATCGACCCCCGGTGATTCTAGTTGCGCCCATGACGGGCACCAATGGGGCGGTGACCTGCCGAAACAGCCCTGTGGCGTGACGGTCGGCCTGACCTGCGGCAAGAGACACGGCCGGACCTGCATCCGTTGCGGCGTCAGTCGCGAGGGACCGTTCCCCCAGCCCGGCAACTCGCATCAGTTCCTTTACCGGCACCCGAACGGCGTCCGCTCGCCGCTCCCGCCGCCCTGCCTGGACTCATCGTCATCGGACATCGTCGTCGATGACCTGATGGTCTGCGACAAGTGCGGCGAGCCACCCCGAGGGCCAGGACTTCCCTGCCCTCACGGACACAACGAGACGTTCAGGCAAATCAAGTCCTGTCGCGACACCCGACCCTTGGGCGGTTCCGGCGACTAGTCGCTCCGTCAGCCCGCGAATCTCGCGGGTTTTTTTTAAACGCAAGCAGGGTGGCCCGGATTCCGACAACGGCAAGGTGCCCGAGTCGGACGCGAGGGTTCGCCGGTTGGCGAACCTTGCCGTGGCGGGAGCCGGACCGCCATGCTTATCAACCGCGATTGACGATGACCATGTCCCCCAACATTGCATCCAGCCGGAAGCCCCGGATCAAATACGCCGGAATCGGACCGTATTCAACCCCCGCGAGATGGTTCCGATAAAGCGCCGAGGCCGTGTGATTGCCGTCGAGGATGAGCGTCCGGTGAGTTTCAATGTCCTCGGCGAGAATCAAAGGGGCTCTGGGAAGCTGACCACCCCGGTGTTCCCCCATGTACCTCTCGATCCGGCTCTGGCGCTCGGGGTGCAGATTGTAGATTTCCAGTTGGCTGACGCGCATCGACCTGGCGTCGGCGTTGGCGCGAGCGGCGACGTATTCCATCAGTTGATGTCTGCCACCGTTCGCCAAGTAATACCAAGGGCGATAGGCGTCTCCCAAGAGCCTCACGTCCAACGAAACTTTGGTCAGCTCGACGTCGCCTCGAGCCAAAAAGACCTCCGGGTGGAAGGCCCCCAGCTTGATGCGCTTGCCATCATCGCTTGAGAGAAAGGCTTTCTTGTCCATAGATTGGATTAATTGACCAGCTTTTCCTTCTCCGCCTTGGCCCAGCTCTTGATTTCGGCTTCGCGTTTCCGGGCCGCCGAGGATGTTTTTTGCTTTTCCTGCCAGACCAGGCGCACCGGCCGCCGCGAACGGGTGTACTTGGCCCCGTCGCCGGAGTTGTGCTTGGCGACGCGCGCCGCCAAGTCATTCGTCAGCCCGGCGTACAGGCTGTCGTCGGCGCAGCGGACCATGTAGACGTGCCAAGTCATGCTATTCGATCTTGAGGTTGAAGGCGCGCAAGAGCGAGACGACTTCCGGCAGGGAGAACCGCGCGCCGGCGACGTCGTTCGTCCGGGGGTCGAGGGCATAGTTCCTGGCCGTGGTGAAATCAGCGCCCCGGAGTTTCGCGTTATGGAACACGCTGCCTTCCAGGTCGCAGTCGGCAAAAACGGCGTGGTCCAAGTCCGTCTCGCCGAAGATACAGCCGCGAATTTCGCAACTTTCAAAGCGCGTCTTCGCGAGCGGTAGGGTGGAGAAATTACAGGCGTCGAACAGGCAGTCCTTGAAGCCCAGGTCGAGGAACCGCGTGGCGCATTTCGAGAAATCGAGGCCGACCAGCTTCGAGCCGACGAACTTCAAGCCCTTGAAGCTGCACTGGGCGAGTTTCGAGAGGCTCAAGACGCAATGTTCGAAGACGCAGTCCGAGAATTCCGACCCCGTCAGGTCGCAGTTCCGAAAATCGCACTTGAAGAACCGGCAGTCCTGGAAGACCCGGTCGCGCAAAGACGCCTGGTCCAGCACCAGCTTCTCAAAAGTCCGGCCGTCGTGTTCCGCCACGCTTAAGACATGTTCCATACCCAGGTATCTTATCAGAATCGCCGGATAATACGACCGACCAGGACCTTGACTTTTGGCCCGAGAAATGCTGAAATCAGCTCAACTCGCAATAGTGCGAGCCCGACCACCGTTCCTTCAAAATGGAGTCCAAAATGACCCAGCAAAAATCGCTCTCCTGGCCCGAAATCGTTCAAGCGACCTTCGTGCCGCCGGACCTGACCGGACTGTCGCTCGCCGAAGCCCTGACCGCCGTCGGCCTGGCTTTCGAGCAGTGCCTCGCCGAGTCACCGAGCGTCCAGGAATACCTCGCCGCGGAACCCAAGGGACCGGGCACGAATTGTCCCGACTCCCCCGTCGCCGAGCTGGCCAAGTTCCTGGCTTATCGCCGGGGCGAAGTCGACCAGTCCGACGCTCGCGTCTGGGCGAAGTTCCTGGACTGCTACATGCGGCCGGTCTTCCTGGAGCGCCGCGCCATCGTGCTCGCTACTGCCCATGGCAGTGGCGAACCGCGTGAGACGCGCGAGTTCCTCCAAGCCGCCAGCCTGGTAGCCCTGTCCTGCGACAGGCTCTACCTCGCCTGGTTGCGCCGGATGGTCATCCCCTTCCAGGACTTGAGTCCTGCCGATCAGGAAGCTTTCCGACGGCGCTGGACCGGCAAGCTGTGGACCTACGACTACACGGTCTATGACCATGCGTCACCGGACCTGGCCGATCGCCGGGCTTGGGCCAGCGCCTTCCCGCTGGAAACGCTCCAGATGATCAAGGATCTGCGGACCCTCAAGAGTTGCGCTCTCCGGCTCCCCACGCCCGAACTGGAAATCGTCGCTTACCTGGATGATCTCATCCTGGCTTACGCCGAGACCGCCGTGGGCTGCCTCGAAGCGAGCTGGGCCAACGTTGACGAGGCCTGGATCCGCATCCCCGCGACCAGCCGCTTCGTCCCCGTGCACGGCATGGAGAACTACGAGCATCCCTTCGGGGTCTCGCCGGAGTTCCGCCTGGAACAGCGCGTGACCACCGAGGCGCAAGCTGCGGAGATCAGCGCGTTCCGCCAAGGGACGCAGAAGCGACTCGATGCCTACGGCCTGCCGGAAGAAGTCCGCGCCGCGGCCCTCGGCAAGCTCGCCACGCTCGACGTCGGCATCTTCCAAACCGTCATCGCCGGTGGTATCTGTCTCGGTCACCGGACTATGGGCCAAGTCGTCCCCAATCGCCAGGACATCCTGGCGCGCGGTGGCAAAGTCCTCATCGCCGACCCGACAGAGGACCAACCATACATCGATATTCTCAAGTCCCTAGTCCGAAAGAACTGCCAACCGGCTGCGGTCGAAACCATTTGCGCATATCTCTCCACCTGGGAGCACATGCGCCAAGTGCTCGGTCACGAACACTTCCACCCGGTCGGCTGTACGCCCGACACCCAAGCGCTCCTCGGCAAGATCTATGACCTCCTAGAGGAAAGCAAGGCCACCATCGGCGGTCTGCTCGTCGCTCGAGACCTCGACGATTCACTCGAGTCTCAGCGTTGGCTCGCCGCTGGTTCCATTGCCCGCCTCCTGCGCTTCATGCACAAAACGCATCTTGAGGACGCCAGCGTCGCGCCCTACGTCCGGGAGAACCTGGTCATACTGTCCACCCTGCTCGACAGCGGCGTCCTGACCTTCACCGAGGGCCAGGGCCTGTCCATCAACTTCAGTGAGGACAACCTCGGCCGTTGGTTCATATCGCTGGAACTTTTCACCCTCCAGGTGGTTATGGCCTATCAGGCGGGTGATACCGGCGGCCTCCGCATCCTGCGACAGAACCTCTGCGGCCTTGATGACCGCGGCGACGACGAGACCAGCCAGGCCGTCATCGCCTGGGTCAACCGCTCCTAGTCAGAAAGTCAGAAAACCGAAAACCCCGCACCGTGATGGTGCGGGGCGTTTTTTATGCCGGACGCTCGCTCGTTATTTGGTCTGGGGTTCCTCCGGCTTCTTGTTCATCTTGCAACAGCCGCCCATCATCTTGAGCTTCTTGCAGAGGACGGCGCAAAGCAGGAACATGACGGACCAGGCGAGAATCAGCGTGATGCCGCCGATGAGGACGGCGAGCGCGCGAAGAGCGACGGAACCGGCGGGCCGGAAGCTCGAACTGCCGTAGCTCATCCGGCTGGAGCGATTGCCGGTCCTCGGCATCATCCTGCCGCCGAAACTGTTACCCATCAGGTTGCGACCGCCGAGACTCTGGCCCTGTCCGAACTGGCGCTGGCCGAATTGGGCCGCGCCTTGAAATTGACTGCCGGTCCCCTGCTCGTAGAGCGTGGGTTGAGCGTTCAAATTGGCCGGAACGTAATCGGCCTGACTGCCGGCGCCCGGCGCGGCAATGGCCGTGGGCGGAGTGTGATTATCCTTTGCCGGCGCGAATTTGCCGGTGGTCTGGGCGAAAACGGCGACCGGGACGAGGGCGAAGAGGACGCCAGCCGTCCCGATGATCTTGCTAATCTTGGACATATTTTAAGCTTGGATACGATTAAGGGCTACGCTTATAATACGACTAATATGACCTTATTGGTGCAATCAGAGCCTATCCCAATAGGCTCTTAGCGGCTGGTCAGCGTCTCGAAAAGGACGCGGCCGTTCTCCTTCCGCAAGCGCACCAGCTTCGCCGTGGTGGTCGGGATACGGTCGTACTGGTCGAAGAGGAAGTTCCCGACGCCCCGAAAGATAGGTTTGTCGTGATAGAAATGGACGTCGCCGATGACATGGCTGTGAACCGCGACGACCGCGTCCGCGCCGGCGTCGATGAGCTGCTCGTAAAGTTTCTCCTCTGCGTCACTGGTCAACGCGTGATATTCCGTACCGCCATGCACCAGCACGACCGTGAGCTCGTCGGGCTTGGATTCTTGGAGCGACTTCAGGACCGCCGCTCGCGCGCCTGACATATTCGCCGCCGAGATCTCGTCCACGGGATTCATCAATTCCGTCAGGGCGAGAAGACGAACCTTGCCGTCCTCCCATGGCGTCGCCGTCACCGGGATCTCGCCGTGCGCCTGGATTATTCGCTCCGTCTCCAAAGTCCCAGTCGCGCCGAGATCAAACATGTGGTTGTTGGCGAGGCCCCAATGCGTCGCCAGCCCACTGATTCTTAACCATTTTTTCTCCAGCAGGCAGAACCTGAACGGGTTGCTCTGGGGAGGACACTCCCCCGCCAGCGGCCCCTCCAGGTTGACGAAACGCGGGCCGTCACCAGCCCACCAGTCTTGAGCGGGCTGCGACAACGGTCGGGGCACGCCGCGCGTGACCGTCACGTCGCCGGCGACGGCGAGGTCGTGGCTGTCGAGTGCGTCGTTCTGATACCAGGCCATCGAGAAGTGACTGGTAGTTTCCTTAACGGCAGGATCGTTCAGGATCAGCGCCGAGTTGGTGTGCATCACGACCGCCGGGTTATAGAAGCCGCGCGCGTCCGCGAGCGAGGCCAGCGTCCAGAGGCAGTTGGGGCAGTCGCTCTGCGCCGGAACCTTGAGGTCAGCCACGCCATCCAAATCTTTGGCAAAGAGCATTTCCGCCGTGGCCTCGTCCATCGCCTGGGCCTGGTCGAGCGGCAGGTAGTGCGAGAAATCACTGCTGACGATGACGAGCGTAGTCTCGTCCACGGCACGACCGACGGCCTCGAGCAGGGCCTGGCGTTCCGCCTTCCACGGGACGGTTTGCGAGATGACGAGTGGCGTCACGGGCACGCCTGGGCGCTCGTGTGCGAGGTACGGCAGGATGGCGTAGATGCCATGCTCCTGCTTGAACAAGTCGGGCTCGTCGGTGACGAGCGGCGACGACTTCAGGGCCTGCAAGGTTTCCGGCGCGGTCCGCACCTCACCGAACACAGTCTGAAATGTACCGCCGGTGGTGCAGAGCAGGGTCGGACAGCGGTCGAAGTGGTCCGGCGAGATCAGAAGGACGCGCGCGAAGTCCTGGTGCCGGAGCATCCGGATGCCGGCGGCGATGGTCTCCGTCGCCGTCAGGTGGTGCGGCACGATGAGCGCGCGGATGCGCCGCTCGGCCGGCGGAGGTTCCTCGTGCTTCTCGGCCGCATAAATGCCGACCATCAGCTGCTGGGGCGAGTCATATGGGTTCGCGAAAACGACCGGCGACGGCTGGCTTGGCTCGGGCGGGGCTGATCGATGAGGACGACCGAGCACGGCAAAGGCCCCGCCAATGAAGGCGAGGCCGAGAAGCGCGATGATGAGATGAGATTTTCTCAATTTCACTTGCCGGTGAAGATCGTCTCGTACCAGGGGTTCCGGGCGGGCCAAGTCGAGGCGTCCGTATACTTGAAGGCATCGTAGGGGTCGGTGCCGACGTAGAAGTTCTTCTGCCAGTCCTCGTCCGTCATCCGCTGGCCGCCGTAAAGCTTGGTGAACTCATATTGCGTCGAGATGAAGCCGACCGTGAGGCGCGGGCCGTTGGCGTCGTCCACCGCGGTGAAGATGACGGCCGGCACGCCGGTGCCCTCATAGAGGATGTGCATCGGGTAGTTGGAGTCGGTACCCGTATGAACGTCGGTCACGAGCGCGGCGCGGCGGTCCTTGGCGTCCAGGATCGGCCCCTCGGTCGGCGTGGGGACCGAGTCCTTCAGCCCCGCGAGGATCTGGAGGCGCAGGATTTCCCAGTCGCTGTCGCCGTTGAGATTCTCCTGGCGGCAGATTTTCGTGGGATCGTTCGGATCGGGCCCCTCATTCACGATGACGCTTTCCTGCAAGACCGTGTCGGCCAGCTCCTTCTGCACGTACGGCTGGACGAGGTTCATGAGCTTAACGAATTTCTCGAGCTGGTTCAGGTTGTTCAACTGGAAGCCCTGGGCTGTGAGGCCCAAATCCAGGCGCTCCGCCAGCTGGCTCAAACGCGCGTAGGCCACGGGCTGGGGTTCGATGTACGCCTTGGGCGGGGCCGGCATCTTGCGCGAGTCGCACGGCGAGTCACCGCCGCCCCCGAGCTCCGCGAAGGACTGCTTGGCGTAGAGGACGGTGGCGTGTCGGAGTTCCGTCCACCAGGCCGTGGCGGTCTGGAGCGTCTTGGCCTCCCAGCCGACGGACTGCATGAAACGCGGCAGGTTGGCCTTGTGGTCCTGCGTCCAGGCGAAGAGACTCTTGATGGTCCAGAGCCAGCCGAAGTAGATGTTCGCCTGCCAGTCAGCGTCGGTCAGGGTCGCGTTCTGCTTCGCCAAGTCACCGAGCGCTTGGTCGATGGCCTGGGAGGTACTGGGCTGGTAGAAGTCGAGCTTGGGAATCTGGCTCTTGGCGTAGTCCGAGCCGAGGAGCGTCATCACTTCCAGCGCCGAGGCCATCGGCGGCAGCTTCTGCGTGTAACCGGGGCGCGGCACCTCGTCGCCCTGCGTGAGATAACCGGTCCAATACGAGTCGATGATGAACTTGCCGCTGAAGAAGCGGAAGCCCTTGGTCTTCAGGCACACCTCGTCGGTCGATTCGACGCCGACTTCCGGATAGAACGCCCCCAAGTCATTGATCTTCGGGTTGCGGGCCTTGACTAGGAAATCCATCGCGGCCTTGGCCGGGTCCGAGTCGCCCTTTCCGGCCGCGAGCGCCTGCAGGTAGTCCACCGGCATCAGGTCGTCGCTCGTGCCCACCATGAAGTTGATGGCGGCCTCGAGCTGGTTGTAGTCCTTGAGCGCCTGCGGCTGTTCGGCCAAGAGCTGGGTGACGGCGAAGGCGTCGGTGGTGAGCCGGGGGCTCTTCAGGAAGAGCGGCAGCATGATGTACCACTTCATGCCGCGGAAGTACTGCCGGCGGAGCGAGCTTGAGGTGTAAGTGCCGCGCGGCGTGAACTGCGAAAAGTCCACCTGAAAACTGACCTTGGCCAACTTGGCGTATTCCTCATACGCATTGCCGAAGATGGTAGGCAGGCCAGTCTCCTTAGCGTCATAGACGGTCTTGAGGTCCGTCAGCACCGCCGTCTGGCTCGGCGCGTCGAGGCCCAGCTTCCCGATGAAAGCCGCGACCTGGTCATAGGTGTCGACCTTCGCGTCCTTGGCGTCGAAGTCGGCCATGACCTGGCTCGGATCGCGCATCCCGCCGTTCGGGTCCTGGTAATCGGCTTGGGTGAGCGGTTGCGCCGCCGTGGAGAGGATGGCGTACGGCACGACGAAATAGTTCCGCACGTCCGTCCAGGTCTGCCGGTCGGCGTCGGTCTGCGCGGCCTTGAGCTTGGCGTCGGCGGCCTCGTACATGTTCTTGGAGAGCGCCGTCATCGACGGGTAGAACGTCTTGTTCTCCATCTCCTTGAGCAGTTCCGTATAGAGGTTGTTGAAGGTGTGGAAGAAGACGTCCGACGAGAAGAAGACGGCGTTCTCCGGTTTCCGGTCCTTCGGGTCCCTGGGGCCGACGACTTGGTCATAAAGCTGGTCGAACTCGCGGACGTTGTCGCCGCCGGAACTCGGGCGGATTGAGGTGTCGAGCAGGCTCTTCACCACGAACTTGCGGTCCGCGAGCGTCTTCAGGTCATCGGGGCTGAACTTGACGCCGTAAGCCTTCGCCATGTCCTGGAGGTTCTGGACGGCGCTGACGTCGAAGTCCTTGGCGATCGCGGGATTGATATCCACTGTGGGATCAGTATAAGGCGCGCTGCCGCCGCCGAACTCGCCGACTTCCGTGGCCGAGGCGACCGCGCTCGGGACGGTCGCGGCCGGGGCTGGGACCATTGGCACGACCGGCGGAACGTCAACCTTGACCAGGAGATACGCGAGCAAACCGACGCCGAGGGCGGCGGCAAAGATGAGAACGATGGTGAGCGGCGCGAAGCCTTTAGGTTGGGTCATATTGCCTTCATCTTAGCACATCGAGCGCGCCGCAACTTAATCATCTGTGAGTATTGATGTAATGTGGGAGGCATCCTATGAAGAAGTCTCTCTTCCCGCTGTTCCTCGCCCTCGGCCTCCTCGCCGGCCCGACTTCGGTTTGGGCGCAGGACGTGCGCGCGGGCTTCGACCCAAACGTCTTGGTCCCGGACGCCCGCTTCAATGACACCCAGTCCCTGGACGGCGCGGAAGGCGTCCAGAAGTTCCTGGAGTCCAAGGGCAGCCTGCTCGCGAACACCGCGCCGGATTTCCTGATCCACCTCAACGAGCCGTCCGACCCGGCGGTGAAACTCGCGCTCGGCGATCCCGAGTGGAACCTCGGCCGGTTGCGCACGGCGGCGGAGCTCATCTGGGACGCATCCCAAGCCAGCGGCCTCAACCCGCAAGTCATCCTGGTCATGCTCAACAAGGAGCAGGGCCTCGTCACCACCGCGCAGTGCACCGACTCGAACGTGCTCCAGCGCGAGCTGAACCACGCGATGGGCTTCGCCTGCCCCGACGGCTCCGGCTGCGGCAACCTCTTCCCCGGCTTCTACTACCAGCTCTTCGGCAACGTCGACACCGACGGCAACAAGTACCTCGGCGCGACCAAGTCGCTCATGCGCTCCTTCAACACGCCCGGCGGCCGCGGCCCGAACCTGAACGGCGCCCCGGCCCAGGTCGGCGACCAGGTCGCGCTGGGCAACACCCTCGGCGGCTACGACGGCATCGCGAGCCAGCAGACCGTGACGATCGGCAACCGGGCCACGGCCGCGCTCTATCGCTACACGCCGCACGTCTTCAACGGCAACTACAACTTCTGGAACTTCTTCACCTCCTGGTTCAAGTACCCGAACGGCACCCTGATCGCCTCGACGCTCGACGGCATCACTTATGTCATCGAGGACGGCAGCCTCCAGCGCGTCCCGAGCTTCGTGGCCGTCTCGCGCCAGCTCGACCTGTCCACCGCCATCAAGTTCACGCCCGTCGAGCTCGCCGACTACCCGACTGGCCCGGCCTACGGACCGATTGACGGCACGGTCATCACCGCCGGCAACCGGCTCTTCGCGTTCCTGGACGGCATCATGCACCCGGTCACGGGCTTCGTCCTGGCCCAGCGCAAGCTCGACGCGAACCAACCGCTCACCGTCGCCGGCGACGAGTTCAGCCTGTTCGCGCCCGGCCCCCAGCTCACGCCGACCGACGGCACGGTCCTGCGCGGCCTCGCCAACCCCGACGTCTATCTAGTCGTGAACGGCACGCTGAAGAAGTTCAGCGCCTTCACCTTCAAGCAGCTCAAGGCCGAGAAGAGCGTGCAGAGCGTCACCGACGACGAGGTCGCTATCTATCCCAAGCAAGGCTACGTCGCCCCGCTCGCCGGGACGCTCATCAAGCCCCCGGCTGGCGAGGGTGCCTACGTGATGGACGCCGGCGGCGAGCGACATCCGCTCACGCCCGAGCTCTTCAAGAACCTTGGCTACAAGTCGAAGAACGTCGTGGCCCTCGAGACCATGGACGAGATCGCCTCGTTCCCGCTCGGCGCGCCCGCGACCCCGAAGGAAGGCACCTACTTCTCCATCGGCGGCGGTTCCGAACTCTACCTCTTCAAGAACGGCGCCAAGCACCCCGTCTACCCCTTCGTCGCCAAGCAGCGCGGCGTCACGGCCGACTACAACTTCGAGGCCGGCATTGTGAGCGGCTGGTCGGACGGCATCGCCGTGGCCCCCAAGGACGGGACGCTGGTGAAGAGCGCCTCCGCGACCGTCTACGTCGTCACGCAGGGCCAGTTGCACGAGGTGACGACGGCGCTCGCCAAGAACCTCGGACTCAACCTCAAGAAGGCCATCACGCTTCCCGACTACCAGGTCGACTCCTTCGCCCAGGGCGGTTACGCCGAGCCGAAGGACGGCACTTACTTCCAGACCAAGGGCACCAAGAACATCTTCCTCTTCAAGCAGGGCCTGACGCACCAGGTCTATCCCCTCGTCGCTATCCAGCGCGGAATCAAGGCCGATGTCACCTTCGACGCCGCCGTCGCCGCTGACTGGACGCCGGGCGATCCCGTCGCCTTCCGCGACGCCACGCTCGTGAAGGGCGACGGCGCTAAGACCGTCTATCTGGTGTCGCTGGGCAAGTTGCGCCCGCTCACCGACGCCGCCTTCAAGAAGCGCGGCTACAAGACCAAGAACGTGAAAGTCGTGCCGCAGGCGCAACTCGACGCCTTCCCCAAGGGCTCCGCAATCGCGAAGTAAGCCTGCTGAAACTCAAAAGCCGTCATCATAACGATGGCGGCTTTTTGTAGAACAATCCCCTTCCGCTTAGCTCCCTCTCTGGCAAGAGAGGGCAGGCGCGCTGGCGCGCCGGGGTGAGTAGTCCAGAATTATCGGACTACCCCTCCGCCCTTGAGGGCACCTCCCCTTGTCAGGGGAGGGTAAAAGGTCGTGGTCACTTCCCGTGACTCTTCTCCAACCGTTCCTCGATGCGGGCCAGGATTTCGTTCTGATTCTCGAGATGCTGGAGGATCGCCTCGATCTCGCGCTCGGACTTGAGGTCCAGCTCGAACTCCGCCTCGGCGCGCGCCTCCGAGTGTCGACCGAGCAGGTTCTGGCCGACCAGGAGCAGCGGCATGAGCATGAGCTGGATCATGTTCGAGATGAACAGCCAGAGCACGAACGCCGGATAGGAGTCGAAACGCATGCCCCGGGGCGCCAAGGCGTTCCAGCTAATCCAAACCACGGTCCAGGTGGCGACAATCAGGAAGAATCCCATCGAGCCCACCTTCTCGGTGGCGAAAATCGCGGCCCGGTCGAGCATCGAGAGCTTCTCGCGGTGGACGACGGTGGCGTTGCGGATGGCCTTCCGCAGTTTCTTGAGGTCGGCGAGCGGCAGTGGCTGGTGTTTCATACGGTTTGGAGGCTAATCGAATCAGAATCTATTGTAGCAGAACGGGCGGATTTTGTGGCGGCGGGCGTTACCGAGTAAAATGAAGTCATGAAAAAGCCGGTCGCCATCTTCGCGTTCATCGCCGTCTTCGCGCTCCTCGGGGTCGGTTTGTGGTGGTTCACCTCGGGTCCTCCGGTCGCCGCCCCGGAACCCGGGCAGGTCCAACCAGTCGCCGCGCCGAATCTCGGGCAAATCCAGCAAGCCGCCACGAGCGCCGCCGAAACGGTCGTGAAGACCGTCACCGACGCAGTCGCGGCTAGCGCCACCGAGACGGTCGCGGCCGTAATCAAGGACGTCTCCGCTCCCCCACCGCTCCGCGCCCAGGAGGCAGCGCCGATATCCAACCTCACCCAGGAAGGCGTCCTCGCCTGGACGAACGCCGCCCGCCGGAACAACGGTGGCCTCGCGGCGCTCGCACTGAACGCCCAACTGAACGTCGCGGCCGAAGCCAAGCTCCAAGACATGTTCGCCAAGCAGTACTTCGCGCACATCTCGCCCTCCAACGTCGGTCCCGGCGACCTCGCCACGAGAGCGGGCTATGACTTCCTCTCCGAAGGCGAAAACCTGGCGCTGGGGAATTTCACGGACGACCAGGCGCTCGTGCAGGCCTGGATGAACAGCCCCGGCCACCGGGCCAACATCCTCGGCAAGTACAACGAGATTGGCATCGCGGTCGGGCAAGGCACCTACGAGGGCAACTCCACCTGGCTCGCCGTGCAGGAGTTCGGCCGTCCGCTGTCAGCATGCGCCCAGGCGGATCCGGCGCTCAAGGCCAAGATCAACGCCGACAAGGCGAGCCTCGACCAGCTCAAGGCCCAGGCGGATGCGGCGCGCGCCGCGTTCGAGGCGCTGCCGAAGCCGCAAAATAACGAACAGGTCGACGCCTACAACGCCAAAATCGGCGCGTACAACGCCGTTGTGGAGCAGATCAGGACTTTGGGCCAACAGGTCAACGGCGAAGTAACGGTCTACAACGGCCAGGTCCAGGCGGCCAACGCCTGCGC
>Ga0182027_10008022_pt1 | contig 15443 bp, 16 predicted proteins | sample 712E1DmetaG_FD_121300 | JGI IMG/M metagenome (GOLD analysis project Ga0182027, IMG submission 121300) | Permafrost microbial communities from Stordalen Mire, Sweden - 712E1D metaG (Illumina Assembly) | ecosystem: Environmental > Terrestrial > Soil > Wetlands > Permafrost | place: Sweden...
CCTGTGGATTGGCACATCGCCCGGCGCCCTCAATCTGGTCAACATCGGTCCTCTGTCCGGCACCAGCGCCACCGTGAATCTGCCCACCAACGGATCAACGATTTACGTGCGGCTCTGGACAGTAATCAACGGCACGACCTTCGTGTACAACGACTACACCTACACCGAGTTCCCCTAGCGCCGCCAGCCAGCAACTGCGAACTGTGAACTGCTCCCTAAGCACAAAGCACGAAGGCCGCCCGATTCCCTGGGCGGCCCTCCTGCTGCTTCTGTCCGTGACGCCGGCCTCACTTCGATGAAACGATCTGGTCTTCCACCTTGTAAAGGACCGTATGGTCGATGGTGCATGCCTTGTCGATCTCCGAAAATGCTTCGTTGGGGCTCATCTCGGGATGGACCTTCTTCCAGCGTGCGGTGAAGTCGGGGCCGAAGTAGGTGAACATCGAGTCCCAGGTGGGGAAAATGTCGACGCTGCTCACCAGGCTCGGGTCTTTATCGCCGCGGGGCATGACCTGGATGTTCACGGCCCAGCCGTCCTGCGCGCCGTCTTTCACCCCTTGCTCGGCGAAAGGCTGCCATAACCTCTTTTGCAAGGCGACGCACTCGTTCACATCGGCAGCCTTCATCGAGTTGAAGATCAGGTAGTCACCCTTTTTCGCTCCGCCAACCAGCGCCTGATATTGGGTGATGTTGTTGGAGACCAGATCGCTCGAATCGTTGAGGCGATCGCGCCACTCCTGCAGCTTGGAGGTGACGCCGGCTTTTTGCAAGACGGCCGTCATTTCCTCGTCGGAAAGAGGCGCAGGGGGCAGGCCGGGGTAGAAGGTGACACTAACGTAGTCGCACGCCGCCTCGGTCCCCGCGGGAACGATTGTGCGCAGTGCAACCCAGCCTGAGATCGCCCCCGAGTCAAGGCGCGCCTGCATCACCTTGCGATAGTCTCCGTCGTGCAGCGCGTGAAAGGCAGCGGATTTCCCGGGCTTGACCTTGACGCAGGAAATGCTGTGATAACCAACCGGCGCTTGTTGAGCAACCAGTGTTGCGGAGAGTGCCGCGGCCAGCGCGGCGCCCCAGATCATGCGGCGAATACCCATTGCAAGACCTCCTTGGTCGTTGCTGTTTCGAGTTTGGCGTTTGATGCTCGACATTCGAAGTGGCGGGGGAGGCAAACTTGAACGATGGTTCTGATTCGGGGAAGATCTTAGCCGCCGGCCCGTAACACCGCTAGCGCCGCTAACTCCGCTAGCTCCGCTGCTTCTCAGCTTTTGAGCCAGTCCTTCACTTTCTGCACCGTCACGTCGCGGCTGATGTCAGAGATGGCGTTGGTCAACGGAATCATCTTCGGGCACGCCTTTACGCAGTTCTGCGCGTAGCCGCACTCCTGGATGCCGCCTTCGCCGGCCAGCGCCCGCAGGCGGTCTTCCTTGAACACCTTGCCCGTGGGATGGTTGTTGAAGAGTTTGACCTGTGCAATGGTGGCCGCGCCGACGAAGTTGGTCGTCTCGTTGAACTGCGGGCAGACTTCCATGCAGCAGGTGCACGAAATGCAGTTTGACAGCGGGTAATTCGCCTCCTGCTCTTGCGGGTAGACGCGCGGCCCCGAGCCGAGATCGTATGTCCCGTCCACAGGCACCCAGGCTTTTACGCGCATCAAATTTTCAAAAAGCACCGACCGGTCAACCTGCAGATCGCGGACGAGCGGAAATTTCGTGAGCGGCTCGACGCGGATCGGCTGCTCCAGGTTGTCCACCAGCGCCGAGCAAGCCATGCGCGCGCGGCCGTTGATCCGCATTGCGCACGACCCGCAGATCTCTTCGAGGCAATTCGAGTCGTAGGCGATCGGTGTGGTCGGCTTGCCCTCGGCCGTTACTGGGTTCGTGGCGATCTCCATCATCGCCGAAACGACATTCATCCCCGGCCGCCACTCCAGCTCAAACCGCTCCCAAACCGCCGGTGCCTCCGGGCTGGCCTGGCGCTTGATTTCAAAAGTGACCGTCCTAGTCGCCATGATCCCTTTCTACTGAATCACAATCCACACTCGCACTCACACTCGCACTCACACTCGCACTCGCACTCGCACTCGCACAACTCTCATCCAAAAGTCCGCTGCATGCAATGCTCACTTCACCGCATCGTATCGTCTCGGCCGCGGCTTGATGTACTGCGTATCGACCTCTTCGTACTCGAAACGCGGACCCTCCACGCAACCCGTGAAGCTCGCCAGGGTGGTCTTGAGGAATCGTTCGTCGTTGCGCTCGGGAAAATCCGGCTTGTAGTGCGCGCCTCGCGACTCGTCGCGAAGAATCGCTCCTCCCACGACGGTGCGCGAAAGCTCCAGCATGTTCTTGAGCTGCCGTGCGAAGGCGAAGCTGGTGTTGGCCCACTGGCTCTTGTCGCTCAGGTTGACTCGCTGGTAGCGATCGAGCAGCTCCACGATCTTCTCGTCGGTCTCCTTCAGGTCCTTGTTGTAGCGGATCACGGTTGCGTGCTCGGTCATGGCGAGGCCCAGCTCGCGCCACAGCTTGAAGGGATTCTCTCCGCCCTCGTTCCTGATCAACTTGCCGTTGATCTCCGCCTGCCGCGCGACTTCCGCTGCGGCGCCACCGTCGCCTTCCGCCGCGGCCGCGCTCTTCGCGTACGCGAGCGCATTCGGCCCCGCCTGAAATCCGCCGAAGATGCAACTGACAAGCGAATTTGCGCCCAGCCGGTTCGCGCCGTGGTATTGGTACTCGCACTCGCCGCAGGCAAAGATGCCGGGAATATTGGTCATCTGGTTGAAGTCCACCCAAAGCCCGCCCATCGTGTAGTGCATGCCCGGGAAGATCATCATCGGCTCAACGCATGGGTCAACGCCGACGAACTTCTCGTAGATTTCCAGAATGCCGCCGAGCTTGCGGTGCAGCGTCTCGCGGTCGATGTGCGTCAGGTCGAGATAGACCATCGGCTGGCCGCCAATGCCGAGGCCGAGCTCGTAGACCACCTTGTGAATGGCGCGCGTGGCCACGTCGCGCGGCACCAGGTTGCCGTACTTCGGGTACCACTCTTCCAGGAAGTACAAGCGCTCCGATTCGGGGATGGCCTTCCAGGCGCGCTTGTCGCCCGGCGTTCGCGGAACCCACATGCGACCGCCCTCGCCGCGCGCCGACTCCGACATGAGCCGCAGCTTGTCCTCGCCGGGAATGGCAGTCGGATGCACCTGGATGAATTCGCCGTTGGCGTAGTACGCGCCCTGCTGGAAAACGGCGGATTGCGCCGAGCCGGTGCAGACCACGGAATTGGTGCTCTTGCCGAAGATGGCGCCGATGCCGCCAGTGGCCAGGATGATGGCGTCGGCCGCGAAGGCCTTGAGCTCCATCGAGCGCAGATCGAGGGCTACGATGCCGCGCGACGCGCCCTGCGAGTCGATTACAGCGGAGAGGAACTCCCACCCCTCGTATTTGTGCACCTTGCCCTCGGCTTCGTAGCGGCGCACCTGCTCGTCGAGTGCGTAGAGCAGTTGCTGGCCCGTCGTGGCCCCGGCAAACGCCGTGCGATGGTAGAGCGTGCCGCCGAAACGCCTGAAGTCGAGCAGCCCCTCGGGTGTGCGGTTGAAGGGAACGCCCATCCGGTCGAGCAGATCGACAATCCCCGGCGCCGCCTCGCACATGGCCTTCACCGGCGTCTGGTTGGCGAGGAAGTCGCCGCCGTAGATTGTGTCGTCGAAGTGCTGTGCGGTCGTGTCGCCCTCACCCTTCAGATTTTTCGCGGCGTTGATGCCGCCCTGAGCGCAGACCGAGTGCGACCGCTTGACGGGAACGATGGAGAACAGATCCACCGTGCCGCCGGCCTCGGCGATCTTGATGACCGCCGCAAGCCCGGCCAGCCCTCCGCCAACCACGATGATTCTGGGTGCTGCCATGTCTTTCCTCTAGAGGTTTCAGGGTTCAGGAGATGGTGCTCGTGCGAACTTCAGACTCCCCGGCCAAGACAATCAGATATCTTTCTTGCAGCCTCAGGACCGATCCCTGATCCCTGAAACCTGATAACTGATAACTGAGTGTCGGATTCTCCGGCGCATTCTCAAACTTCGGCCCGACAAACGCCCAGATGCTGGCGATTCCCATGCATGCAAGTAGCACGCCCAATGCAATGCAGACGTAGCCAAAGCGGCGGCGCGCAGTTTCTCCCGATGTGATGCCCCACTTGGCAGCAAAGAGCCAAACGCCGTAAGAAAAGTGCCAGCAGACGGCAATCATGGCAATCCCGTAGATGGCGAGCATCCAGGGGTTCGCCAGCTCCATTTGCACTTTGTGAAATGCGGCGCCGGGATTCTCCGGCAAGCTGATCCCCATGAAGCGCTGCCTCAATACGTGCTGAATGATGTAGGCAAATGCGATCAGGCCGGTATAGCGCTGCGCCAGGTACAACCAGTTCCCGGCCCACGGGTAATACACGATGTTCGCCTTGCCGCGCAGCCAGATGTAGACGCCGAAAATGCCGTGGTAAAGGATGGGCAGGAAGATAAACACCCACTCCAAAACTCGGACCAGGGGCAGGCTGTTGAGGAATTTGACCTGTTCGCCGTAAGCGATCGGGCCCTTCAGCGCCTCGAAGTTCGAGAGCAGGTGCTCAAGGAGAAAAGCTCCGATCGGAACGATGCCGAGCAGCGAGTGCAGCCTGAGCAGGAGGAAGCTCGCGCCCTGCCCTGTGCGTAAGGGCTCCACTCCGCGGCGGACTTGGGGTGCGGCGGACGGCTGAACGGTTGCCATGGAGAATTTGGCTCCTAAGAAATGCGGGCCGAAGCAGTCTCAGATTGGGGGACGAAGGCTCGTGCTTTGATTCACATGCATTATTCGAGGCTGGCGCTAGGTCCGTCAAGGCGCGCTCCGCGGGGACCTGTCCTAATTCCGTGTGCTACGACGCTAGGCCGTGCGCAGACGGTACGCTAGGAACATGGAATGTGCGAGATGTGGTGCACCATTCAAGCGTTCCCCGAGAACAGCCCGATTTTGTTCCCGGCGCTGCTACTTGTTCGCCGGTTGGGAGCGCCAACATGCGTTCAAATCCAAGTTCTGCGCTGTCTGTGGAACGCTTTGCGATTCGCGGAGGCGGAAGTATTGCTCACGCCAATGCCTTGATCTTGCCCGCTCGAAAGGCTGGCGCACGAAAACCTGCGATTGGTGCGGCAGAGGTTTCCGCAGCGCCTCAGCCAATAATCCGTTTTGCTCCCGTATGTGCAAGGCCGAATGGCAGTCTCAACTTTCTCAACTTCAGGATGCGAAGATTCGCCCATACTTTGGTTCACGGGTGTTATACAGTATCGGGTGGGATCGTGCGCGCCATGCCTGCCTCGAACGCGCGTCTGGATACTGTGAGAAATGCAGGCAGCTTAAACCGCTTGAGGTCCATCATCGCCTCCCACTTCGCCACTTCAGGCGTGCTTCCGATGCCCATGATTTAGAGAACCTGCTTGCGCTGTGCTTTCAGTGTCATAGAGCCGAACATCGGAAGCTGAAATGTGTTCTGCGGCCTTTGGCGCTGATCCCCTTCGCTGCGCGGTAGAATCTCACGCTCGAGACAAGGCCTCATTCTGCGACGCGGAATTCGCCCAGTACCCTCCGGCAGTGCTCCGCACTTCGAAGCTTTGGAAGAGTGAATCGGCAGGACTAGAGGAGCATCGCCAGCAGCGCCGCAATCGCACGCCCGCGATGACTGTGCGAAAGCTTGGTTTCGAGATCGATCTCGGCCATCGACTTGCCCAGCTCCGGCAAGTAAAACAGCGGATCGTAGCCGAATCCGCCCATTCCCCGTGGCGCATCCAGAATGACCCCTTCCACCGTGCCATCGGCGATCTGCACCACCTCGCCATCGCGCGCGGCTACAAGGCTGCAATGGTAGCGAGCCGTCCGCAGCGCCGCCGGGAACGCCTCCAGTTTCTGCAGCAGCAACATGTTGTTCCACACGTCGGTGTTGTCGTTGGCGTCGGCAGAGTCGACCAGGCCCGAGTCCGCCGCAAAGCGCGCCGAGCGCACGCCGGGCGCTCCACCGAGCGCATCCACTTCCAGGCCCGAATCGTCGGCGACGACCAGCTCTCCGGGCACGAAACGCGAATAGTAAACGGCCTTTGTTGCCGCATTCTCGAGGAACGTGTCGCCATCCTCTTCCGGCGCGGGGATCTTCTCGATGCCGGGAAGAGCTTCAATGCTGACTGCGAACGCCTGCGCGGCAGTGCGAAAGTCGCGCAGCTTGCCCGCGCTGGTGGTGGCGGCATAAAGCCGGAGTGCCATGCAGAGAGTGTATCCGGCGCACCGCCACACAAATGGCGCTACAATGGCTGCTAAATCAGCAGGAATCTATGAACCGGCAGCTCATTCTCGGACCCGCTGTATTGCTCGGTATCGCGTTCAGCGCACCTTGCCCCGCGCAATGCGGCTTCGCCATTGTCCCGGCCGCGGATACACACTGGTACCGTGAACAGGGCTGGCCAATTCCGGGCTTGGATGACGCCAAAGGATTCGCCAACATCCATTGGACAGTGGACGGCAGGCCCAAGCAGATACCCCTGCCCGATGGGGTTACTGTCGCCTGGGTCGTACATAGTGATGATCACCACGTTCAATTCCCCGATGCGGTTTTCGACCAGAATGGCTCGCCAATGAGAATGCTTCCGCAAGTTTTCAAGCTCTATCAAATGTTGCGTTGGGAAATGAATGGGACGCCCTATGCCTACTCCTACGAACTTGGGCCCCTTGACATCGCCTGTATGGCGACCGTCGACGTCATTGACGACCGGGGCGACGGCAAATTCAGGCTGATGACGTCGCCAGGCCACCTTCTGTTTGGCCCAAGCGGCCGCGAACCTGAACCGCCTCCGGTCCCGGTCTGGTTGCAAAAACCCAAGTCCTAGCGTCGTCGCCGTAACCCGCCAGCCCTGCGGCAAGCCCGCGACGCGGGCGACATACGCTAGCCCCGGTCGCAAGACCGGGGAACAAATTGCCAAATGAGAGGCACAGCCCGCTTCAGCGGGCGTAAGAACCGGCCGCAAAATCATTGAATCACCGCGATTCTCCGCGCTGTACAAAGTACGCACCCAACCGATAGCCTTTGAGTTTGCTCGCGGGCTTTGCGCGGGAACCGCTCGTGGCAAATTGAAGGAGTAAGAATGCCCGCAGTGATCCTGGCAGGAATCGGATGGCACATCGTCGGAGCAGCGTGCGCCGCTTCATTTTATGCGCCAATTGAGAAGGTCAGGAAATGGTCCTGGGAGATAACCTGGGCCGTAGCCGGCTTCTTCTCGTGGATTCTGCTGCCGATCGGTGTGAGCTTTCTTCTTCTTCCCAACTTCCACAGCTTCTATGCCTCGCTCGATGCCGGCCTGATGTGGAAGGTTGCGCTTTTCGGCGCCATGTGGGGCGTGGGGAACGTCAGCTACGGTCTGACCATGCGTTACATGGGCATGTCGCTGGGCATTGGCGTGGCCATTGGCGTCACTCTCATCGTCGGCACGCTTGTGCCACCGTTGATGCACGGCCAAGCCGCGATATTGTTCACCACGCGGAGCGGCCTCCTGACCATGGCGGGCGTTCTGGTGGCCCTCATGGGCGTGACCGTCGTCTCTTATGCCGGCCATCAGAAAGAAATGGAGCTCGGCTCTGAGGTGCGGGAATTCAATGTTAAGCTCGGGCTGGCGCTCGCGGTCATGTGCGGAATTTTCTCTTCGGGCATGTCATTCGCCATCGACGCAGCCAAGCCCATTGCGGCGGCGGCCGAACACGTGGGCGTCAATTCGCTCTACGCAGCGCTGCCCAGTTACGTGCTCATCATGGGCGGCGGTGCGGTCATCAACATGAGTTACTGCTTTATCCGGCTGGCCTTCAAGAAAGAGCTTTCTCTTCACGCCGATCTTGCCCAGCCGCGCGCGACGCTCTTCAGGAACGGATCGTTGGCCGCGGCCGGCGGAATCATGTGGTATCTGCAGTTCTTCTTTTATGCCTGGGGCGCGGCCAACATTCCGCTGCGTTTGGCCTACGTAAACTGGATGCTGCACATGAGCATCTACGTGCTCTGTGGGGGGCTGGTGGGCCTGGCGCTCGGCGAGTGGGCGGGAGTGCGGAGAAGGCCCATCCGCCTGTTATGGGCCGGAATACTCATCATCATCGCCGCAGCAAATCTGGTGGGCTTGGGGATGGCGTCGTGATCCCGATCATTCAGGCTCCCCTGCGGATTTGAAGCTTGTTTTGCGAAACGCCTTCCGCCTTCGCGGATTTGCCAACTCTGTCGCTGTCGTTGTGAGAGTGCCTTGTCAAGGTCAGGTGTCACCGTTAAACTGACCCAACCATCCGTATTCTCTGGTGTGGAATTCCTCTGGCTCTCAAGAAAATGACTCGCTCTTCGATTCGGCACAGAATGTGCCGCCCTATCTACGCTTTAGTGTCCGTTTGCCGCTACATTGCCGGCAGATGGCTCCTCACCCTGCTGTGCGGTGTTGCGGTGCTTTGCGTTGCCGCGCCGCAGCTCGCAGCGGCCCAGGATGCCTCACCTCCGGCAGAGACGATCACTCCGTCGATCGAGAACACGAAAACGCCGTCGCCTAAGCCGCCAGTGGAAAGCGAGATTACCGTGGAAGGATTGGTTTCTTACGGCAATTACCGCATCTTTGCTTCCGGCGAGAATTGCAAGCTCTACACCATAGGCATCGAATACGACCGGCACTCCTGGGGCCGTTTTCTTAAAGCACGGACAGATTACGTGGCCGAGGTTCTGCCCATGGTTCTTTTGAACCAGCCGACGCAGATGGACATTTGGGGCAGCACCCTCAGCCAGAGCCGCAAGATTGTGCCCGGTGTCGACATTGCGCCAATCGGCATTCGCTGGCTGTGGCGCGACGGAAGAATGATCAAGCCCTACTTGCTAGCAAAAGGCGGCTTCCTTGTCTTCACGCAAAAGGCGCTCTCGTCAAAAGCAACCTACGAGAACTTCAGCCTGCAGTCCGCAGGGGGCTTGCAAGTCAAGATCAATGAAAGGTTCGACCTTCGCTTGGGTTTGTTTGGCGATTTTCATTTTTCCGACGGCTTCATTGTGCCCGTCAACCCCGGTCTTGACGTGATGAACGCAACCATGGGGCTCACCTATCATCTCGACGGCAATCCCCTGTTCCGGCGGCATTGACAAGGTCCGTCTCAGGGCAGAGGCAGCTCCGCATCCAAGCCTGTTTCCGCGAGATCGGAGCGCAGCTTTTCCACGGTTGTGAAGACCAGCCCCTTCATTCCCATCGCCACCGCAGCTTCGACATTGGCTGGCCTGTCGTCGAGGAACAGTATTTCCTCAGGGCGAGTACCGAGTTTTTCGAGGGCGTAGCGATAGATGGCGGGATCGGGCTTGGCCACGCGGAGTTGATAGCTCCACACAAGCACATCGAATCGCGAAAGCCACGCGAATTCGCGCTCCATTCGCTCGAGCACACTGTCGCCCATGTTGGAGACGATGGCTGTGAGCAAGCCGCGCTGCTTGATCGCAAGTTGCCATGCAAGCATAGCGGGGCATTCGGTGGTCCACATGCGGGCATCCCACAGATTCAACTCTTCGATCGCGGACTCGCCCAGGTTGAGCCCGGCATCGCGCACGAGTTTCCGCCAAAAGCCGAGGCCGGTAAGCTTTCCCTCGTCGTAGGCTTGACGATCGGCCCAATACAAGCTGTCGAACCGATCCGCCGCAAGGCCGGTGATGCGCAGCAGAGCGGCACGCGCCGCTGGGTCCGGTGGGCCGGTTAATACCCGTCCATAATCGAAAATAACCGCGCGCAAAGCCAACATTCCCTCGACGGCGCCCGTGTATCGTTAGAAGGGGCGCTTCTTTCATTGTGCACGATGGGCACTTGCGGCCCGGCGAAGAGTCGTGGTTCAGTTTGAAGGGTGCGGGCTTTAGCCCGCACATAAACGAAGCAAAACCAGCGCGGGCTTCAGCCCCCGAGGGAAGTCTCTTTCAAACTCACCCACCACCCCATCAACCCGGCGCGACAGTCCGCAGGAACGAGTGCGATGCGTTTTTCCGAACGAACGAATTGGAATACTGAAGAGAGCGAGCTGGCGCGCGCGTGCCGGCTGCGCGAACAGGCCGGTCTGCCGATTGCCGATCTGACGCAGTCCAATCCCGCGCGCTGCGGCTTCGCGTATCCCGCGTCCCTGCTCGATGCACTCACTAACCCACGCGGCCTCGACTACGATCCGCAGCCCAACGGCCTCCTCCCCGCTCGCGAGGCGGTCTCGGCCTACTACGCAGCCCACGGCGTAACTCTCGACCCAGATCAGATTGTCCTTACCACCAGCACCAGCGAGGCCTACAGCTTCCTCTTCCGCCTGCTTTGCGATCCGGGGGACGAGATTCTCATCCCGCAGCCGAGTTATCCGCTCTTCGATTTCCTTGCCGATCTCGACGATGTGCGCCTCAAAGACGCGCCGCTGATCTACGAGAACGGCTGGCAGATCGACCCCGCGGGGATTCGCCGCGCGATCACGCCGCACACGCGGGCCATCGTGGTGGTTCACCCCAACAATCCGACAGGCCACTTCACCAAGCCCTCGGAGGCTGCGGAGCTCGCCCGCCTGTGCCGCGAGTTCCACCTCTCGCTCATCGTGGATGAGGTCTTTCTCGACTACAGCTTCGGCGCAGAGCCTCAGAGCTTTGCCGCCGGCCTCGAAGGGGTCCCGGTCTATGTCGTCAGCGGACTGAGCAAGATTGCCGGCCTGCCGCAGATGAAGGCGGCCTGGATCGTGGTCACCGGTCCGGAGCAGGAACAGGCGCTCGCTCGCCTTGAGGTTATTGCCGATACTTTTCTCTCCATGAACGCGCCCGTGCAGTGGGCGCTGCCGGCGTGGCTCGCGGGCCGGGAGGCGATCCAGAATCAGATTTGGAGCCGAGTGGCCACGAACCTCGCCGTCCTCGACCGCGCGCTTCAGGCGGTCAAGGCGGTGCAGCGGCTGGAGGTCGAAGGCGGATGGTATGCGATTCTTCGCGTTCCTGCGCTCGAGCCGGACGAGCAGACGGTTCTGGCGCTACTCGATCGCGGCGTCTGGGTTCATCCGGGCTACTTTTTCGGGATGGCGGAGTCGGGCTGGCTGGTCGTAAGCCTGCTCGCCGCCGAGCCGGAGTTCAGTAACGGAGTCAACATCCTGATTGACTACTTTCGAACGAGTCAACATTCTGATTGACTACTTTAGAACGAATCAGCAGGGTAACATTCCCGGCGACGGGCTATAAGTTATTGTTGAACAAGTCGCCATTTCCCCGTGAAAATAATAACTTTACTATGGAGCGGTCCTTCGCTGGCGCGTTTGCAGAAACGGATTGCTTCTACGTTCTTCGCCGATGGTGGTTGCGGGGCCGTGGCCGGGCAAAACCTTCGTCTCATCGGGCAAGGTGAGCAGCCGCGTGTGCAGCGAATCGATGATCTGGTCGAAGTCGCCGCCGGGCAGATCGGTGCGGCCGATGCTCCCGGCAAAGAGCGTGTCGCCCGAAATCAGCAACTTGAGCGGGGCAAAGTGCAGGCAGACCGATCCCTGCGTGTGGCCCGGCGTGTGCAGCACCTGCGCCGGATAGTGCTCGAGGCCGACAACCTGGCCGTCGGCGAGCCCTTCGTCGGGCGGAGCGGTCGCGGGCGGTCGGACGCCGAGCCAGGCTGCCTGCGCTGCCATCATCTCCAGCAGCGGCAGGTCAGACTCGTTTAGAAAAACCGGCGCGCCGGTCAGCCGCTTGAGCTTCAGCGCTCCGCCCACATGGTCGATGTGCGCATGAGTCACGATGATCTGCTTGAGTTTGAGTCCCAGCTCGGTGAGGCGCTTGGCTATGCGACTGACCTCGTCGCCGGGATCGATGACGATGGCTTCGCGCGTCTCTTCATCGCCCAAAATCGTGCAGTTGCAGGCCAGCGGCCCAACAGGAAACGACTCGAAGATCATGGTTTCATTTTAGGCGGAAAGGCGGCTTGCAGAGGCAGTTGTTGCGCGGCAGTGGGCCGCGGAAGGCGGAAAGCAATCGCAGATCCCCTTCGACTTCTCTTAGGCGAAAAACAAAAGCAGGTCCTTCGGCTCCGCTGGAAAACGCTCCGCTCAGGATGAAAGCGTATCGGTGAGGCGGGGTCTGATTGCGGCTTCGCCGCGTACTTTGTTTCTCGAAAATGTGTGGGCGCGTTTTGGTCCCCAGGCTTGCGCCGTGGAACTATGATCTGTCGCCCGCCCAAGCGGGCTGTGCGGTGGGTGTGCATCGAATCCCCAGCCTTGCGCCATGGGGCTACCGTCTTTTGCCCGCTACGCGGGCGGATTGCTTCGGCGCGCGATGCGCAAGGGCTGCGCGCCGCCGGCGGGCGGGTGAGTTTGCATCGAGCCCGCAAAGCGGGCGGAATAAGGTAGCCCCAGTTGTGAGACTGGGGAAGAAGGCATGGCCCGGCGCCTCAGCCCGCTTCAGCGGGCGTCAGACCTATTGCCAAAGGTCGTTTGCATCAAGCCCGCAAAGCGGGCGGAATAGGGTAGCCCCAGTCGTAAGACTGGGGAAGAAGGCACAGCTCAGCGCGCAAGCCCGCTTCAGCGGGCGTAAGACCTATTGCCAAAGGTCGTTTGCATCAAGCCCGCAAAGCGGGCGGAATAGGGTAGCCCCAGTCGTGAGACTGGGGAAGAAGGCATGGCCCGGCGCCTCAGCCCGCTTCAGCGGGCGTAAGACCTATTGCCAAAGGTAGCGCTCGTCAAACTCCACACGGTGATTCTTCAGCAAGGCGAGAAACTCGTCCTGGAACGAGATGCGCCGATGATGCTGCGCCTGATCGCGAATGTACTGGATCACGGCTGCCCGCCTGGATTCGCTGACGCTGAATGCTCCGTACCCGCCTTGCCAGGCGAACTTGCGCCGTTGGGGCCACCGCTCCTTCACCCATCGCGAAGAGTTGGTTTTCACGATCCGCAGGCAATCGGCCAGGGCAAGGTTGGCTGGCAGGCGGGTCAACAGATGAACATGATCGGCTGTTCCGCCAATCGCGATGGGGATGGCATCAAGTTCCCGAAGGATTCCGCCGAGATAGGCGTGTACGTCGGGACGGATTGCGTCGGTAAGCAGAGGCGCGCGACCCGACGTGGAAAAGACGACGTGGATGAGGAGGCTGGTGTAGGTGTGCGCCATTCTTACGCCCCTCCGGGGCTATGGATTCAGGTCTCAACCCTTATACCCCAGGCTTGCGCCGTGGGGCTATCGTTTTACGCCCGCTAAGCGGGCTGTGCGGGGGGTTCGAGCGCGGCTTCGCCGCGTACTTTGTTTCTCGAAAATGGGTGGGCGCGAGAGACAGTGGTTCGTGGTCAGGGGTCAGAAAGGCAGTTTTCAGCTATCAGCTTTCGGCGCCGATCCCACCCTAGCAAAGCTAGGATGGGGCACCCGGCAACCGTGCAATCAGGGGGATTGGCGTCGAAGAAGGAGATTCCGATTAAAGGACTCCACTGAGCAATCCGACACAGCGCAAAGAAACCAGGGTTAGCAAAAATGCTGTGAGTGCGGCTCCAGATGGATGCGCAACCATTGGCCGCGTAACCCGTTGATATCTTCAACATGCCGGAACGGATGGAGTGTTCCGGAGACACTCAAGCCCTTGGAGGATTTTTTCACCATGAAGAAAATTGCACTGGCAGTCCTGCTCGCTCTCACATTGTTCCCTGCGGCCTCGTTTGCGCAGGTTGTGATCCGCATCGCTCCACCGCGGCCCATGCACGAAGACCGCGGCCGGCCACCGGATCGGGGTTACGTGTGGATCGCCGGGTACTACCGCTATGAAGGTGACCACTATGTCTGGACCCCCGGTCGCTGGGAGCGTCCGCCTCAAGAGCACCAGCGTTGGGTTGCGCACAGGTGGGTTCATCGGGGCGACCACTGGGAGATGCAGGAAGGACACTGGCAGTAAACCGGAGGGCAAAATGACGAAGCGGGGCTGAGAACTCGCTTCGTCGTTTTGCAGATGGAGTCATACCGGTCTCAAGAGTCTAGGTCTGCAGATTCATCATGTAGGCCAGGCCATTTCAGCAAACCGGAAGTTGGAAACTGTAAAAATTGGAGATCAACAATGGGTCCTGCCCGATTGACCGGCAACACTTCCCTTACTCATTTCCCGGCCAGATCGGTTGCTCTCCGGGACGAAGTTTCGGCATAGGGATGGATTGGCGACGATCCAAGCACTGGGTTAAACTCCTCCCAGGAAACCCGTGACCCGTAGGTTTCGCTTGACCCATGGCCCCCGTGCCCTGAACCAAGGCCGGGTGATTTGGGTTGGTGGTATCCCATGTCCCAGAGTCGGAACCCTTCGACAAGCTCAGGGCAGGCTCCGGGGACACCCGGCACCCGGCCTGGAAAAGGGCGTGAGCGTTCCAGGCCAGTTCGTCTCACGCCAAGTGGACAGAACTCGCCGGGCGGCAAATGAGCCAGGGGACAAACCAAAACCTAGGGGAGATGAATCTTGAGCTTGTAGCAGATGAAGAGAACCAGGATCGCGCCGAGTGTGGAAAAAATGAGGCCAGCGGGATGAAATCGCTCGTTTTTCGGGCGAGAAATCATGTGAGTAAGGCCGCCGCCGAGGATCGATCCGACGATGCCGAGCACGATTGTCCAGAACATCGTCAGGTGCTCGTGCATCACCGATTTCGCGATAACCCCCGAGAGGAGCCCGATAATGACATACCAGAGTATGTGAAACATGCCTTTCCCTCCATGGTTGCCTTCAGCTGGAACGCCAGTGTTGGCGCGGATTCCCCGCAATTGTACTGCTGCCGAGCGGAACTGCAACACCAACACAACGATTGCGGCCGGAAAACGGGGCGAGCCGGTGTTGTGTTGCGACCGCCCGCCGAATCGAGGGCCCTCGTCGTCGATTTTTCCGACAACGGTCCCTCCGCCGTTTTTTCCGCGATTCGGATTCTGCCGGGAGACGGTGTGATGAAGATAGTCAATTTTATACAGGTTGTTGCGTTGACCCGGGCCCACCTTTGTGGCGGCGGGTCTAGGTCTAGCCATCGGCTCTTGGCTTCCGTCGGCAGGGACAAGATGCAGGTCCCTCGACTGCGGTCGACGCACAATCGGCAACGATTGCGCGCCGAGGTGGGCTCGCGAAGCGTTGCGCGGGAATTCAGAAGCCTGAAGGCTCCCGCTCGCTCCGTTTGATCCCGCGCGGAAGGAGGAGGGACCTTGAGGCCCCGGGATACGGCGGCTCGTCAAAGGGGCTTTCAGGCTCGGTCTGTGCCATCCGCGCACTTCAAATGCATTTCCTAACTTTTCTCGGTCTTAGTCACCCTCAAAAGCTAACTTTTCTAGGTTACAAATCTTCTAAAACACAACTTTTCTCGGTGCATGTTCTCGGTCTATGTGGCGCAAATTCCTAACCTCTCAAGCAAACCTTTGGGGGCCAAAGCTAACCATTTAAGCGAACATTTGAGGGGGTTTCC
>Ga0182027_10008023_pt1 | contig 15443 bp, 12 predicted proteins | sample 712E1DmetaG_FD_121300 | JGI IMG/M metagenome (GOLD analysis project Ga0182027, IMG submission 121300) | Permafrost microbial communities from Stordalen Mire, Sweden - 712E1D metaG (Illumina Assembly) | ecosystem: Environmental > Terrestrial > Soil > Wetlands > Permafrost | place: Sweden...
CATTGAAGCTGTAGGAGGGATACGGCGGATCCCAGCGCGAGATGAACCACTCGGGGTGCTCGATCACCCAGGGTGAGTCGATGCCCATGTGGTTGGGCACCATGTCGCTGGCCAGGCGCACGCCGTGCCGGAAGTCGCGGTCGCGCAGGTTGATGTAGGCCGGCTCGCCGCCAAGATCCTCGGCGATGCGATAGTCGAAGAGCGAATAGGCCGAAGCGACGGCGTCGCGATTGCCGCAGAGTTGCTTGATGGTCTTCGACGCGCGGCTGCGCTCCCACACGCCGATGAGCCACAGAGAATTGATGCCGCGATGGGCCAGCGTAGCCAGCTCCTCATCGGGAATCTCGTCGAGTCGCCCGATGTGCCGGCCGTGTTGCCGGCTCAACTGGGCCAGCCACACGTAAGTGCTCTTGGCCATCAGCACCGCGCCGGGCATCCAGGCCATGTCGGACGAAAACCTCTCGTATTCGTGGAGGGGATCGCCGAAGGTCGGCACCTCGGATCGGCTCACAAACGACGGCCACTGTTGCGGCCCGCGCCTGGTTCCCGGCGGGTTGAACTGCGCCCAGACGGCCAGTTCCTCTTCGCGCAAAATTTCCGCGGCCATCAGCAGGAACCGCTCCAGGCTGTCGCCAATCAGCGGCTTCCAGAGTTGGCGAATGATCTCCAGTTGATCGCTGAGCGACCGTGGGGAGCGCAGCGCCGGCGCGCGCAACAGATCGAGGAGGCTGATCGGCTTCGCGCCCGGCAGCGGGATGAGCGGGCGCGTGGCGAAGTACTCCGGCATCTGCGCCGTCACTTGCTTGTAGACGGTCTTTTCCGCGAGAGCCCGATCCTCGAACAGCTCTTCAAACGGCTTGAACGCCTCATTGCGATTGGCCGACCAAAGCAGAAGCAGCTCTTCGAGCGCGGCAGGGCGGTGCGGCATGCCGCCCGTCTCGCCCGCAAGCCATTGTGCGGGCGTCTCCAAACCGCGCATCACGCTCTGCCCCGGAAAGTGCTCCACAAACGTGAGCAGCATCTTGTCGAGATTGTCGGCGCCTACCTGCGCGCCGAACCAGTCGAGAGCCGCCGTCATCACCTGGGGATCGAACTGCTCGCGATAGCGGGCCATCAGCACGTGGCTGGCTTCGTCGATGAGCCCCATGGCGAAGAGCTGGCCGGCATGAACGGCTTGCTCGGGGTGCTTCTCGACGTCACGCACCTGATTCATGCGGTGCGCGAATTCGCGGCACGCCGATGGATTGGCCAGAATCACGTTGCCGTTGTAAGAGAACAGCGACTCCGCGAAGCCGTAGCGTTCTCGCACCTTCCGCGAAATGTGGAACTCCATGGTCAAGAACCGAACTCCCTCGTGGCCCCGCTCGCCGGGGCGGCGCATCCTGCGGGTGCAACCGCAATCCATGCTAACGGTACACCAATGGGGTGACACCGCCGGAAACTGTGATTTTATCCTCACCGAGCCTCGCGACGCAGCCCGCCTCCCTGGACATCGCCCGCATCCGGACAGCTGGGAACCTGCACGGCAGCCGTTACAAATCATAGCGGCGCAGAGTCTGCAGTTCCTGCGCAGCCATTCGAACGCCTATTGGGTTGTTCGCCGGTAAACCCCTATGATTTGACCTTCGGCGAGAATATGCTGATTGATCGCGGACTGCACTTGATCTCTTGCCGCGCCCGGCGGCAATTGGAGCCGGATATCGAGCGCACACAGCCGGAAAACATAGTGGTGGAGCTCGCCGGCGGGCGGGCAGGGACCGCCATATCCGGTACGGCCGAAGCTGTTGGTCCCCTCGGCAGAACCCTGGGGCATGACGCCCCGGGCCGACGCGCCCTCGGCCAGTCCGCGGGCGCTAGGCGGAATGTTGTAGGCAAGCCAGTGCGTGAAGTCGATCGGGGCATCGGGATCGTTCATCATGAGGGCAACGCTCTTGGTTCCTGCCGGTGCGCCCCGCCACTGCAGACTTGGCGAATCGTTGGCCCCATCGCAGGTATACCGCCGTGGAATAGCCCCACCATTTGCAAAGCTGCTGCTCTGAATCTGCAGAGTGGCGGGCGCTTGTCCTTCGACCGGGGCAGAATGGTGATGCGACAGAGCAAGAAACACCGGCAAACAAGCTAGCGGCGGGATCATTGCGGCAATGATCGATATAGTGCGGCTCCCAGCCCTGGTCTTTCGCAATTCCGGCTTCATCGTTCCTCTGGCAATCGAATCGCAATCCTGGGAACAGCCAAGCTTAACTGCCGCGATCCATCTTGCGCAACACTGCCGTTGCCGCCCGTGCCCCGCTCGATTGCCATGGCGGCAGCGTTGCCGGTAGACTAGGAAGGGCCGGCGCTTGTGCGCAACGCTGCGCGCTTGCCTGGCTCTCGCAGCATCGATCAAATGGCGTAGACCGCGGAGAGGTGGCAGAGCCCGGTTGAATGCACCTGACTCGAAATCAGGCATACTCGTAAGGGTATCGGGGGTTCGAATCCCTCCCTCTCCGCCATTAAGCCTTCCAAGGACATCCTAAGAAGTCCAATCCAGAGCAAGAACACACTGAAAACAAACATTTTATTGCTTTAGAGCGTCCATTTAGCTATTATGGAAGCCAGCAACTCGTGCGGGTACATATGTGGGTACATTCGCCGCGAGCTGTGGGTACATTGCCCAGGAGGTGGCTTCCATGCGGTTGACAGACATCCAGATCAAGCGAATCAAGCCGGGCACGAAGCCCTATAAGGTCAGTGACGGCGGCGGGCTGTTTCTGTGGGTTACGCCAGCGGGCGGAAAGATTTGGCGCTGGACCTATCGGCATGAAGGCCGGGCCAAGCTCATGACCTTCGGTAAATATCCCGATGTGCCGCTGGCATTGGCCAGAGAGCGCCACGCGGAGGCGCGCAAGGTGCTGGCCACCGGCGTAGACCCAATGGCAGAGCGCAAGGCCGAGAAAGCGGCAACGGAAAATTCCTTCCAAAGCGTTGCGCACCTGTGGCTGGCACACTGGCAGGATGGTAAGAGTCCCCGCCATGTGGACTATGTGAAGCGCCGGATGGACGCCGATATTTTCCCCTGCCTGGGCGCGCGCCCCATCGCTTTGATTGAAGCCCCAGAGCTGGTGGTCATGACCAAAACCATTGAGCAACGAGGCGCTCGCGACATTGCCAAGCGCGCCCTGGAGACAACCGGGCAAGTCTTCCGCTTCGCCATTGCCCACGGTTATTCCACCCGCAACCCTGCAAGCGAGATTCGCCCAGGCGACATTCTCAAGTCCGGGCGCAAGGTGAACTATGCCCGCGTGGATGCCCGCGAACTGCCGGACCTGCTCCGGGCGATTGAGGTCTATCAGGGGACGCACGTCACGCGGCTAGCCTTGAAACTCATGGCTTTGACCTTCGTGCGTACCAGTGAGCTGATTGGATCGACGTGGGCAGAGTTTGACACGGAAGCCGCCCGCTGGAACATTCCCGCCGAACGCATGAAGATGCGGACGCCGCACATCGTTCCCCTTTCACGGCAGGCATTGGACGTGCTGGACACTCTCCGCACATTGACGGGCCAAAGCAATTGGCTCTTTCCCGGCGACCGTAATGCGAAGAAACAGATGAGCAACAACACCATCCTCAAGGCACTGGAGCGCATGGGATACAAGGGGCGCATGACCGGCCACGGCTTCCGGGGGCTGGCCTCCACCATCCTGCATGAGCAGGGCTACAACCACGAGCACATTGAGTTGCAGCTTGCCCATGCGCCGCGCAATGCAGTAAGCGCGGCCTACAATCACGCGCTCTACCTGGAGCCACGCGCGAAGATGATGCAGGGATGGGCCGATTATCTGGAGCAGACCCAGCGCGGCGGAAAGGTTCTGCCCTTCCGTGGCACAGCAGCGTAGTTGCGGGTTAATTCTCAGCCGGAACGCTTACCCCTTCCGACTTGAACTTGCGGAAAACTGCCTCTGCGATAGCGTCCGGACCGGATTGATGAAGTGAGGAACTTCCGGAGTTCATCCCCTGGAAAATCTCTCCCTGCCGTTCAGTCGCTACCGTTCCATAGTTCCTGAGCGTAGTCAGAACTTGCTCATGCCCCGAGTTCTGACTCCATGCCTTGTATTCTTCAACGGAACGGCACATCTCTCCACCGAGCCGTGTCAACGTTTTCCGCAAACTGTGCGGGTTAAAGTACGGAAGCCCGGCCCTCTCGAATGCTTCCCTGAAGATCGTCCGAATGGGGCCGGCATTGCTCCAATGCGCCCGCTTCAAACCTACCGGCTCAAACTGGTGATTCTGCCCCAATGCCATTTCAGTCGCCGGAAACAGTGGATCGTCTCCGCCCCATAGCTTCTCTTCCGTGAGGAAATTCACCCAGTCCTCTATAATCTGCCGGACCTCTTCGCCCACGGGAAAGAAGTAGGTAGTAAACGTCTTACTGAATTTCGTCTTCACCTCGCGGGCGTCCTGGTAAACGCAACCTTTCTTCAGGTCCAGATGCTTCATCTTCATCGAAGCAATCGCCGAATCCCTTGCGCCGGTCAACAGCACGAAGGCCACCAGTGCCCGATTCCGGTGTTCGAACTCGTTCCCTTCCGGCATGGCTCCGATCACATGCCTGACCTGCTCCAGCGTCGGCGATGGGCGTTCGCGATGGGCCGTTGCCACCCGCACGTCCTTATCCGACAGGTTGAAGTATTCGGCATCGGAATACTGGAGCCGGGCCTTGTACCCCGGCTGCCCGGCAAGCCAGAAGAAGAAGTCTCTCAACTGCTTCAGCGTGGCGTGCAGCGTCGCCTTGCTCAGCTTCTCCCCGGACCTCTGGCTGGTCTGCTTCGTCAGGTGGCGCTTGAAGGCAATCGCCTGCTCATGGTGGAACGCCTTGAAGCTCTTGTACTGGTTCCACTCCTCGAACCGGCTAAGGGCCTTGGCGGCGGCGTCCACCGTGGGCTCGCTGTGCCGCTTCGCTTCCTTCAAGTAACTGAAGTATGCGCGCTTGATCCGCTCGTTTTCCGGGTTGTGTTTTGTCACGGTTTCTCACCTCTGGCTGATGTCACTGTTTAGGGAGGGTTCTTCTCTCTCACTTACTCGTCAATGTGCCTCCCTAAACGTGATGTCCAATTTCCCCCGAATCTGGTCCAGCTTCGCCAAGCTGGCGCGCCGGTAGATCATCGCGCCGCAGTCCGGGCAGATGCCCTCAAGATTCCCCAGGCGCTCCGTAATCGGCAGGTAATCCGCCATATCTCCGTCGGGTTGTTTAGGAGCGCGACAGCGCACGCAGTAGATTTCCCCCGGCTGGCAGGGCCGCTTGTTCTTCTGTTTCCGGTCACGCAGAAATGCGGACAGTTCAGAACCATGAACTAGCAGAGGCCTCCGCCGGTCCAGCGGCTTCAGCCCGGTTCTGATCCATTGCCGCACAGTGTTCTTATGCGCGCCGAAGAGGCCCGCAATCTCTTCCACGGCGTAACTGCGGTGGGTTTTCACCAACCGGTAATTGGGGTGGCGCTTGGGCATGGCGGTGACCGTCCTATGCCACAGCCTTGCGGGCCGCTTCCAGCTTCGCCACCAGTTCCCGAATCTCCGCGTCCTGCTTTCCGGCGATTCGTGCGGCATTGAGTGCCGCCACCTCGTTAGCAGGCCAGCCCACGGCGCGCCCGCCCAGACTCACCGGATGCGTGAATACTCCATTTGCGATTCGTAGATAAAGCGTGCTGCGTGAAAGGCCTGTTGCGAGTTTCACAGCAGGAAGCCGCAGGATGGCTTGAGTCATTGTCGATTCTCCCTGAGCGATTCAGGACCGCTCAGGAAAGACCGTAGCTGTGCGAATTGGGCGATAAAAGCCCACTGTCCGCCCCGCTCGACTTCGCATTTTCGGCGCTTTTCTGGTGTTGGGGAGGGAATCCAGCCGCGTCACAGCGGCGGCGATTTGGTGTTTCCTCTGCGGAACGCTGCTGAACACAAGCTGATTCCGGGCAGCAAGCTGGGCGAAAAAATTCCGCCCAACTTTTTCACCCCTTCATGTGTTTGCGAATGGTCTCGGCGCTGCGCCCGTGGGCAATGTCCGACTTGGCAATCTGCTGTGAATACCAAACGTCCGACATCTCAGGGCGGCGCTTCTTCAGCGCCCGGTACTCTTTCCGCCAGCTCTCATGCAAGTCATGCGTTGCCAGCTTGCCTGCTTCGCGTCGCGCATTGCTGGGGGTATACCGGCTGTCCCCCGTGGTGGCCGCGTCCACCAGATACCGGACTGCCGCCCCGTCTACGGAATAACCGTCCGGCCCGCTCCGCACCACCTCGGCCAGTGGAACCGCATTTTGCCCGGCCACCAGTTCCAATGCGCCGTTCGCTCGTAGGCAAATCATCTGGCTGCGCCGCTTGCCCATCACAAGACCAAGCTCCCACAGTCCTGCACCGGCCTTGCGTTGGCTGCCAGGCCGCAGGCCCAAGCTCTGCGCAACAAACGCGCCCACGGCTTCCGCGCCACAACGCCACTGCCTCAGCCGTTCGGCAGATACTGCTACCCGGTTGATGTCATCCCGCTTGTCGCAGACAACATACGAAGTCGTGGCACTGGCCCCGGCAGGGGGTGTTTGCACCGGCATAACGCATTCTTGTTCACAGCCCGGACATACCACGCTGACAGCCGGGCTCGCCTTTACAAGCAGCTTTTGCGATTTCAGTCCCCGCACAGCCTCTGCGGGCCACCGGCTCAGTTCCTCTTCGCTCACCAACGCCGCCGCGTCCCGGCTGGCTCCCACGCGCTCCAGCAACTCCAACAACGCCTCCAGCGGCGTCATACCTCAGCGGCCTCCGCCTTCGCCCCTTCCATGCTTTCCGTTGGCTCCCGTGGCTCGATACCGGAGGCCACCAGCATCTCGCGAAGTCTAAGGTCCGCATCGTCATACTTCAGCGAGCAAGAGTTGGGATAGGTAATCCGCACCGTCACCGATTTCGGCTTCTCATGGGGCTTTGTCGCTACCAGCGCCGCCAGTTCCACCTGCGTCACGTAATAGGTCCGCAGCCGCACCGGCCCCATCACTTGATCCAGCAGATCGTAGATGGCTTCCCGGTTGGCAGCGGCATCCGCTTCCAGCGTGATGCGGTCAGTTTTGACAACCTTCGATGTTAAGCGCAGTTTCTTCACTGCCACACTCTGGATGCCGCTGGCCGGATCGTAGTCAAACTGGAAATCCCGCTTTCGGAGCGGATTCAGATCGTAAACACTGTCATCCGTGGGGTCCGGCGGCAACTCCGGCAAATTCAGAATTGCGGTGGCAAACATCGCTTGCAACGGCTCAACGGCCTTATTCGCTCCGCGACAATTCAGGTCCAGCGTCCCTTCTTTCTGCGAGTACACATAGATCACTTCAAAGGCCGGGTTGTGCGGCCTGGGCGCGAACTCGCCTTCCACCCATTCCAGGCTTCGCTGCGAGTAATCCTCCGGGTAGGCAAAGAAGTAGTCCAGTTCGCCCCGGCGTAACGTCTCTACTAAGCAGTTATTGCCCCGCCCTTCCGTGCGGTGAAAGTAGTCGCGGATACTCGCCGCCAGCGCCTGCCGTCCCTCTTCATGTACCGATGCCTCCTGGTGCGGAAACCCCTTCCGCTTGCGCCAGTAGGGTAGGTTGTCCGCATGGTAGAAGTGCGTTGCGCCCTTCCAGAACTGGGGGTAATCCAGAAATGTCACCATCGCCCGCTCAGAATGGTTGGCCAGCGCCGCCAGCTTCTCCACCAGTTCCGTGTACGCTTCCGGCGTCTCTCGCAACTGCCACTCCGCTTCATCCCGAATCGCGCACCAGCCCTTTTCGCAGCTCATCGCGGAGATTTCCCCTAGCTCGGCATCCATTTCCTTGCGCTCGCCTTCCGGCAACTCCAGCCAGGCGGCGAACAGCGCATCTGGCTTGGCTTCCTTCATCGCCGCGAAGTCCAGCTCCGCAAAAAGCCCACGCTCCTGAAAGTAGCGGGCCAGAAGTCGGTTTGGCATCTGCCGGAAGAAGTCTCTGGTGGTGTAATTTCGGGCCATGCGGTCCCCCTTCACGCCGGGAGTGATCTGAACGCCCTCGGACGGTATAGCATTGATTCGTACACTCTTAATTGTATTCTCAGTTCGTGCAGCCTGGTGGATAGGGCGAAGGGGGTGCAGCATGGCTTCCAAGCACCAAATGACAGGAATGCTCGGCGTGTATTTGGTTGCCGCCGAACTCTCGAAACACGGGTTTATCGTGTCCCCAACATCGCGCAGCGCCGCTGGCGCAGACCTCTTGGTAACCGATCAAAAGTGCCAGAAGGCTTGGTCGGTCCAGGTAAAGACCAACAACAAGCCAGCCAATTTCTGGCTGGTCGGTGCTAAGGCTAAGGAAATCGCTTCGGACAGCCACATGTATGTCTTTGTAAATGTCGGCAAAGGTGACCGGGCAGAATACATCGTGGTTCCGAGTACCCACGTGGCCGCAAAGGTTGTCCATGAAAAGAGCACGACCGGCTCTGAGTGGTACTCATTTGTTAGGTCCGCCCGCTTGGTTCCTGGCGAAGGATGGGAGCTTTTTGGCGATCCCCATGGAAGCACCGCAACCGACAGAACTGGCACGAACTGATTTGTAGGAGTTCATTAGAGGATGGCCCAGTTGGAAAACATCGAAGCAATCGAGGCCCGGCTCTGGCGTGCGGCTGATCTTCTGCGGTCTGGCTCGGAGTTTGCCAGCAACGAATACTTCATGCCCGTCATGGGCCTGATCTTCCTGCGCCACGCCTACAGCCGTTTTCTTGCCGTCAAGCCTCAAATCGAGCAGTCTCTGCCCTCGCGCCACGGCGTCATCCGCGCCCTCACCAAAGAGGACTTCAGCCAGAAAGGGTCCATCTTCCTTCGGCCCGAGGCGCAGTTCGACTACTTCATCACCAAGGCCAGTGACACCAAGCTGCCCGACATCATCGTAAAAGCAATGGAGACGATTGAAGAGGATTACTCCGGCCTGAAGGGCGTCCTGCCCAAGCAGGAGTACCAATCCATTCCCTACGATCTGCTCGGCGACCTGGTGCGCACACTCAACCCCGAGGAGCTGAAGACCGCCTCCGGCGATGTCTTCGGGCGCATCTACGAGTACTTCCTCACCAAGTTTGCCGATCTCAAGGCCCACGACGGCGGCGAGTTCTTTACGCCCATCTCGCTGGTGCAGTTCATCGCCAACGTCCTGGAGCCGACATCGGGCACGGTTCTCGACCCGGCCTGCGGTTCCGGCGGAATGTTCGTGCAGAGCGCCCGCATCGTCGAGCAGCGCCACCAGAATCCTTCCCAGCGCCTCACCTTCCGTGGCTACGAAAAGAACAAGACCACCGTTAATCTGGCCAAAATGAATCTGGCCGTCCACGGCCTCGAAGGCGACATCCAGCAGAACATCACCTATTACGACGACCCGGTCAATCTGCTTCACAAGTGCGATTACGTTCTGGCCAATCCGCCTTTCAATGTGGATGAGGTCGATGCAGGCAAGATTGCCAACGACCCGCGCCTTCCCTTCGGGCTGCCGGGCGTGACCCTGGCCAAGGGCAAGAAGAACGGCGACGACAAGGGCAAGGGCCGCGTCCAGAATGGCAATTACCTCTGGATTCAGTACTTCTATAGCTACCTGAACGCCAAAGGCCGCGCCGGGTTCGTCATGTCGTCGCAGGCATCGAGCGCGGGCCGGGATGAGGCCAAGGTCCGCCAAAGCCTTATCAAGACCGGCCATGTAGACATCATGGTGGCCATCCGGTCGAACTTCTTTTATACCCGCACCGTTCCCTGCGAACTCTGGTTTCTCAACAAGGCCAAACCAGCCGAACACCGCGACAAGGTGCTGATGCTCGACGCACGCGGCGTTTATCGCAAGGTCACGCGCAAGATCTACGACTTCAGCCCCGAGCAGCTCCAGAACCTGCTCTCTATCGTCTGGCTCTATCGCGGCCAGCCGGAGCGCTTCCGGGCCCTGGTGGCCAGCTATCTCAATCGCACGCGGACCGAAGCCGCCGAGGTTCCTGCGCTGGTAGCAGCGTTTGAAAAGGCATCTGCCGCTCTGGAGAAGCTGACGCGGCCCTTCTTGCAGACCATGGCTCACGACGCCGCGCACGCCACGCCACTCGATGAGTTCCTCGCCGCCAGCCAGCAGTTCCAAACCGATGCCAAGGCTCTGCTTGTGGCGCTTAAGGCCCTGCCCGCAGCCGAAGAGAGCGACCAGGCCGGGAAACTCAAGAAGAAGACAGAGGACGCCGCGCCTACGGCGGAGAAGACCCGCGAACTGGGCAAGCAGGCCGATCATCTCTTCAAGCTCGCCGAGCGGTTGCTTGAGGTCTGCGAAAAGTCACTCGACTCCAAAGCCAGCGATGAGTGGAAGAACAAGGATGTCAACCGCGCCCGTAAGGAGATGGACGAGGCCCGCCACGCGCTGGTCGAGGGGCTGCGGCTGGTTCGCTACTTCCACCGCCAGGCCGTCTGGCTCACCGAGCGCTTCCCGGATGCCAAGCTCGTTGATGTGCTCGGGCTGGTGAAGCTCGTAGATAAGGCAAAGATTGAGAAAGAAGACTGGAGTCTTACGCCGGGCCGCTACGTGGGCGTCGCGCCTGAGGAGGTGGACGAGGACTTCGACTTCGAGGAGACCATGCGCGATCTGCATCTGGAACTCGAAGGGCTGAACGAAGAGGCCGCTGAACTCGTCAAAACCATCGCTCGAAACTTCAAGGAGCTATGCGCGTGAGCTGGACACGAAAGCCCCTTGCGGAGGTAGCCGATTTTTGTCTGGGCAAGATGCTCGACGAGAACAAGAATCGGGGGCAATTATTGCCCTACCTCGCGAATATCAATGTCCGATGGGGGAATTTCGACATCGACGATCTACGCCAGATGCGATTTGAGGAAAAGGAGCTTGATCGGTTTGGGCTGAAACCTGACGACATTGTCATGTGCGAGGGCGGTGAACCTGGGCGGTGCGCAATCTGGCAGGACCAACTCCCTGGGATGATGTTTCAAAAGGCCCTGCACCGCATTCGTCCACATGACTGCATTGATAGTCGATTCCTTTTCTACCTCTTTCTGAAGATGGGGCGGAACGACGAGTTCTTAGGTCTCTTTACGGGCTCAACGATCAAGCATCTGCCTAAAGAAAAGTTAGCTAAGGTGGTTGTCGCTTTTCCTAAAATCGATGTTCAGAAACGCATTGCTGCAACACTATCAGGCTATGATGACCTGATCGAGAACAACCGGCGGCGGATTGCGCTGCTGGAGCAGGCGGCGCGGCTTTTGTATGAGGAGTGGTTCGTCCGCTTCCGCTTCCCCGGCCACGAGCTAATCAGAAAGCGCGAAGTTCGGCCTGAACAGTGGAGGCGAAAATTCATCTCGGAAATTGTAACGACGCAATACGGTTACACGGACAGCGCCAGCGTTGAACCAATCGGCCCCAAGTTTCTTCGGGGAACCGACATCAACAAGACCTCCTATATCGATTGGGACTCTGTTCCGTACTGCTCGGATCGGAACCTGAGTTTCGAGCAGTATGCATTGAGACCGAATGACATCCTCGTAATCCGAATGGCCGACCCAGGGAAAGTGGCTATCGTGGAACAGGAGATTAGGGCAGTTTTCGCCTCCTATCTCGTGCGCCTTCAAATCCTTCCCGACGCAGAGGTCCACTCACTTTACCTTTTCTATGTAATGGCGAGTCCCGCGTATAGCGGCTACATCTCCGGTTCCAGTGAAAAATCAACTCGAAAGAGCGCTTCAGCACCTCTACTTACGAACTTCGAAATTAGGATTCCACCGCCAGAGTTGCAGCAACAGTTCGTGGATACAGTTGGGACTTGGCGTAAACAGATCAATCTTCTTCTACGGCAAAATGGGCTTTTGGTTAAGGCCAGAGACCTGTTACTCCCTCGACTAATGAGCGGCGAGGTGGAAGTGTGAAGTACACCGAAGACCAACTCGTTCAACGGACGACCGCCGAGTATCTGCACGACCATCTCGACTGGGAGACCGTCTACGCCTACAACGAGGAGGACTTCGGCCCCGAGAGCCTGCTGGGCCGCAAGAACGACCGCGAAGTTGTTCTCACCCGCTATCTGAAAGCGGCGCTGGTCAAGCTGAATCCCGGCCTGCCGGTGGATGCTTACCACGAGGCCGTGCGCCAGATTGTGGAGATCAGCGCCAGCCAGACCATTCTGGTGGCCAACCGCGAAAAGTACAGCCTGCTGCGCGACGGCGTGCAGGTTGCCTCTCGAAGCCCCAAGGGCGAGCTGGTCAAGAAGACTCTGCACATCTTCGACTTCGAGCACCCACGGGAAAACCACTTTCTGGCCGTGCGCGAACTATGGGTGCGCGGCGACATCTACCGTCGGCGGGCCGACCTGATCGGCTTTGTCAACGGCCTACCGCTGGTCTTTATGGAGTGCAAGAACGTCCACAAGAATCTGGAGCGCGCCTACAACGAGAACCTGAGCGACTATCGCGAGACCATCCCGCACCTCTTCCACCACAACGCTCTCATCATCCTGGCCAACGGCGTACAAGCTAAACTCGGCAGCATAACGGCGAAGTACAAGTTCTTTCACGAGTGGAAGCGCCTTGAGGAGAAAGAGCGCGGCGTTGTGGACATGGAGACGCTGCTCCGGGGCGTCTGCGGCAAAGAGAACCTGCTCGACATCTTCGAGAACTACATCCTCTTTGACGACAGCGGCGAGCAGACCGCCAAGATCATCGCCAAGAACCACCAGTACCTGGGCGTGAATGCGGCCATCGAGAGCCTGAAGGATCGGGAGGCGCGAGGCGGCAAGCTGGGCGTCTTCTGGCATACGCAGGGCAGCGGCAAGAGTTACAGCATGGTCTTCTTTGCCCGCAAGGTGCATCGCAAGATCGGCGGCAACTTTACCTTTCTGGTCTGCACCGACCGCGAAGACCTGGATAAGCAGATCTACGATACCTTTGCCGGATGCGGCGAGGCGAACAACGACAAGGAGCCCTGCCGCGCCTCCTCCGGCCACCATCTGCGCGACCTGATCGGACAGCAGAAGTCCTGCATTTTCACGCTGATTCAAAAGTTCAACGAGAGCGTCTCGCCCAATTCGCCCTGGTCGCAGCGGGACGACATTATTGTGTTGAGCGACGAGGCGCACCGCACCCAGTACGGCACCCTGGCGCAAAATATGCGCGACGCCCTGCCACAGGCAAGTTTCCTGGGCTTTACAGGGACACCGCTGATCCAGGGCGAGGATGAGCAGACAAAGCGAATCTTCGGCGGCTATGTAAGTACATACGACTTTCAGCGTGCTGTGGAAGATGGCGCGACGGTCCCACTCTTCTACGATGCGCGGGGCGAAAAGCTCGGCATTGCCACCACTGCACTTAACGAGAAAATCGCGACGGTCGTGGAACAGGCAGAAATCAACGATCAGGATGTGGCTCAACGTCTGGAAGCCGAACTCAAGCGGGATTACCACATCATCACCGCGAAGAAGCGCCTGGAGCAGGTGGCTGAGGACTTTGTGCGGCAGTTCTCCGACGGCTGGGAGAGCGGCAAGGCGATGCTGGTGTGCATCGACAAGATCACCTGCGTGCGCATGTACGAGCTGATCCTGCCGCTCTGGGAGAAGCGCATCCACGAGCTGGAGGCCGCTCTCAAGGAGATTGACGACGACCAGGAAGTGCAGTTCCGCACACGGCAGATTGCCTGGATGCGAGAGACGCTGATGGCCGTGGTAATAAGCGAAGAACAGGGCGAGGTCGAGCGCTTCAAGAAGTGGAAGCTGGACATCAAGCCCCACCGCAAACTCATCAAGGAAGGCTTTGAACTGCCGGATGGCAAACGCCTGGCCGTGGAGACCGCCTTCAAGCGGGAATCGCATCCGTTCCGCGTGGCGATTGTGTGCGCGATGTGGATGACGGGCTTCGATGTGCCGAGCCTTTCAACGCTGTATCTGGATAAGCCGCTCAGGGCGCATACGCTGATGCAGGCCATTGCACGCGCCAACCGAGTGAACGAAGGCAAAGAGAACGGCCTGATCGTGGATTACTGCGGCATCCTGAAGAATCTGCGAAAGGCGCTGGCCACCTTTGCCGGGCGTGGCGACGAAGGCCACGGTGGTGGTGACGGGAGCGTTGATCCAACCCGGCCTAAAGAGGAACTGCTGGAGGCTTTGGCACAGGGAATCGACATGGTGCGTGCCTTCTTGACGGAGCACGGGGCATCGCTTGACGACATCAAGAATCTGACTGGATTTGCGCGCAATGCGGCGATTGTGAAAGCCAAGGAAGCAGCGAACGAAAGCGACGAGTCGAGGAAGCGCTTTGAGATTCTGTGCCGCGCAGTCTTCAGTATGTACAAGTCCTGCTTTGGCGAGGAGCGGCAACGCGACTTCCGCAACGACCGCGACGCCATCAACATCGTTTACAAGAGCCTTCAGGACGACAAGCAACACGCCGACATCTCCGAGATTATCCAGTTTCCATTCTGTGATTGATGAAGCGATTGCGACACGAACGGTTAGCAATGAACCAAGCAAGGTGTACGACATCAGTAAGATCGATTTTGAACGTCTGCGGCAGGAGTTCCGCAGAACTCAAGCGCCGAATACGACCGTACAAAATCTGCGCTTAGTGATTGAAAAGCGTCTTCAGCGAATGATTGCGCAGAACCCCTTGCGGACAGACTTCCAGGAACACTACGAGCAGATTGTCCGGGAGTACAACCAGGAGAAGGACCGCGTCACGATAGAAAGGACATTCGAGGAACTGCTACGATTTGTTGGGGAACTGGACGAGGAGCAGTCACGAGCCATTCGGGAAGGACTCGATCCAGAAAGCCTCGTCTTGTACGACCTTTTGATGAAGCCAGCCCTTGCGCCGAATGAAATTGCTCAAATTAAGAAAGTTGCGATGGAATTACTATCCACGCTAAAGGAAGAAAAGCTCAAAGTAGACCAGTGGCGAGACAAAGAAGGCACACGCGACGCCGTGCATTCTGCGATTTTTGACTTCCTCTATAGCGATAAGACCGGGTTGCCATCGGCGTACAGCGAGGACGAGATCAAAGATCGTTCGGACAGAATCTTCCAGCATGTTTTCTATGCTTACCCAGTGATTCCCTCACCAATCTTCGCCGTAGGCGCGGCAGCGGAATGAGAATCAAATGGAATTGGGTTCGCAGCCTATGAAAAGCCAGTTCAAGACACTCGCAGAGTTGGCCAGCATCACCCCAGGGTTCTCGCCTAAGCCCGATGAGCGGCGCAAGACTGGGCGGTATCTGCTGCTCGGTGGGCGGAACATCAAAGATGGAAAACTCGTCACGACTTCCGCTGATGCATACGTGGATGAAATCGATCGGGAGAGCTTCCGCCGTGCGATGGCCCACCCCGGCGACATTATTGTCTCAACACTCTTTGATCGCCGAAAGCTCTATCAATACGCCGAAAACGACCCTCCAGCGGTTGTGAATAGTAGTTGCGCCATTATAAGAGCA
>Ga0182027_10008024_pt1 | contig 15442 bp, 15 predicted proteins | sample 712E1DmetaG_FD_121300 | JGI IMG/M metagenome (GOLD analysis project Ga0182027, IMG submission 121300) | Permafrost microbial communities from Stordalen Mire, Sweden - 712E1D metaG (Illumina Assembly) | ecosystem: Environmental > Terrestrial > Soil > Wetlands > Permafrost | place: Sweden...
ACCACTTATTCGTCAAATGTAGCCAGAGTTAATCAGGTTTTACAGGTAGCGGAAAAATTCGGCCGAAAAGTCTGTTTTGTCGGTCGCTCCGTGATTAAAGTTAAAGATATCGCTCAAGATTTAGGTTATATCCGCATGCCAAAAGATATGGAAGTCACTCCGCAACAATTAAAGAATTATAAAGATTCGGACATTGTGTTGTTGGTGGCAGGGAGCCAAGGACAGGAGAATTCGGCGCTTTCCAGGATTGTCAGCGGAGAATTCAAGGAAATTCATTTAACTTCTAATGATGTGGTAATTTTTTCGGCGGATCCGATTCCCGGCAACGAAGTTTCGGTATACGCTTTAGTTGATGATATTGCCAGAATCGGCGCCAGAGTAATCTATTCGGCGCTCTCTAATCAGTTTCATGTTTCCGGACATGCCTCCTCGGAGGATTTAACTTTAATGATGAATTTAGTTAATCCGAAAATGGTTTTGCCGATTGGTGGCACATACCGGCAAATGGTGCAATACCGTAATTTAGCGGAAAAGCAGGGGTTTGAACCGAAAAATATCCTACTGTTGGAAAACGGACAGGAAGTGCTTTTCAATCAAAATGGAGCCAGAACGGGCAAGAAATTAAATTTGGAAAATGTGTATGTTGACCAGATTTCCGGTGAGGAAGTAGAAGGCTTTGTGCTTCGGGATAGACAAAAATTGGCAACGGATGGAGTAGTGGTGGTGTTGACGGAAGTGGCGGCCAGCGGAAGGGTCGATAATTTGGATATTGTGGTAAAAGGTCTTTCGCAGCAAGAAACAGCCGATATTCAAAAAAGTCTGGCGGCCGAAATAAAAACACAATTGGTAAAAAGACAAGGGCTAAGAGATAGATTCCTAATGCGTAAGGCCATTAGTGAGATCTCGGAAAAGGCTATTTTTAAGAATTTACGCAAACATCCGTTAATCCTCCCTGTAATTATTGAAGTTTAAGCTGTTTCTCAGGGAAATAACATACAATTTTCTTGAGCGCTTCGAGGGGCAACTTGAAGCGCTTTTTTAGTGGCAAACTTGTAGTCCTCTATTAAAATATCTATAATGGTATGTATGGCCCGAAGGCATTATCGAAAGCATAAGTTTAAAGTCAAACTCAAAAAAAACACGGTCTATTCGGTCGTGGCCTTTTTAATTATTTTAGGCGGATTTCTTCTCGGACTTTCTTATACCCGCCGGGGCTCCTCTTTCATTTCGTTAAACGATTACGTAATTAATTATTTTGGCATGCTTGGACTTTTACTTCCCGTGCTCTTAATTCTCTTCGGCTTCTTCTTCTTGAAACTTAAAATGTTTCTTTCCAAACCTAACGTTGCCATCGGATTTTTAATCTTCTTTGTTTCTCTTTTGGGTCTTTCCAAAGCCGGTTCGGCCGGACTCTACTTAAATCAATTATTGTCGGAAATAATCACCGAGCCCGGAGCATTCCTGGTTTACCTGGCCGGACTTTTTGTCGGTTTGGTTGTTTTTTTCGATACCTCGGTTGACGAACTAGCGGCAATCTTAGGCTCAATTATGGCAGTTCTGCAAAAACTTGTCCCCGGCCGCGCTTTAGCGTTCTTTAAGAAGAAACCCTCCGGTTTGGAAAAGCAGATGGTGATTAAAGGCATGGATAAAGAAATGCAAATGCCAAAAGATGTCAAGATTAATTCGGCCGCGCCGCTTAAAAAAAACGAAACACCTTTGATTTCGGACAAACTGGTAATGAATACTCCCGGGCGAGCCGGAATCTGGCATTTGCCGCCTCTGGATTTATTGTCTAATGAGTCGACGCAAAAAGCCGACCGGGGAGACGTGAAGAAAGTCGCCGCTAAAATCGAAGAAACACTCAAGAGTTTCGGGATTGGCGCCAGAGTGGTCGAAGTTAACCTCGGCCCGGCCGTTACGCAGTACGCTTTGCAGATCCCTCTTGGTACAAAAGTCTCCAAAATCACCAATTTGGCTAATGACCTGGCGCTAAATACCGAAGCGCCGACCGGCCAAATCAGGATTGAGGCGCCGATTCCGGGTCGAAATCTGGTCGGTATCGAAATCCCGAACAGAAGTCTCGAGGTTGTCACTTTAAGAACCATGCTTTCTTCGGATTTGATGCGAAAACACAAATCAAAACTGGCGGTATCCCTGGGTTTGGATGTTTCGGGCAATCCGTTGATGGCCGATATCGGAAAAATGCCGCATGTTTTGATTGCCGGAACTACCGGCTCCGGAAAATCGGTGCTCATCAATTCTTTTATCGCTTCGCTTTTGTTTAGAGCTACACCCGACGAGCTAAAACTGATTTTAGTTGACCCGAAACGGGTGGAATTAACCGGCTATAACGGTATTCCGCATTTGATGACACCGGTTATTGTGGAAGTCGACCAGATTCTGGCGTCTTTAAAGTGGGCTCTTGGAGAAATGGACAGACGCTATAAAACTTTTGCCGAGCGGGGAGTCAGAAATATCGACGGTTACAATGAACTGGCCGGTTTCCAGACTTTGCCCTACATTGTCATTTTCATTGACGAGTTGGCGGATTTAATGGCTTATGCGCCGGTTGAGGTTGAAGATGCGATTGCTAGGTTAGCCCAGATGGCCAGGGCCACCGGAATCCATTTAGTCGTTTCCACCCAACGTCCGTCGGTTGACGTTATCACCGGTTTGATTAAGGCCAACATTCCCTGCCGCATCGCCTTTAACGTTTCGTCAATGATTGACTCCCGCGTTATTATTGATATGCCGGGCGCGGAAAAACTGTTGGGACGGGGAGATATGCTGTATATCCCGCCGGAGCAAGCCAAACCGACCCGTATTCAGGGCGCATTCGTTTCGGAAAAAGAAGTGCGGGGGCTGGTCGATTTCTTAAAGAACGAAAACCCGCCGGTTGAATATACCAAAGAAGTGCTGGCCGAGCCCTTGGTGATTAAAAGGGGAATGGCTTCAACCGGGGATGGCGGACGCGATCCGTTATTTGCCGAGTCCATCAGAACAATTTGCCAACACGATAAAGCCTCGGCGTCGCTTTTGCAAAGAAGACTTTCCATCGGTTACTCAAGAGCGGCCAGAATTTTAGACCAACTCGAGGCGGCCGGGGCGGTTGGAAGAGCCGAAGGCAGTAAACCGAGAGACGTTTTAATTCGGGACGCCGAAGAATTTATCGCAACACTCGAATAGCCTCTAGCTTATGATAAAATCCGGAGAAAAACTACAGCAGACCAGACTGGAAAAGGGTTTAAGCCTGGAAGATGTCGCTAAATCGACAAAAATAAAGACGGAGTTCTTGTCTTTTATCGAAGAGGGAGAATACCAAAAACTTCCTTCTCCTTCCTATGCTTCCGGTTTTGTTAGGAATTACGCCCGTTTCCTAGGTCTTCCCGACGAAGAAATCTTGGCGCTTTTCAGACGTGAATTCGACGAGGAGAAAGCTTATAAAGTTTTACCTAAAGGGTTTGAAAATACGCAGGGATTTCCGCTGCTTAAGTTCAAAGTCCGGCAGGCAGTCCTTATTTCGGCAGTGATACTGATAATTTTTAGCGGTTACTTGCTCTGGCAATACCGCGACGCTTTTTTAAATCCGCCGCTTGAGATAACGTCACCTTCAAGCAGTACCGTTTCATCGTCACAAATAAAAGTCTCGGGGAAAACCGATGCTAATACCACGGTTTATGTCGACCAAGACGTAGTTTCGGTTGACCAGAACGGGAACTTTGAGAAAGTGATTAACGTTTTTCCCGGAGAAGCCGATATTACGGTAAAGGTTGTCAATAAATTTGCTAAAGTAACAGAGAGAAAAATACAGATTGATGTAAAGACAGGTACTTGACATTAGCTTCCAATTGAGCTAGTTTTAGATACATGATAGATCCTGCCCAAACAGCGTTATTTATAGTCATAATCGTCCTCACGGTTCTTCTGGTCGTGTTAGGAATTCAAGTCTTTTTTATCTTAAGGGAACTTCGAAAAACCATTTACAAAGTCAATAAAGTTTTGGATTATACGGAAACGATTACGGAAAGCGTTAGCAAACCGATTGCTTCTTTTTCGACTCTGGCGATGGGACTAAGAACCGGTGCCACAATTGCCAAAATTTTCCAGGGCGACAAAAAACATAAAAAAGATGAATGACAGTAAATTTCACAGTGGATTTTTATTGGGACTTTTAATCGGCGGCGGAGCCGTATTTTTGTTGGGAACCAAAACCGGCCGCAACCTGGTAAAAATAGTTTCCGAGCGGGGAATGGATGGAATTGTCGAGCTATTGGAAGAGTATAATTTTGAGGACCTGGGAGAACTGGACGATGAGGGCGAAATGCCTACGGAAGAAGTTCAAAATAATTCAGAAGAGACTAATCACGAAGAGGAAGTTCACGAACATAAGACAGAAGATAAAAAAGAATCCCCGAAAAAACACTTCTTCAAAAGAATCAGAAAATAGTCCAGAAACAAGAGGTGTCTTAGAAATTCCCGCGTTTTTACGACAAAAGAATTAATTTAGATTGATTTAACAATCTAAACTTCATGCAATTCTGTTTTGACATACAGGGTAAATTAGCGTAGTATATGCATATTAACGCCTCAGCCAGTACTACAAAGTCCGCTGAGGTTTTTTAATGTTTACTTTCTGGAATTTTAGGTGAAAAAGATGTTATGCGACATTGAGATTGACTACTTGACACAAAGCGTGCCATCTTTGCTATAATCTCGTTAGATACTTCATTTAGAGCAGTCTGTTTAATGAGACGTGCGAAGTTCGCACTTCCTTAAGTGGATAGTTCAAGCGGATTGCTCCAAGTGAAGTATTTTTTATAAGTATCGGGGATTACTATTTTTAGTAAAAAACTTTTTATTACAAATATCATGAATAGCTCCTATTTTATCTTTCACAATTTCATAATAGTCTCTTTTGTCGTTTTCAAAGACTTGAAAAACAGCATGAGCAATATAATCTGCAACTTGTAATCCGCCATGGGTATAGTGCGGATTATGTTGGTAATTAAGAGTAACGTTTGATTGTAATTTAGGATGAGCTTGTATATATTCAAGCCTACTACTTTCAACCTCTGTTACTAATTCATTTCTTAGTTTTAGCTTACTATCTTTTCTTGAAAAAATTATTTCAGTGTTTGGCACTTGGTGCATTAGATTTCTTAATAATTGTCCCGACATAACTCCATATAATTTACCCGGATTTTACTGTAATGAGGCATGACATTTTAATTTTTCAACAACTAGAACATCTATCTTAATATCCAAAGTTGTAATAAAAGTTAAAAACAGCTCTTTTATTTGAGGGTAATCTGTTTGTGCATGAAATGAGTCTAATGTATATGAGGGAGAAAATATGCTAACGAGAGATTTGTCTTTGAGTAAACTTAGTCTAAACTCAGTTATCTGTTGTTGTAATAATAATTGGTCGTTAGAACGAATAGCTGCAAGAATCAGGAATTTCGTAGCAGTTCCATCTATAACTAAATTATTTCCTTTTGCAGAATAAATCTCTGGCTTGCCGGATTCATCAAAGAATATATATTGTATATTTGGTTTCACTTCAATAAAGTTTAGCAGAGTAGTAAATTAAAGTAAAATTATTGGGTTGATTGCTCAAAAAATCTATATTTAGTTTAGGTGTTTTTAGTAAGAAAAGAAGCTAGAAATTAAAGATGTCTTAGACATTCCCGCGTTTCACAAAATAATTTATTGGCCGTATTTGGCGATGTTGGCGTTGTGGCCGGCTAATGTGGTTGCGAAATGCAAATGCCCCTTACTGTCGGCAAAGAAATAAAGGTAATCCGTTTTACTTGGTGCTAAAGCTGCCTGAATTGACGATAGTCCCGGGTTGGAAATTGGGCCGGGTGGAAGTCCGGCGTTTTTCCTCGTATTGTATGGAGAGTCTACCAATAAATCATCGGCGGTTAAATCTTTTTTCCACCATGTCTTAGTATCGGCCTGGAAGCCTAAGGCATACATCACGGTCGGATCGGAGCCTAAAGCCATGTCAATATTTAGTCTATTTACGAAAACCGATGCCACCAGCGGACGGTCTACTTGAAACATCGCTTCTCTTTCAATTATTGAAGCCAAAATAATGGTTTGTGCTTCGGTTAAAACGGTCGTTTTGCTGTTTTCGACACCGGCGTATTTCTTGTCAAAGTTACTGCGCATCATCGTTACTACCGCATTTACATCTGCATCCCTGGGGATTAAATAAGTATCGGGGAAAAGATAACCTTCGTTAGCGTCCAAAACCAAGCGCCAGGACTCGTTGTAGCTGGGGATTTTGGTTTTTAATAAATCGGCGATTTCATCTGAGCGTAGCCCTTCGGGAACGGTCACCCAAATATCCAGGGTCCCGTGGGTTAAACCGCCGGCGACTTGGGTCATACTCATGGCAGAATTAAGCCGGAAATCTCCGGCCTGGATTTGCTTATCTAATCCTTCAAAGCGGGTATAAAGAAAGAAAACGATCGGGTCGCGGATTAAGCCGGCAGCTTTTAGATTGTTGGCGATTTCCCGGACCCCCTCCTCGTTTTTAACCACAAAAATCCGGGGAGTGCTGTTTGTGACATTGACCGGCAGAAGTCCGTTTTTCCACCAGAGTAAAAGTCCCGAAGAAAGAATGGCTAAAAGGACGATGACTGTCAGTACTCTTTTCATTTATGCGTATTTAATAATCGGAAAGTTCACCAAAGAGTCTTTCCCCTCCTTAAGATTATACACATTTTGGCTAAAAAGTGTATAGAGCACGTCATTTTTGCTAAATTTTTCGCCGGTTTTTTTATTCAGGTAAATGCCCGCGCCTTTTTGGGACGGCGCGCCTAAGATTTTGGCAACGGCGGTAATATTCTGGGAATTTAATTCTTTGACGACACCTGCTTTGTCCGCTTTTTCCTCCAAAGTATATTTACCTAATTTTAAATCGCCGCTTTTGACGTTTGGATTGCCGCCCTGGGCTTTGACAATCTGTTTTAATTTCTCCAAAGCCCGTCCGGATTGCAGTAAATCCGTCGCCCAACCATAAGCATTGCCGTAAATTTCTTTGGTCGATTTTCTTAGTTCCAAAGAGCTGTCTTCAAGGCAAATCTCCAACAGGTTGGCCGCTAAATTCAAAGCGCGGATCTCCAGATCCAAAGGCCGGTCTTTTGTCTGTTCTAAAACTTTTAAACTTTCCCTGATTTCCAAAACCGGACCGATACCATGGCCTCCCGGCTCATCGGTTTTGTGGATTAACACCCGCATTCTAATTTTGAATTCTTTAGCCAAAAATAAAAACTTGCTTTTAATATAGGCGGCGTCTTTTAGGGCATGCACTTTAACGCTTTTCCCGTAAGGAAGGTCAATGACGACGTGATTACTGCCGAAAGCGATTTTCTTGGCCATTATCGAAACCAGGATTTTATCGAAACTTTCAAACATTAAGGGCTTTTCGACCTGGATAATAATGTCATCGGCCGGCGCGATTTTAAAACTGCCGCCCCAGACGATACAGCCGTTGGTTTTAGCGACGACTTCATAAATCTGCTTTTCGCTTAGCTCCACCGGCGCCAACACTTCCATGTCGTCGGCTGTTCCGTCGGGAGTGGTAATGGCGCGCGATGAACTTTTGGGGATTTTAAAACCGGCGGCCGCCACAATTGCTACCACAATCGGTGTGGTCCTTGTTCCGGGCACCCCGCCGATAGAATGTTTATCGGCGACAATCCCTTTGAATTCCAACTTTTTGCCCGTCTCAACCATCGCCTTGGTCAAATAATATAGTTCCTGATTCGTAAAGCCTTCGGAGTAGCCTGAAGCGGCAAAATAAGTGGTTAAAACATCACCCATTTTCTTGCGGGAAATCTGGTCCATAATGGCATAGATTTCGCGGTAGGTTAAGCTGTTGCCCAAAAGCTTTTTCTTAATCGCGTTAAGCGCCAAATCTTTTTCGTCCATCATATTTCTTGTAAAACGGTGTGGATAAACGACCGGATAATCCGTCTTAAGAAAAACCAGATATCATTGATAGCTCTTCTTACTGCCGGCCAGATTTGCACTAAGACTTTTTCCCAATAAGGTCTTTCTCTCATAAATTTTGTATTTTGGCTTTCACCGCCAATCTTTTCCAAATGGTCCCCGGTGGGGTGCAGGTGACCAAGGTTAAATAACTATCGTCAAAGTTCTGCTGCAAAATCGAAGTATTGGCCGGGTCGACCACGGTGATGTTTTGGACGCTGTATTTATAAGTGATATTTGCGATATTGACATCGATTTCGTCTCCCGGCTGTAATTCATAAAGAAAAGTAAACACCGTTTTATAACTTTTGGCGTCATACAATTGCGGAAGGGTGGAATGTCCGAAAACTACCGCGTTGCCTTTGTTGGCGGGAACGGCGGTCCCGCCGTAATTAACCAGATTTTTGGATAAATCCGAATTAACGGTGGAGACGACGGCGTTTTTAATATTCAATTTAGGAATCGAAATGTAATAAGTCGGTACCGTTTGCGCGCCGCTTTTTTGCGGTTTAAAGTTGGGAAACCAATTATCGGGATTATTATAATCGACGCCCGAAAGACTGTTGGAGGCTTGGGCCAACAGCGTTTGGAAAGTAGAGCTGTTCACAATGGTGGTTTGGGGAATCGGAGAGGCGATATTTTGGCTGGCAAAAACCGGAGCAAAGTAGATTTGCCAGGAGAGTAAAGGTAAAAAGACATAACCGGTGATTAAAATCCCGGTCAAAAAAAACAGCAGACCTAAAAGACGTACCCTTTTCTTCTTACCGTTGCCGGCACTTTTTTTATAATAGCGTTTGGACATTTATTTGGCAGTGATTTGAATGGTAATATTTTTGGGACTGCTGGGCAGGTTTTGCGAGAAGAAGGGAAGACTGGGTTTTAAATCGATGCCGACATTCTCAACCTGGGGCATATTCTGCAATAAATTGCGGGCTTTGGTAATCGGTAGTCCGGCGACTTGTTTGCTAACGGCGTTGCTGTCAAGATTGGGCAATAACCCGGCGTTAATCTGTAAATCCGCGGAAACGGTGTTGTCGCCGTTATCGACAATATTTTTAGCCGTTACCGCTAAATTACTTTGACTGACTTGGGTTGTAGTCGTGCCAAAAACCGCTTGCGCCAGTTTTAGCATATCGCCGCTATTGTAAGTTAAGGCCGCAAAGTCAACAGTGCCTTTTAAAGTTACACTACTTGCTTGGTCGTTGGCTTTATGATCAAGACTTTCGCTGCTTTTATCCACGGTTTCGGAGACAAAATTAGAAAGCAGTACATTATCGCCGGTCACTTTCGGAGCGATGTCGGTTTTAGCTTTGGCTTCGAGCTGTTTTGGCAGACCGTCCATTAATTTTTGGATATCATCCGCCGATACGACCGTCACGGTTTTTTTACTGCCACCCGAAAAAGCGTTATCGTTTTTGGCGGCTACCGAAGAATCCTGTCCGGAAATGGTGAATTTAGTCCCCGAGGGCAGATTATATGCTTGTCCGATGTCGCCGGCCGTCACATTGGCAGTGCCGGTGGAAGCGCCCAAAATGGCGTCGCCCGAAGCAACGGTTACTGCGCTGTCTAAAGTGAATACCAGGCCGTTGGGCGCGGTCAGCGTGGTGTCGGAGGGAAGAGTCAACTCGCCGGTGCCGATATTAAAAATAGTCACCACTCCTTTGGCGGCTGCGCCGACATCTTTTGTTCCCGTAGCGTTGGTAGTCATAGTGCCGTCTTCGGAAACAGTCAGGGCTTGAGAAGCAATGGTTTTATTGGCAATGTCGGTGGCGGCGGTGGAAGAGAAAGTGACGGAAATCCCTTTTTGGTCGGTTTTGGGATTAACCAAAATATTAACGGTAGCTTTAACGTTTAACATTAAAAAAAACAAACCGCCGAGAACTAAAATTATTGCTACTATGGCAACCGGCAAAAGCAGTTTCCGTTTTCCGCCACCCGCTTTAAAAACCCCGCCAAGTTTTGCAACGGATTGTTTCAACTTAGGAATCATCATTAACGCGTTTTCGACCAGTCCGTTTTTCTTTTCTTCATCAGCCTTTTCCTCCTCGGGAATGGCGGCAATCTCTTCTTTAATCACCATGTCGGGCACTTTTTCCTGGGCAATGGCCGGCGCGGGTACAGGCGGGGGAGTTTTGGCGACATCGCTTTCGCTAAACCCGAAAAATTCCATCGAGTTATCTTTATCGACATAATCGAGTTTCGGTTCATCGGTTTTTATTTCCGCGGCTTTTTCTGCTGTAACTTCCTCCTTTACTTCTTCTTTTGGTTCTTCAACCGGCATTTGTATCGGCGCAAAATTACTTACTTCGTCGGCAGAGATTTTGGTCGGCTCGCGGTCAAAATCCACATTTTGCGAATCATACAAAAGCTGGGCTCCCATTTGCGTGGCGGCGCCTAAGAGCATTGCCTGAATCGAAGCGTCTTTGGGTAGATTGGTAATCTGGGGCAGGTGTAAGAACGGCAAAGTTTTGCTCCAGGGATGGCCGATAAATTCCTGCGTCACTTCTTCTTCATCGTCGCCGTAAATTACCACCCGGGCGGGGATAACGTCGGTACTTTGGAAATGTTTTAAAAGCGTATCAACCGTAAAGGGCGCCGACTGGTGGATTTCCGAAGATTTGCTCTCGACAATCTTGCCGCTTTTAATCAGCGAGACCGTAATAAACTTTTGTCCCATTTCCACCAAAACCGCGGTCACGGGCGCGCCCTCGTCTTTTTGTAAAAGGTTAATAATGCTTTCCGCCGATACCAAAAAGCCGATCGGTTCCAGTCCCAATTCGTCGCTGGCTTTTTTCAGCTTTTCCAGATACTCTTTTTTAATCTTATTATCTTTAATCCAACTGTCTTTTAGCCCGAAAATGGTTTTTCGGGTTTCGATGTTGTCCGGCAAAACCGTTTCGGCCTGGGTGATGGATTTATCCATGACTTCCAAAAACTGTTCGGTGGTGCAATCTTCAATGGTGTTTTGGAAATCTTCTTCGCCGTGACCTAAATATTTAATCGCGTTGCCTACTTTTGAAAAGAGGACCGAGGTGGCTCTTTCGTTTCTTAAGACTAAAGCCAGGTAGTATTCGGCTTGCGTTTTTTTGGACAGACCAGGTATTGGTAATTTCATATTTAATCGCCAACCGTGGCGTAAATTCTTCGTTGACCGTGACCGATATTTTCCTGCTTTATTATTTTAAACTTTTTTATCTCCCCTGTAAACGCAACGTGCGGTCCGCCGCAGAACTCTTTGGAATAATCGCCGACAAAATAGACTTTCACATCCTCTTGATATTTTTCGTCAAACAAACCAATGGCGCCGACTTCTTTGGCTTTGCTAAGCGGCATAATTTCAAAATGGACCGGTAAATTCTCACTGATTTTTCCATTCACAACATTTTCAATTTCCGCTATTTCTGTATCTTCCAGTTTTCGGTCAAAATTAAAGTCAAATCTCAATCTCTCAGAAGTAATATTCGAACCGGTTTGGTGAAGTTCTTCGCCAAACATATCCTGTAAAGCTTTATGTAATAAATGGGTGGCGGTATGTCCCATGACGGTTTTCTCTGAATGGTCGGCTAGTCCGCCTTTGAACTTTTGTTCGGCTCCACTTCGGGATAATTTTTGGTGTTCTTCCATTTTTTGCGCAAACCGTTGTTCGTCAAAGGCGTAACCCAAACTTCTGATTTGCGTCGGCGACAATCCGTGGGTTGAGTAGAGAATAAAAGCGTCGTCGGCAGAAATTTCTCTGACACCTTCGGCCTCTTTTCGGGCATAAGTCCTTTCAATCAACTCTTTGGCTCTTTTAAGCGTCCCTTTGTAAGTATTTTCTTCTTCCAAAATCGTTAGTTTGATTTCCTCAAAATTTTTTTCCAAGTCAGAGTCGGTCGGAAGATATTGCTCGACTACTTTTTCAATTACGGCGCTAATATTCTCTCCGCCTAACGTTGAGAAATTATCTAAAGCCCGTCTTAATAATCTTCGTAGCACATAACCCTGGTCTTTATTGGAAGGTTTAATGCCGTTTGCCGCGATAAAAACTGCGGCGGACAGATGATCGGCAATTATTTGCATTTCTTTTCTGTTCATCGCATATGCTTTTCCGCTTTCATCTTCAATAATTTTAATAATCGGCGTAAAAAGGGAAGTTTGGAAAACATCCGCTTTGTTTTCGACTGCCGCTAGTAATCTTTCCACTCCGCCGCCAAAATCAACATTCCGTTGCGGTAACTCTTCAAAGCCTTCGGCGGTTTTTTTGTATTGCATAAAAACCGAATTGGCAATTTCTAAAAATTTTCCGCAAACGCATTTGGTTGGATCGTCTCCTTTGCAAGCGTTTCCATGTTCAACTTCATCAAACCTAAAATAAACTTCGGTGTCCGGTCCGCCCGGCTCGCCAACCGGCATATTCTCGGGAGGGCCAGAGCGACTCCACCAATTGGTATCGTCGGCGAAGATTTTAGGCTCTAAGTTTTCATCGGCAAAGATTTTCTTCCAGATAGTTTCCGATTCCTTATCAAATTCGATGTTGCCGGTTCCCGAAAAAACCGTGATGTACAATTTTTCTTTGGGAAGACTAAGTTCTTTAGTCAAAAATTCCCACAGCCAGGGGATTTCTTCATTTTTAAAATAGTCGCCCAAGCTCCAGTTGCCCAACATGCGGAAAAAGGTTTCGTGGCGGTTATCGCCGACTTCTTCGATATCAACGGCTCTAAAGCAGTTCTGAACGTCAACAAGCCTATTGCCGCCGGGATGTGTTTCGCCCAAAAGATAAGGGATTAAAGGCTGCATGCCGCTTGAGGTAAAAAGAGTGGTCGGATCGTTTTCCGGAACCAAAGGAGAATTAGCAATCCTCTTATGCCCCCGCTTTTCAAAAAAGCTAATATAAATATCGATTATTTCTCTGGCTGTCATCACTACTTATTATAACAGGCTGAAGCGAATTTAAAAACCAAAACCCAGGTCCAGGTCCTAAAAAGCGTAGATTGTGCGATGTGAGAATTCATAAATTACCCCTAGTTCAGTATTAATTCTTATAACGGCTGGGATTACAGGTAATATAGACAAATTGTATTATCTACTTGACAAATTGTCTAGACTTTTTGTATAATACACCTATATGTATATTAAAAGGGTAGCCGAGGAAACGATACGACGCTTATTAAATGATTCTAAGGTTATAATTCTATTGGGTGCACGTCAGGTTGGAAAGACTACGTTGATTGAACCTTTTGTGCGTCAAAGGCAAGGTTTACTTTTAAATTGTGATATTGCAATCGATAAAGCAAAATTGCTTGCAGCTGCTAGTCTTCCTCCCCAAGAAGCAATGCAATTATTAGGAACGCCTTCATTACTTATTATTGATGAAGCACAAAACTTACCGGAAATCGGTCAAATCGTAAAAGGTTGGTACGATTTTCATATTATTACAAAAATAGTTCTTCTTGGTTCATCAAGTCTAAATTTATTAGATCTTGCAGCAGAACCACTTACGGGGAGGAATGAAAAGATTTTTTTAACGCCATTATTATTCAGCGAAATACTTAAAAATCAATCGTGGTATTCTCCAGATCTAAAAAAATCCATGATTACAGAGCAATTTAAAGAACAGCTCAGTACTATTTTAATGCAACAGATGGTATTTGGCAGTTATCCGGAAACTGTTACTACTTTGGATAAAGAAAAATATTTATTAAATTTGACGTCAGACTATCTTTTACGTGATGTCCTGCATGGCGGATTGGTTAAGTCACCAGAAGTAGTAAAAAAATTACTTCAATTACTAGCTTATCAAGCAGGAAATGAAATATCAATAAATGAACTTGCTCAAAACTTACAAATAACACGCCCAACAGTCGAACGATATCTTGAGCTTCTTGAAAGATCATATGTAATTTTTCGAGTGCATGCATTCAATACTAATCAAAGAAAGGAAATTGCTAAAAATTCCAAAATATTTTTTTGGGATACTGGAGTAAGGAACGCTCTTTTGAAGGAATTCTCCATATCTGAGACTAGAAGTGATGTTGGATCACTTTTTGAAAATTGGGTAATTTCTGAAGTAGCAAAAAAGAATTTAACTGAGGGGGATGGGAATACTATCTATTACTGGAGAAAAAGAGATGGTGCAGAGGTAGATTTAGTTATTAAAGGAACAGATACCTTCAAGGCATACGAGATAAAATGGACAAAAAGATCTTTGACGTCTTCTATCAAGAGTTTTACGCAAATTTATAATATTCCTGTTGAAGTTATTACAAAGAATAATGTTCTAAACATTTTAGTTTAAAAATAAATAGCCTCAAAATTAACTGTTCAATATGAAAATAGTAGCTATATCGGATTTGCAAGGCCAGGGTCCTAAAATTAATCCCAGACTTATCCCAACAGGTGACCTTTTACTAATCGCAGGTGACTTGACAACCTGGGGAAAAGAGGAGGAGTTAAAAGCGTGTAATAAATGGCTTGGATTGCTTCCTCATACGCATAAACTTGTAATTGGCGGTAATCATGACAATAGTTTAGAAAATGGTATCGGTAAAAAGTTATTTACTAATGCAATATATTTGGAAAATGAACTTATTGAAATAGAAGGAATAAAAATTTGGGGGTCTCCTGTAAATGAAATGAACAATATCTTTTGGTTTCGTGCGTTTGCAAATAACCAGCAAGAATTATGTGAAATGATCCCAAAAGGCCTAGATATCTTATTAACTCATGGAGGTCCGTATATGATTTTAGATAAGCTTGTAACCGGTGAGCATGTTGGCAGTAAGCCTATTTTGGAAGCTGTAATAAGAGCAAAACCTAAGTATCATATTTTTGGTCATATTCACGAATCATATGGGAGATATGTAGATAAGAATACGATATATCTAAATGTTGCTACCCCAGATGAAAGCAATAATTTTTTTAGAAATAGTAAATTGCTTCATGAACCAGTCATCTTCGAGTTTAAGTAGATAATGATTTTGTGAAGCATTAATGTATAGTTTGATTGAATAAAATTTCAAAAATCTTATAATTAATCGATATTAAATCATCTAATATTATAATTTATTCTACTTTATTTAGTCTCAAATTTTTTTGTCTTAAACCATTGATTGTGCGACTTTTCCCTGAAAGGCTATTGACAAATCAGTACATTGTCAGTACAATCATAGTATGTTAATTCAAACACTATATAAAAATGGCAACTCAATAGCAGTTACTATTCCGCGTCAATACTTAGAAGAATTAAACCTGAAAGAAGGGTCTGAGGTTGTGGTTGAAAAACAGGGCAAAGAACTTCGTATTTCTTCTAAAAATAAGGCATTGGCTCCGGAGGTTGATGCTAAATTTATGAAAATGGTTGATGAGTTTGTTACTGATCACGAAGACGTACTCAAAGCATTAGCTGTAAAGTGAAAAGAAAAATCTTATACCTCTCTGTAATTCATGTACTGGTAATTCATGA
>Ga0182027_10008025_pt1 | contig 15440 bp, 11 predicted proteins | sample 712E1DmetaG_FD_121300 | JGI IMG/M metagenome (GOLD analysis project Ga0182027, IMG submission 121300) | Permafrost microbial communities from Stordalen Mire, Sweden - 712E1D metaG (Illumina Assembly) | ecosystem: Environmental > Terrestrial > Soil > Wetlands > Permafrost | place: Sweden...
ATCGCTCCAGGTCTGGGCGTCTGACACGCACCGACTTACCGATTCGCACAGATGGGATCTCTCCCTGGTTTAATAATTTATAAGCCATTGCCCGGCTCACTTGCAGGATGTCCGCCACTTCGGCGGGTTTCAATAATCTTTCTTCCATGATTGGCTCCATTGATTTGAATTTATTATATAGAACTAATGTTCTTGTGTCAAGTTGGATATTATCTACTGAGTCCATAAGTTATTTACTTTTCAGAAAACGGGTGTTTTTCATCGTTCACCTCCTTGCATGCCATTGTAGTGAATATGATTTGATGGTACATTGTGCCCACCGAGATTTTGGCTGCCCCCCTCAGCCAGAGTCTCGGCCTTTCTTATGGGGAACAGATATAGGCATTCACAGTCTTTGCCACCATTGACGCTTTGCTCAATCGGATCCAGCACCGTATCCACCGCGCGCTGGAGCAGGATCCGGTAGCGCGCTACATCGATGCAGCGTGTATCCGGTTGTTCCAGCACATCCCATGCACTCACTCCCGGCTTTCCCAGCGTGAACAGAAACCGCACCCGCTGACCAGGTCGCACCACTTTACCGCAAGCTTCCAGTTGACGTACCGCTCGCGCCGCCGGCGAAGGGGTGGAATATTCGCCCAGCTCCCGGCTCAATTTTTGCGATACCAGCAGCTTCTCCACCGGCACTTTCATCATCCTCAGCGCGCTCATTTGCTTTCGAACGAAGGCCTGTGCTTTCGGTAACACATCCTTCAAGCCGTCCGCATCCTCGGCCTTGGCCAGGATCTCCATGATGTCCATTTGCGTTTCACTGATGAAGGGAGCCGTATCCCTTCGCCGGGCTTCGATGCCGCGCACCTTGATTTCGCCACTTTGGAACACGCCGAAATACCGGTTGGCCACCGGCACCCGCTCATCCACTCTCGAGGGCAGGAACACCACCCAGCGATACACTCCATCCATCGAGATCGGCAATCCGGTCCGGTTGGTGACTTCCGCCAGCAAAGCTTCGAAATCCTTTGGGGTCTGGCAGCCTTCCTTGTGCACCCACAGCCCATCCACGTACATGTGCAGGATTTCATAGTCCATATCTTCGGCGGCTTCCTTGGCGCGCAGCAGCGCCTCGCGCCCGTAGGCGGTCACTGCTTCATGCGCTTCGATGCGACCGAAGCGGGCATTCTTGTAGCCCAGGTAGCCGAAACAGGTCACCAGCAGCCACTTTTCCGCGCTGGCCAGTGCCTGGTAGACCGGCCGCCGGCAGTCATACTTGTTCAGCGTCAGTAGCGCCGACTTGAGCGCCAGGCGCTTGTTCAGGATCGGAGCCAGTGTCATCGGGATGATCCCCGGCTCTCCAAGACCTGGTTCCAAATCCGTCCCAGCCCGTGGCACTTCTGGCGAGATATTGAATCGCACCATGATCCCCGGATACATCGAAACAAAATCAATCCCGCCCACATCCCGGTGTAGCCCCACGGTTGGCTGGTAGACCATTCCACCCATATCCGACCGGATCAAGTCCATGGTGGTCTTTGGCCGTTCTGACTGGCCTTTATGCCAGGGAATGAGTATTTCTTTTTGCATGGCGGTCACGAATTGCATCGACGAAATGCCCGTGCCCGGAGATAAGCGCGCTGCTTCCTGTGCCGGCTGCCTTGTAACCCGTGCCATCTCCAGCACGCCTATCAGACCGTAATCGCCCCACATCATGGCATTGTGCTTATCCAGGTGCCAGCGCCCGCGCAGCAGTACCTGCTGGCCACGGTACATGATCTGGCCATACGAGAAATAGGTGCGCTCTTTCTTTTCCACCACCGTCTGGCTTTCAGCCCGGTTCAAAGGCAGGGATACCCCGTTTTCCTGTGAGAGTTTCATCAAGAACGGTAGCAGCCAGGTATCGCCCCAACTGGTCAGGATCACGTCCGGGTCATAGCGCCGGATGTCCGCGCGCAGTCCGATCAGGAACGGCACCGGTTTTTCAAAAGGCAGGGAATAACTTGCTCGTCCAAATGAAACCAGAATTGCCTTGGGATCATTGCGCGCCGGGTCGCAATCCGGTTCGATGCTCATGATGCGCAAGGGCGCCGCTTCCGGTTCGAGATCCCAGGGTGTATCCAGCGCGCTGATGCTGATGATCTTTTCCCCCCGCACTTCCAGCTGGCAGCGCGCCAGCGGGAAGGTGTCATACTTCGCCGCGTGTCGCAAGGCGATGGAAATATCCGCATCGTAGTATGTCAGATCGGGATAGGCCGCCGCCATGGCTCGGAATAATTCATCCAGCTTGATGGGCTGCAGGACTTCGACCGCCAGGACCGTGATAATTCCATTAAAAACATCTTTCCGCTCCGCGCGTGCAAGCCGTACCGGAATGGGTTGTTCCTTGAGCCATCTCCACAGCCCTCGCAGGATCGCCGCAGGCCCAGCCGCGTAGAGCGTTGCGGTAAAATCCTGATTAAAGCAATACCGCTTGCCGTCGTCACCGATCAACCAGATAGATAGATTGGCATCGTTTGGGTAAATGTCAAACAGCCATCCGGAAAATGTCTCAATCATTTTTATCTTCCGACTCCTCCGTGGGAGGAGCATCTTTCTGGGAAAAGCCGGGCAATATGGCCGGGTTGACATTGGAATTTCTAGACAAGGTTTCCACCCGTTCTCGCAACTTCATCACTTCCTTGTGCTCTTCGAGCAGCATTGCCAGCAGCATCACTTCGAAAGGCAGTGCGTGCGCCGCGTACTGTGTTGCTGCCAGGTGTTGCCGCGCGCTGACGAACAGATCATCTAGCGCCAGCTGGTCCGATCTTCGCAGCGCCCTTCGGAACCGTCCAAAGGCCGCTTCCTCTTGCATGAATACAATTGTCGCAGACGGCAGTGTTCTACCCATTTCAGAATAACCTCATCGGTTCATAAGGTGACGGCTTGGGCACCACATAGTACGAATCACATGTGTAGTCCTGGATCATCTTAAGCAGTTCGGTTGCGGTCTGGCTGGGTACGGCCGGTGGATGAATGCTCACAACCCCTCCGGCATTACGTACCAGCCGCTTGAGATTGACGATACAGGAATACAAAAGGTGCTTTCTTTCTCTGGCCTTCACCGACTCATCGTAGAACGTGCTGAGCATATCTAGCACCACAAAGGGGCTGGGGATGGATGGTGTATTTTCCAGCAGGGATAGCACCTGGTAGCAGTTGAATGCCCGCGCCACCGTGATTCTTTCCAGGATCTCCGCTTGTCCGCGCACAGCCCGGGCGACCTTGTAAGCCGCAAACCGGTTCCCGCCATCCAGGACGCGCACCGGCCCAATGCTGCCCAGCTTGGCGATTGCCTCGAGCAGCGTACCGTTCAAGTTCCGTGGCCCGATGAGCAGGATCCAACTTCCAGTTTTGGGTTCGATTGATGTGATCATGCTCACAGGGTAGCATTTTCCCCGATAAAAAAATACCCCCCTTCGGGGGTAAGACAGATCGGTCTTAAGGAGGTGCTACAGTTGGGGGGTGAGAAGAGGGGATGGCCTACCCTTGTGCACGCGGACCCCAATCGCTGAAATCCCACAGCTCCAAGATCATCCTCAGCTCATCTTTGCTATGCACATTGAATTTAACTAATGCCTGTCGTATATAGCCCTTGACCGTGTCCGGCGACACTTTCATCATTGCTGCCATCTGTCGGTTGGTATATTTCAGGCAGGTCAAGGCTGTCACATCTCTTTCACGTCGCGATAGGGTCTCCCAGCGTGCTTTCAGCTCATCCGATGTTTGCAACTGTGCCAGCCCCGCCGCCAATAACTCCCCCTGGATATCCTCAGCCGGCCGGCTTTCCCGCCCCGCCCGGTCAACTAGTGCCGTATGCAGTTCTTCATCCAACTCAAAATACCGCGGCCCGGGCGGTCGTTTCATCCGTAAAAGCTCCAGCAGGCGATCCCATAGTTCCATAATATGGAGAGATTATATAGAACATACGTTCTTATGTCAATGCTCTTCAATGACAATTATGCAGTGAATATCCATAAACATAAACCGCTTATTGACTGGTAATCCGCGCTAATCAATTCGGATTATCTAAAAATGGGAAAAGCCTAAATCCAATGGATAAAAAACAAAGATTAATTTTGCTACCAAAAATTAATGCTGTTCTCAACGGTAAAGCACTGGATCACGCCCTTATACAGAGTGTCTGCGTTTATTTCCCCAACATGACCTCAAGGTTTGAAGTCAAAACCTGCCTGATGATGAAAAGAGTTAAGATATTTTGAAGATAAAGAAAGAGCCCTAGTACCCAGATGGTAAGGAAGGAAACAGGAAATATGTAAGATGACAATAACATGGATTAATTACAGGTTATCCGTAAATGATGTATTTACTTCGCTAATAGTGCGAATATTTGCTGCTCTTCGCTCCAATGATTTAGCTTCTTCAAAACGATTCATCTTACGATAGAGTACCCCCATATTCTCAAGCACTGTGGCCAAATTGATATTATCCGGACCCAAGGTCTTCTCCAAAATTTTTTGCGAGCGTGTGTATAGTGGTTCAGCTAGCGAGTATTCGCCTTGAACTTCATAAAGGTGGGCCAAGTTATTCAGGCTTATAGCTACATCTGGGTTATCCAAACCAAACACCTTCTCCCGGATAGATAATGATTTTTTATACAATGGTTCGGCCAGTGCATATTTTCCTTGGATGTCATAAAGATGAGCCAGGTTGTTCAAGCTCGTGGCAATAATTGAATGATCAGGACCTAAAACTTTCTCATTTATCTGGAGCGAACGCTTATAAAGTGGTTCGGCTTGTATGTACAACCCTTGGATATCATAGAGATGAGCCAGGTTATTTAGGCTTTGTGCGACATCTGGGTGATCTGAACCCAAAGCTTTCTCCCGAATTGCTAACGAGCGCTTAAATAGTGGTTCGGCCTTAGCATATTGACCCTGTGCATCGTACAAAGATGCCAAGTTGTTCAGACACAAAGCAACTGCAGGGTGATCATGCCCGAGGGTTTTTTCAAAAATCTTAAGCGAACGTTTAAAGAGCAGGGCAGCCTGTGTATTCTGACCTTGGATCATATATAAATGGCCTAGATTATTTACACTCTCAGCTACATCAGGGTGATCAGACCCAAGTGTCTTCTCGCGGATAGTTAGAGAGCTTTTGTATAGCGGCTCTGCCTGCGTGTATTGGCCTTGAGTCTCATAAAGATGAGCCAAGTTGTTCAGATTTGTAGCAACAGACGGATGATCTACGCCAAGGGCTTTTTCATTTATCTCCAGCGATCGTTTATAAAGTGGTTCGGCCATTGAATAAAGGCCTTGCGAATCGTATAGACCGGCCAAGTTATTCAAGCATATTGCAACTAACGGATCGTTGGGGCCGAGTGCCTTTTCAAATATCTCTTTAGAGCGTTTGTATAGCGGCTCTGCCTTTGCATACAAGCCTTGGATATCATATAAACCAGCCAAGTCATTCAAAATCTGAGCCACATCAGGATGATCGGATCCTAGAGCTTTCTCCCTGATGTTCAGAGAACGCTTGTATAACGGTTCAGCAAGCGTGTATTGGCCTATAGTTTTATACAGAGTTGCTAAATTTATCAAACTTATTGCTACTCTAGGGCCGATTGTCCCTTCTTCTTTCTCAGCAACTTCCAAGGCTTTTTTCGCGATAATAACAGCACGGCTATAATTTGTTTGCTTAAAGAGAGATATAACATCTCTGTTTAATTTTTCCCATTCCATGCTTAATGATATTGATGTTTTCATTTCGGCAGCTCCGAAACGTAATTCGTCCTTTGAACTTTCCGGACAATTAACGCCATGCAATATTTCCGGATATTCAGGTTCCTAGCAAACAGTCCATTTAGACCAAGGATTACGAGTATATTTTCCCAGAACATTAATATAACCGATTCATAGCTTTTAGTGAATGAGATTAAGAATTAAGCATATCATCAGGATCACAATTTCTCTAATTCGCGAACCATCAACTTAATTATTTTATCGACTTCCGGGTAGACATCTTTTAATTTATTATCAATGAAATTGGTATTCTTTCCTTCTATTCTAAGACCGCGAATATTAGCTAATTGGGCAATTACTATATCCCAACCTTCTCCAATGAGTTTGTTTTTATAAAGAAAGCTGATAAATTTCATCTGCGAAACAATATCTGCATGTAATGTATCATAATTTTCACCTGACACATTGCTAGATGTATCACGGATTAGCCGAATATATTCTTGATAAGTTTTGGTAATACTCTGCATATATTGAAGTTTGACTTCGTAACGATGCGATCGGTTTTGCCAAAGAGCCGTTATCCATGACGCTATTAAACTCCCCCATATAAGAGTAATGGTAGTAAGAATTATAGGACTGTTAAAAAACTCCCAAATATTCATATACTCTTTCACCTTCATTGTATTTTCATAATGATTTTTCTACAAACAAGGAAAAATACTCCGATGACCAATCAGATATACTATTTTGTAAACCATGATAGAGCGGGTTTACAAATAATATTATTCGAGAAACCTGTTGCATATTTGAGTTTACCTAACAAAAAATACCACATTGAAAATGGGAGTAAATATATGCATAAACAACTGATTAAAGGGCCTGCCATTAAAACCTATCTAGAGCCTTTCAGAAAATAAAAGATTCAATGTCATATAAAATGCCCAATAGCCGAACAATATGGTGCCAATAACTTCAGGAACGGCAGCCCCCTGATGCGGAATAAATAAAACAGAAGCTATTGCTGCAATGGATGTGGTACAGCTAATGGCTCCGTGCACAAATAATCCATTCTTGAATATTGCTATTCCATAAAGAAATATTCCTAATGAAACACTAAGGTAGTACATAACCGCTAGAATATAGTGAACCATCCCAAACATTCGGGTTATGAAACCTAGAAGAGTTAGCGAAAAGAATCCGATTATCATAACAACTAAGCCGAAGGTCGCAATCCTTTTCGTCCCTATCCATTTGTATATTCCAACAGAAAGAATAATACTTGTAATTCCTGCGATTATCATGGAAGTATTGAACAATAGACCATCTGAACTTGCTCCTATATCGCTCATATCATGATAGATCCAGTTGAACCAAGGGGCACCAGTAGAAGCTAACATCATACCGATAGTAAGCGGACCCAACAGCCCACAGAACGCAGAAAGAAGAAGAAATTTGTCTTGAGTAAAATATGTTTTTTTGGAGGGGTGAATTTTCGTCATAGGTGATTATCAGGTATCACTCAAATGGATTCTTAATGATTTTATGCCCAACATCTACAGGCCACATTTTAACCTTGAACAAAGTATCCTGGTAGGAGATGTTCGCGAGATAGGCTACTAGGATGGACAACCACTGTTTGATATTCCTGCAATGTGGCATTTGCCCAAGGAGTAATACCATGGCATCCTGAAGTGATGGCGACATCGTTGCATCAACTAAGAAGCCTGACATACCTACTGCGAGTTGGTCAATAATCTCCCATGTTTGATTTAGAGTAGCTAGGCTGTCTTTGAGCTGTTGGCTGTATTTGTGGTTATCAAGAAAGTCGATGACTTCATCGGGAAACCGGAATAACAATTGAGAAATAATATTCATCAAAGCAAGAACCACTGGTTCTCGATCATCCATGAGCAAAGGTTCCAAACTATACAGTATAGAATATGGATATTTCGTTGTCTGAAATCCAGTCGTTATTGCCCCTAACATTTCCCAATCTTCCCTCTGGCAAACATCCAACAAGATGGTATGAACCATTTCATAGTTAGCCTTCCGAAATAAACGATAACTAGCATCAAGATAGCATGTCAGCGAATCAGATATGTAAGGATTTCGATAATAAATTCGGCCCCCTGTTTCCTGCATAAATCTTTTGACAAGCTCTTGATAATTTTTGTCAAGGTTTAAACAATCTTTTGAATTAGAGTCCATTCTTGATAAAAACTCACCAAAGCTATATATAACGAGTAAAGCAAGATAGGTGGGTCGTTCTCTATCCAATTCCAAATCGAATAGTTCATGGATAATGTCTGCAGCCTCGAATGGCTCAATAATGCCTCGCTTGGCGAGGATTTCAAAAATGACCCAATTCAGATCTCCATCGGCAACTGCCGCAGCTCTCTTGAGCACATCCCGATATTGATTGAGCGGGCCATTTTCTGGGTAAAATGCCGGAAGGAGTTCCAGCATCAAATTCCGCTTCTCCCTCGGTAAATGAAAATATTCAGAAATCTCGGTGAAATTGGCAGGGACAGACTGAGAACGTTTTGACGGGATGCTGCTAACCAGGCTAATCACAATATTGGAGAGCAAGAGATAAGCGAGCAGATTGAACATACGTCCAAATGGGTTTTCAACGCTTAACGGCAGGAGAGTTTTAAACAATTTTCGCAGGAAAACTTCTCGTAAAGGCTGAACCGCTGCTCCGTTGCTATAGTTCTCTGCAAAGATCAGGGCAGCAGCGCCAACCGCACTCTCTAAGACTCGCCTGTTGGGTATCGGCACCCAAAGGATCCTGTGAGCCGATTTATCGGTCAACAAACTAAGCGTCTTTTTCCCGGCCTCTAAATCACTTCTCCATAGATCTGCAATCCTTTGGACGGATAGGCTCCGCACTTGAGTAGATGTATCGTCACATGCTCGAACAAGGATCTCTGGAGCACCGATTTGAGCTGCGACCTCCACGGCAACTACCTTGGCAGCATTATGGTCGGCCTTATCCAGCATCTGACCGCGTAGCTGCTTTGGTGTCTTATTACTCATCAGCATCGATAGAAGCTCCTGCACATCCATTCCTACCTTATCACCCTGCTTTCCATATTCGGATAATACTTCGATGACCATTTTTTGGCTGGTTTGATCTTTCTGATAGGCAAGCGCCAGGAGGAGTTCCTGATCAGGTATCATCTTGCTGGTAAGTATCCTGAGGGTTGCTCCCCACAGGAAGGGATATTGAGAAAGATCCAGCAGTAGCTTCTGGTAACCTTTCACCCCTCCAGAGCCTTTGTCCAGAACAGCCTGCAGTCGTCCCGATGCAAAATAATCATAAAAACGCTCATATTTGAAACCAATGCCAGAATCACGGGAAGACCCCAACTTTAAGAGAATTTCAGCATTTACCAATCGTTGGAAGGATTCATTGACCGGATGGCCATTGCTGAGGAGATCATCGTTAGAGACCAGTTCCCATAATGGACGGCCATCTTTGGTCTGCGCAGCCTCAATCTGAGACGATGACAACCTGTTGCTATATGGTTCATCGGTGATCATTAGCGGCATGATCTCTTGTTCGAGAAGCCTCAGGTCTTGCTCGAATAATCGCTCAGACTTCAACAGCGCCTGTATATATTGATCATAGATGTCCATCACTCGGAGCATTCCAGGGATCTTTGTGCCGCCATAGATCTCTGCAACCAATCGGAGGATGAGCGGATCGCGCAGCGAACTTCGAATGGCAGCAGTCAGTTCTTCATAACTCGTCTCTAAATGATATTTTTTTCGATACAATCCATAGACCAGCGGCAGTTCCTCCCGGTGAAATTGATCCAGTTGGATCGTGAATTCCGGCAGCTCAACTCCAAGCTCCTCTTGCTCACGTTCACGATAGTACAATGCCTCTGCCAGCGGAACTCCCCGCTTTAGGGTCTTCCAACTCTCCGGCCGCGAGGTGATTACCACCTTCAACCATCGATAATCGCTTTCGCCGATCATATGGTCTATGTTTCTTAATAGTGATTTCCCTTCTATATTCTCATTGATCGCATCGAAAACAACAACTAACAGCTTGTCCTCCATTTCCCCACTATCTTCCAGTGTTTTGAACAAGTCTTTATTTTCTAAACTACCGAGAAGCAAGTATCGGCCAAAGTCTTGGCTGATCATTTGAGAGATGTTCTCTGAAGTACTCAAACGGGCAGCATTGTAGATCAGGAAACAAGTATTGTCGCCTTTCTTGCTGAACTCATCCTTCAATGAAAAGACAAAATTGCTCTTACCCACCCCGGATTTCCCCGTAAGAACGAAACAGCGTTTGTCTGAGGAGAGAAAATCCTCGAACTTGCTCAAGGCATCCTTTCGCTGCAGGTACAGTGCCTTCTCATACTTGGCACGCGCCGCTCCCACCTGCTGTATTGACAGAGCAATCGCCGCTTGCCTCATAGAATCCCAGGTGATGTGCGTTTGTCCTTCCCTGGGATCGTGGCCCCGTCCTTCCCGCTGCTTCATCCGTAGTGGACGTTCAAAACTGTAATAAAAATCAGCCAAAAAAGATTCGGTTTCGATTAAGAATGTTTCCCAGAGAACTGTAGCCATGTATTCAATGGTAGTATCTGAAAAATTATGCAGCAAGGCCGCATCGCTCTGCATACCAGGCAGGTTCAGATCAGTATCTTTATCCCAGGCGATCAGGAATGGGTAAAGCTTGAGCAATTTAAAATCTCGGGGTTTTCCTTTTGCCAGGTAAAACCAGTCATCCCCTAGCGATTCGTCGGATCTGATCGGCTCATCAATCTCCACAACTTGCTGGCCGCGATATCTTTGGTAATAATGGGCGTTCCCCTCCTGCCTAGTAATGTGGATCAGATCATAGTTGCTGATAAAACGCAGTTCGTTGAAAATTTGAAGAAGATAACCGTAGAGCTCTTGATAAATTGTTACCCACTTAATGTCTTCCATCGGGGGTAATCCATGCACAATACCATGATTGCGAATCCGAACAAACTTATCGAACGGTTCTCGAACTCCCTTTTTTAGTTTCTGAGGTGATTTTTCGTCGAAGAAGCTGTATAACTCTGGTATGAACAGCCGCTTCTTGGGGTATTTGTTATAAAGCCGAAGGGTCGTAAAAAATATTTCATTTAGCTTGCCCAGAGTCGGCGCGGGAAGGTTATCATTGAGCAGTTGATTGAGGTATGAATCCGAAATGTCACGATCGACAATCAGGTACTGGCTAATCAGGGCCAGGCAGAGTGTCCGAAGGAGAAAATCAAATATATGAATTACATGATCTGTTTTGTCTTTCCAGTTGGTTAATTCCTGAAGCCGGTGATAATTTACCGCAATTGGATATGGAAATTCCTCGACAATCAGACGTTCAAGCTCAATTTCCTCGATCTTCGTGTCCATGACAATGTCGCCTTCTTTGGGTAAATGAGGATGCCCCCGATTTTTCTATCAACAACAATTAATCACAAAGCAAAGGTCACAAACGATTTAATCTTTCGCGTTTCGATTAGCTATCTGTCTCAAGAGCAAGTAAAGTAAGAAGCCAAGTAAAAGACTTACTAATAAGGCATCAATTGCAAACTTCAAGTTTTCTCCCCACGCCGATAATTGAAAAGTTAACCCAAGCAATGGAAGACCAATTAACCATGTGATCAAGGCTAGCTGTCGTTCCAATCTTTCTGATCTTGCTCTATCAGCCCTTTCTCGTGCTTCGTTCTCCCGCCGAATTATTTCTGCGCGCTTTTCTTCTGCCTCAGCAAGCTGTTGGATACGTTCCGACTTTTGCATCATCAAGAATTCATACATGTCTGATATTTGTGTGCAGACATCTTGGTATAAGCGCGCTAATTGAAGTGTTTCTTGCCACTTGCAATAATAAAAATGATGATGCTCGCGCTGCATCAACTGAGTATAGTAACCACGAGCTTTGAAAGAGAGAAGTGCATCCCGAATCTGTTGAAAAGATGATTCGCGTTGTTCGCCAAGACTCTCGGGATTAACCAACCAACTCTCAGCAACTTCATTTGACAATGTATTCAATGCGAATCTTTGGTGTAAAGCGAGAATATAAATTAGAAAATATTGGCTTTTTAGATGCTGAGGTAAGGTCTCTCTAAAAAACACAGAAATAGGTGCATTATTAGCTACAAAACCACCCCCATCTAAAGAGAAAAGAAACCATTGTTGATCAGCATAATTCAATATTCCTTGTTGATTTAAACTTAATTGTTCAGGGCTTGGATGAATATCCTGAGAGGAGTGAAAGAAATTGCGTGCGCGATAAATAATGTAACGAGCATTTTCCTCATTGACATCACCGGCCAAAAAAAGACCTGTGTAAGGAAGCAACTGTCCAGGAACGAATACATCGTCCCACCATTTATCAGTTTTGGTTGGATTGTTACCGGCCATAAGAAGCGCTGAATTTATTACCCCGATTGTGGGAGTATGATCTCCCTCACTATTAGCAATTGGCGGAAAATAGGAAACCGTCTCGTCCCGATTGATTTTTCGCTGAATTTCCAAGAAAACTGACTTCGGCCTGTTGATAAACCGGAAGTAATGGATAAAGTCAAACCAATCAGAAAGAGTTTCGAACCGAGGATGGATGTCAATCGTTAGGAAACCAATTCCAATACGAAAGAGACTAAGGTGGACTGATTCAATTTCAAACCGCAATTTATTATGAGGAGTCACAAGATTCCAGAAGGCTTTATTCTGGTTATTTCCTCCTCCTAAACCATCAGCAGATATTAAAATATCTTCATTCAATTTCCAAAGGTGCGCTGTTTCCATTACCCCCGGTGACGGATTAAGGTATTGTGATACATGTTGTAAGAGATCATCTTGTGGAAATGTATCATCCTCCCAGAGCAATCTTGTCTTTTCTCCAAGTTGCCAGGATGCATTGTGTAAAGTTACTATTCGATCTTGATAGGTTTGACGGTTGAACCGAAAAGGATAAATAAACTTTATGAAGGAACATGGTTCGAAATATATTAGTTCCACGATTATTCCTCTCGAGAAATCATTAAAATTAATTTAATACTGTACTGTAGTTTCGCCAAAGTTGGCGAAACTACAGTACATAAATCCTATTCTTGTAATGTGTCCTTGAACCAGTCCTTGCAGAGAAGATATATTGGACCCATATGCCAAGACTTTGGAAGATGGTTTATTCCTGGAAAAAGATATAATTTCTTGGGAGATTTAATTTGATCATAAGCAGCCCTAACATCATCCTCTGTTATTCCAAGAGTGTCATCCTTCTGAGCATAAATTAGAAAAGTGGGTATTTTTATTTGTGATAATAATTCCAATGGGGGTTTAATATCATTATCATTATAATCATGGTAACGTAAACCGACTATCGCTCTAACGAGTATTCGACCAGGAAGAGATTTTAACTTTTCTACTTGACTAACCATTTTCGTGACACGGATATGTGTCAATGGAGCCGAAATAATTACTAAACTATCGATTAAGTTCTTATTTTCCGCAGCGAATAGCAGGGCTGTGAAACCTCCTAAAGATCTACCGATAACCCCAATCTTTTTATAGTTAAAAGGTTTGGCATAATCCATGACTGCAGCTAAATCAAGGCACGTTTTTCCATCGCCCGTCCAATCTCCCTCGCTTTCGTTATGTCCTCGAGCGTCAAATGCAATAATGTCATAATCATAAGATAACCATTGAGCTAAACTAAGTTCCGCAAAAGAATCTTTACTCCGTAAACCACCGTGAAGAATTATTATGGCACTTCTATGATTATCTTTAATGTGGTACCCAGTTATCTTTACATTATCGCTGGTCATTACATGAAACTTTTTGTGATCAAGACCTACTTGCACTCTCTCTCGCGCAATATCTTTTGGCTTCCTATATCGAAATTCATCAAATGCTATGAACTTCACTATCCCTACGAATAGTGCTAATACAGACCAAACAATGATAATAACTGCTATAACTATCGCCGCACTACTTTTATTCTGCAAAATTTGTACGGCCGAGAATAGGCCAGTAATTGATTGCCCCAAGAGTAAACCGAGTATTAGTCTAAACCTTGATTCGAATTTTATCGTTAGAAATTGAAAATAAATATAATAAATTGCCAAGCCAAGAAAAACAATGAAGAGTATATAGTCAAATAATGTGAACATTTGCATCCTTTCATTATATGATTTTCTTGTTCCGAGAGATTATGTTTCAGGTGGCTTGTTATCTCATAATATATAGTATTCCCCAATATTTGTATAGGTAATTTTCCTCCAAGATAATTAGCAATCAACAGAATATGAAGGTATATGATTTAGAGAGAATCCTTTTATTCCGCCCGCTTTGTTGCCGATTGTTCGCCGCTTTTTTATGAGAAGACTTCAATGTATGCTTCTCGATATCCATATATTTAATATTCATGATGTAGTGCAGAAGATCTAAATGGACTTTTGGTTATCATAACTTCCTTTCTCCGTTTCATAAAGGAATGTGATAATAGGAATGGATCTAAAAATGGCCCTAGAATTTTCTAGGGCCATTGAAGCTTAAAACGGTAGGGCAATTTGTGATTGAGGAATTGTATTTATTCTTCGTTGTTTTCGTCTCACATTCCCATGTATATTCTGTACCAGCCACTCATCCCAGGTCATTACAGGCCTGACTTCGGGGCTTGCCGCGGTCGGTGAACCTAGAGGCGAAGCCGTGATGGTGTTCTGGGCGGCAAAGATGCCTAGCACCTGTTTCGGCCGGACGCCCTTGAGCAGCCGGTTCACGGCTACCTGCAGGATATTCCCGGCATCATCAGGAACGAGCGCCCCGCCGACTTCCTGACCGGTCAGCAGCTGATTGCTGAGCATCTTCTCGCCGACCAGGTCGAGGATCATTTCTTCGGCGGTCCCACTATAGACGGGGAAATAGATCTCCACTGGCAGCGGAGCGAAGGGACGCCAGATGCGGCGCATGGCCTGGTAGAGCACGTAGAAGCTGGCTTCGAGCTCGAAGAAAACAGCCGTGGGGAACATAACCAGGTTCAACCCGACTTCGACCAGCCGTGCATTGGTGATCAGCACATCGATTTTCGCAGCGTGTTTTTTCATCCAGTCGAAGCGCCTGTCGGGAGAAATCGTCGGGTGCAGGATTTCCACCCGCAGTCCGGCTTCCTGGAGGAGCTTGGACAGCCTTTCCTGGATGTCGCGCCCACCGGTCTGGCGAACATACACCAGACACTTCCGGCCGGCAGCTCGTTGCGCCCGGCAGGTATTCACCAGCCAGGCTTCCTTGGGTAGAAGCGCATCCTGGATTGCCGGAGCGAAAGTCACCACCTCGGGCCGGCGAACCGCAAAGCGGCCCTTGCCGGAAAGCCGACGGTTGAAGGTGACTTGCTCGTCTCGAAACATGGCATCCGGGCGGTTGAAGATGGTATTCCACCACACACTGATCGCGCCCTTGCCGGTCTTGTCCGGCTTCTTCTGTTCTTCCAGCGCCCAGGCGAGCAAGCCGCGCGGCGGCTTCGATTGACTGCCATCAAGCTCTTCATACTGTTCCCGCATGGCCGGGCTCATCCCCACCCGCACGATGTGTTCGGTATAGGCAGGGAGCGGCAGACCAATATCCTGCAGTGCAGCAAAGAGTGTGTAAGGCAGGATATAGCGGGCGATGGCCGGGCTGATGCCGGGTTTCTCATCCACGGTCTCGAAGAACCGGGTGCCGGTG
>Ga0182027_10008026_pt1 | contig 15439 bp, 17 predicted proteins | sample 712E1DmetaG_FD_121300 | JGI IMG/M metagenome (GOLD analysis project Ga0182027, IMG submission 121300) | Permafrost microbial communities from Stordalen Mire, Sweden - 712E1D metaG (Illumina Assembly) | ecosystem: Environmental > Terrestrial > Soil > Wetlands > Permafrost | place: Sweden...
ATAGCGACGGAACAAAATATATTAAAGAAAAGCGGTTCTTGGTTTACTTATAAAGAAGATAGATTTCAAGGACGCGATCAATTGAAACAAAAAATGCTTGAAGATCCGGTACTATTTGCTTCACTTGAAAAAGAAGTTAAAATATTTCTCGGATTGCTGAAAGATGAAGTTAAACCCGTTAAAGAAGAATCTGAAATTAAACATAAGAAAAAATAATTATGATTATCACTGCTCTTCAAAAGAAGAATAGCAAGGTGATTGTATTATTTGATGATAATTCATTTTGTACGCTTGACTACAGAGTAGTCTTAAATAACGGATTGCGAACAAATGATTTGATCAGCGACGAGAAAAAAGAACAATTAATAAATGACAGTATTTTTTTATCAGCAAGAGATTCGGCATTTAGATCTCTTGCAAGAAGATCCCATTCCGTATCTGAATTAAAGATAAAATTAATCAGGAAGGGATGGCAGAAAGAAATAATTCAAAAAGTTTTGGATGATTTAGTCGATAAAAACTTTCTTGATGATGAGAAATTCGCAGTTGCATTTATAGAAGAGAGAAGTAATAAGAAAGTTGGAATTAATAAATTAAAAGCGGAATTAATGAAAAGGGGGATTGACAGAAAAATATCCGGTAGTTTATTGTTGAATTTAGATCCAAATTCTTCTTATGAAAGCGCTTTAATGCTTGCCGGTAAAAAAAACAAACAGTTGAAAGAGAGAGGATTTGATAATAGAAAAATAAGGGCTAAACTTTATTCCTTTCTTCTTTCACGCGGATTTGAATCAGAATTTATTATTAGAATAATAAATGAAGTTGCACCGAAAAATGATTAGAATATTTATTGCTTTAATGAAAGCTAATTCAGTATTTTTGGAACCAAAATTTTACGGAAGCTGATGAGTAAAGGCACCGGTGAAAATAAAACAAATTATTCCGCGTTTGAATAAACGAAGACCACCTTGTGTGGTCTTTTTAATAATTATTTGAGGTTAATATGAAAAGTAAAATTGAATTTGAAGGTATTACATTTGACGATATTCTATTAATCCCTGCAAGATCCCATGTGCTTCCCCGGGAAACTGAAATTTCATCTTATTTAACCCGGGAGATTAAACTTAATGTTCCTTTTCTTTCGGCTGCAATGGATACTGTTACAGAATCTCAAATGGCAATTGCAATGGCAGCGCAAGGCGGAATTGGAATTATTCATAAAAATATGTCGATTGAAAAACAGGTTGAAGAAATTGATAAGGTGAAGCGAAGTGAAAGCGGAATGATTGTTAATCCTATTACTCTTCTTCCGGACAGAACAATCAGGGACGCTGAGGCATTAATGTCTAAATTTCATATTTCCGGAATTCCGGTTGTTGATGAAAAAGGTGTTTTAATTGGAATATTAACTAACAGGGATTTGAGATTTGAAGTAAATAGGGATTTATTAGTAAGTCAGCTAATGACAAAGGAAAACCTTATAACCGCTCCTTTAGGAACTACCCTTGAAGAGGCACAAAAAATACTTCATAAGTATCGCATTGAAAAACTACCCGTTGTTGATGATAAAGGAATGATAAAAGGGTTAATAACATATAAAGACATAATTAAGAAAAAGAAATTCCCTTTTGCCTGCAAAGATGAATTGGGACGGTTGCGTGTAGGCGCCGGAGTTGGAGTAACTAAAGATGTTATTGCAAGAGTTGAAGCTCTTGTTGCAGCTAATACAGATGTTATTGTTCTTGATACTGCTCACGGACATTCGGAAGGAGTATTAAAGACTGTAAAACAAATTCGAAAGAAATTCAAAAATCTGCAATTGATTGCGGGAAATATTGTTACTAAAGAAGCAGCTCTCGAACTTGTCGAATGCGGAGTAGACGCAGTTAAAGTCGGAATAGGCGCAGGATCTATTTGCACAACACGAGTGGTTGCTGGAGTTGGTGTCCCGCAAATCAGTGCTGTTCTCGAAGTTGCAAAAGCATTAAAAGGAAAGAAGATTCCTGTTATTTCAGACGGCGGTATTAAACAAACCGGTGATGTTGCAAAAGCAATAGCTGCCGGAGCTGATACCGTTATGATGGGCGGTACATTAGCCGGTGTTGATGAAACTCCAGGTGAAAAAGTATTATTTGAAGGAAGAAGCTTCAAGGTTTACAGAGGAATGGGTTCGCTTAGTTCTATGAAACAAGGAAGCAGTGATAGATATTTCCAGGATATAGAGGAAGATATCAAGAAATTAGTCCCCGAAGGTATTGAAGGAAGAGTCCCATATAAAGGACCTCTATCCGATACAATATACCAATTTGTCGGCGGATTAAGAGCTGCAATGGGATATTGCGGTACTAAAACAATTGAAGATCTTAAAACCAAATCAAAATTTGTCAAAATATCAAGTGCCGGACTTCGGGAGAGTCATCCTCATGACGTTTTGATTACAGAAGAAGCTCCTAATTATCAAATATCACAGAAACATTAATTTTGGGGAAATAGAATTTTCATGTTCAAAGTACTTGTCATAGCAAATAATTATCCGCCACTCGGTTTAAACGGTGTTAAAAGAACACTTAAATTTACCAAGTATATGAAAAAATTAAATTGGGAACCGACTGTAATTTCTACCGGCAATATCGGTTTTAATCCACTTGATTTAGGTCTGTTGAAAGAAGCTGAAAAAGAAGGAATACAAATAATCAGAACGGAACAATTTGATTTGCATGAAATTATAAGCAATCAAAACGCACCTGTAAGTATTCCAAAGAAATTTATACGAAATATTTTAGTAAAGATTAATAAAGTTTTATTTATTCCTGACAATAAAAAGAAATGGGCTAAAAAAGCTTATAAAATCGCTCGGGAGATTTTACAAAAAGAAAAATTTGATTTGCTATATGTTTCAGTACCTTCATATTCAAGTTTTGTTTATACAGCCAAACTTAAAAAAGAATTTGGTATCTCATTGTTTGTTGATTATAATGATCTTTGGCAGGGGAATCCATTTAACTTCTCATTGACGCCATATCATAAATACATGAACAAGAAATTGGAATATAAAGCCTTACGTGCAGTAGATAAAGTGATTGTTAATAACAGGAAGAAAAAAGAATATTTGCTCTTATCTTATCCACTTTTGAAATATGATGAAATATTGATCATTCCTGATGGATATGATCCCGCAGATTTCGAAAATGATTTCGACAAAGCTGAAACCTCATCAAAAATGAAATTAACTTATGCCGGGATATTAAATGAATATTTTACTGCTGAATATTTCTTAAGAGCTTTTAAACAACTTTCAATTGAGCGTCCTGATATAGCAGCTGGTATTGAGCTTGAATTTATTGGTAATCTTAATAAAGAGAATAAGAAATTAATAAAAGAACTTGATATAACTGAATTTGTAAGAGAACATGGATTTTTGGAATATAAGGAAGTTGTTAAAAAAATAAAAGCAAGCGATGTTTTATGGGTAATGATAGACAAAATTTTTAATTCGGATACCATTTCAACTGAAAAAATAGCAGACTATTTCGGCAGTAGAAAACCGATTTTAGGATGTTTACCGGATGGTGCTGAAAAACTTTCACTAAAGGAATACGGAGCGTCGTTTTTAACAAAACCTGAAGATGTAAAGGAAATCTGCGATGCAATTATACAGATCCATTTATTATATATTAATAAGCAACTTCCGGAACCAAACGAGGAATTTTTAATCAAACATAATGTAGTACATTTAACTGAACAATTAACAACGGCATTTCAATTTTATTTAAGAGCTGAATAATGAGAGTAATAATACTTGGATCGGGCGGTAGAGAACATACTTTGGCATATAAAATTTCGGAAAGTCCAAAATTGCAAAAGTTATATACGCTTCCGGGGAACCCCGGTACAAAAAATTTCGGATCCAACATTGCTATTAATATTAATGATCATGAAAAGATAATTTCTTTCTGCTTAGAGAATAAAATTGATTTAGTTGTTATAGGACCGGAAAAACCTCTTGTTGATGGTTTAACCGATAAATTAGTTCAATTAGGAATAAAGGTATTCGGGCCTTCAAAAGAAGCAGCAAGAATTGAGGGTGAGAAATCATTTGCTAAAGAGTTAATGAAGAGAAAAAATGTTCCTACTGCTGATTTTGAAGTTTTCCATAAAGAGGACTATACAAAAGCTTTAAGTTATTTAGAAAAAATAAATTATCCTATCGTTCTAAAAGCGGATGGAATAGCGGCAGGTAAAGGTGTAATAATAGCCGGGGATTTTAAACATGCAAAAGAAACCGTAAATGATATTTTTGAAAAATCTGTATTTGGATCAGCAGGTGACAAACTTGTAATAGAAGACTTCATGACAGGTCAAGAAGCATCAATTTTTGCAATAACCGATGGGTCGGATTTAGTATTATTACCGGCAGCTCAGGATCATAAAAGGATTTTTGATGGGGATAAAGGTAAAAATACAGGCGGTATGGGTGCCTATGCTCCTACTCCATTTGTAACCAAAGAGGATTTGGAAGAGATCAACGAAATTATTATTAAACCAACATTAAACGGAATGATAGAGAATGGGTCTCCTTTTATTGGATGTTTATATTGCGGGTTGATGATGACAAAGTCTGGCCCAAAAGTAGTCGAATTTAATTGCCGTTTCGGAGATCCGGAATCTCAAGTAGTATTACCCTTATTAAAAGGTGATTTTCTTGATTTACTTTACTCTGCAGCTTGTGGGAAAATTAATAAGGAAGCGGTCAAATATAATGGTGGAGTCTCAGTTTCAGTAGTTGCAGCTGCGGGTGGCTATCCTGATAAATATGAAAAGGGTAAGGAAATATTTGGATTGGAACAATTTGTTAACTCAAAAGATGTTATTGTTTTTCATGCCGGAACAAAAGAAATTGATGGAAAAATTGTCACTGACGGAGGAAGAGTACTGAATGTTACTTCAATTTGTGAAGAAAACAATTTAAGTAAAGCAAAAACAATAGCTTATGATGCTATTCATAAAATAAACTTTGATGGTATGCAATATAGAAATGATATATCTGATAAAGCAATTACAAGAAAATGAAGCTCTTCCGGACAAGTTGCCTATCTAAAGCATTGATGAATATAACGGTTCATTAAAAACCGGTTAAGGTCACATTAACTGTATCTTGTGTTTTCTCAATCATGGTGACCTCTTAAATTTAAAATCGCCTGCGGCGATAAATAATCATCCGGGAGGCCAATTCATTTTTCTTCCTCCGAGAAGATGCATATGAAGATGCGATACTTCCTGGCCGCCGTCTTCTCCGCAGTTAAAAACCAACCGATATCCATTATTACTAATATTCATGCTGATAGCAATTTTATTAGCAGCGTCTATCATTTCACCTAAAAGCGCTCCATGTTTTTTCCCGTCTACTTCTCTCAACGATGCAATTTCAATTTTAGGTATAATCAAGACATGCACCGGTGCCTGAGGTCTGATATCTTTAAATGCCAGAACATTATCATTTTCAAATACAATCTCAGCCGGAATTTCTTTTCGGATGATTTTAGAAAAAATAGTTTCTTCCATAGTCTAATCCTTTTCTATACCGTATTTTTTTAATTTATTATATAAATGACTACGCTGTATCCCTAATATATCTGCTGTTTTACTAATATTCCAATTATTGGATTGAAGTTGTTTTAAAATAAATGCTTTCTCAGAGTTTTCCTTAAATTCTTGAAAATTATTAGAGATATTAAACAAATCATCCATACTGGATGAAAATGAACTTGTAAATAAAGTTACATCTTTTTCGGTTATTTCAGTCTTTACAACCATTATAACAATTCTTTCAACTACATTACGTAACTCACGTACATTTCCTTTCCATTGAAGGGACTGTAATAATTTCATTGCGTCGGATGTATAGTTTTTTTGCTGGAATTTATTCTTTTCACAAAAGATTTTCGAGAAATGCTCAATTAGTAAAGGAATATCTTCTTTGCGTTCACGTAAAGGCGGAATGTTTATTGGTATTACGTTTAAACGATGAAATAGATCTTCTCTAAATGATCCTTTTTTAATTTCTTCCTGCAGATCCTTATTAGTGGCGGAAATAATCCGAACGTCAACTTCAATTCTAGAATTACTGCCTACTCTTTCTATTTTACCTTCCTCAATTGCTCGAAGCACTTTCGCCTGTGCTTGCAGGCTCATATCACCAATCTCGTCGAGAAATAAATTGCCGTTATCTGCTTGTTCAAATTTCCCAATACGTTGTTTAAAAGCACCAGTAAATGATCCTTTCTCATGTCCGAATAATTCGGATTCAATTAACTCATGAGGGATAGCTGCACAGTTAACCTCAATTAATTCTTTATTAACTCTATTACTTAGCCTGTGTATTTCCTGAGCAACAAGTTCTTTTCCTGTTCCATTCTCACCGGTTATCAGTATCCGAGCATCTGTTTTAGCTATCCGGGAAATAGCGTCAAGAATACCTTTAATAGTTCCGCTAGTTCCCAATATTATTTCATTTCCGGAAGCTTGCCTTTTCAGCTTTTTGTTCTCTTTAATAAGAATTGATTGTTCAACGGCATTCCGTACACTGATAAGAAGTTTATCCCGGTCAATCGGTTTTTCTAAAAAATCAAATGCTCCTAATTTAGTCGCGGTAACCGCATTATCAACACTCCCATGTGCAGAGATCATAATAACTTTTATATCATATTCTTTTTCTTTCAGCCAGCTAAGAATCTCAAAACCTGTTTTACCAATCATCTGAATATCAAGAAGAAGTGCATCATAACTGCCGTATTCGATCTTTTGCAGACCTTTAACAGGATCCGTACTATAGTCAACAAGATATTCCTCATATTCAAGAATCATCTTTATGCTTTCACATATTTCTCTTTCATCGTCAATAACTAAAATTGATTTCATGGGTAAACTCTTAAATATAGGACTTGATATATTTTCAATGCCTCTGAAGGTTTAACATCTTTTTTATTCTTTACCATAACGCCGAACAATTTACCTAAGTGATTTGCAACCAGATCCCGGTAATCATAGCCTCCTTCAAGAAAAAATCCTTCTTCGAAATACTCTACAAAGATACCCATAAAATCCGAAAAATTGAATAATGGAATATTGTAACTCAGAAATGCATTTCCAAAAAAATGAGCTAATTTATCCTTATCGCCAAAATCATTTCTTGGCGAGTCAAAAAATAATTGTTTTGGAGTGTTTTTACGTTTCTCTTTATAAACCATTTGAGATGGAGAGGGGAGAGAAACTGTTATTTTAATCCCTAAAAAAGGAATCTTCATTGGAATCTTATTGTAAGGAATTAAAGTGAATGTCAAACAGAGAAAAGTTTCGGATAAATTATTGTTAAAATATTTTAATGCTTTTTCATATATATGATCAACACTTTCAATATCAGTATGAACCTGTTTAAATTGCAGGTACTCATTTGTTGTCATATAATTAGTAAGATAGAATAAACCTCCGTAAAATGAATGGTCGTTTTGTCCTTTGATCACAAACGGAATAACAAAGAATAAGATTAAAAACAAAATATTTTTAATAGAAGATTTTTTCACAGATTGTCTATCTTTGAAAGATACCGGAATTAATCAGAAAGCAATATTCAGAAAAATTCTCTTCCATTATAGTCCTTATTTGTTAAATGGATGATTTAAATTCTCTGAAAAGTGTCTCAGCAACCTGATAAGGTGAAGTTTCTCCTATAGTCACTTTTACTATAGATTCTTCAAGAGACTTGTCACGATGATCTTTCCACAATTCATCTTTTATCAATTCTTCAACAATTTCTTTTATTCTTACTTTATAATTCTTTTGTCTATTCTTTTGAAGCATTTCATTATTTAATAAATAGTTCTTATGTCTTTCAATTTCATCGACTATATCTTTGGTGCCGCCGTTTTCCGAAGCAATAGCCTTGATTATTGTTGGTTTCCAGTCTTTATCACTATGATTTTTAAACATCAGAATAGTTCTTATAGCTGTGATCGCCGTATCAGCACCCTGACGGTCGGATTTATTTAATACAAAGAAATCAGCAATTTCCATTAGACCTGCTTTCATAGCCTGAATCGAATCTCCTGATTCGGGAATTAAAACAACAATCGTCGTATCTGCAGCTTTTGCTATATCAAGTTCGGATTGACCGACTCCAACTGTTTCAAATATGATTATTTCATATCCTGCGGCATCAAGGACATCGGCAGCATCAATTGTTTTTCTGCTTAACCCGCCAAAACTTCCCCGGGTTGCCATACTTCTAATAAATACACCGTCATCGCAACCGATTTCACTCATTCTTACGCGGTCTCCAAGTAAAGCGCCGCCTGTAAACGGACTCGTCGGATCAACGGCTATTATTCCAACAGTTTTATTCTGTTGACGGTAATATTTGGTAATTTGATTTGTCAAAGTTGATTTGCCGGCGCCCGGAGGACCTGTAATTCCTATTCTGTATGCACGACCTGTATTTTTATGCAGCTCTTTCAAAATCTCAATTGAATTAGAATTACCTGTTTCGATTTTACTAATAATACGCGAAACAGATTTTTTATCATTATTAAATACTTTTTCCGACATATTTTCTGAAATTGTATGCATTCTTATCTATATAATTTATTTTCTTGAATATATTCTTTTACTTTTTTGGGAACAAGATAATCAATTGAACGTCCATTTTGTACCCTATTTCTTACATCAGTAGCTGATATTTCAATTGATGGTGTATCAATTATATAAGCCAAATTCATATATTTATGTAATACTTCCGAATCAATATCGGTTTTCCTTTTCATAACAATAAGCTTTGCAATATCAAGAATTTTATCGGGTTCATGCCATTTATCAAAAATCAATAAATTATCGTAACCTATTATTAGTTCAATTCTTTCATAAGTTTTTTTCAATTCTAATAAAGTATCAATTGTATATGAAATTTCACCTTTGAGAATTTCATAATCAGATACTTCAAAAAATGGAAAAGGTTCAAGCGCGAGTTTTAGCATTTTTAATCTATGACCCGGATTAACAAGTTCTGTAGAAGGTTTCAGTGGAGAACTATTGCAGGGAATAAATATTATTTTTTCCAAATTCCTTTGTTCGTAAACAAATCTAGTTGTTACAAGGTGGCCAATATGAATTGGATCAAAAGAACCGCCAAATATGCCTATAGTCTTCATTTCTTTTATTTAAATGTTATTGGATAAAAGGGAACGGACAACTTCCCGGTTTTTTTCAATTTCAATACCAATTAAATCTTTCATATCACCACTGCATTTTCGGAACTGATATTTATTGAAAGCAAGCCGTATTGCATAACGTGAATATTTATTTCTAATATTTTCGAAAATCCATCCTTTACGGAATCTCAAATTACTGCTTAAAATAACCAAATGGAATTTCGGTATAATTCCTAAAGAGCTTTCTTCCAATAATTCCTTTTCAATGATTTTTTGCTCATATATCAGCGGAAGTTTATAACCTATTATGAAAAATACAACCAGTACAGCCATAAACAAAAAACTATTGAAATAATTGCCACCAAAACTGACTGAAATATTCCAAATTGAATGAAGAGACATTGCCAGAGCTAATCCGGTAAAGGGCAGCATATATTTTATAAGTCCGGTAGAGAATTTTGCTTTAGCTAAATATGACCCGAAAGTTCCGGTTGCAATACAATGCATTAATCCTGAAAAAAGAGTTCTTACAACAACGATATAGAGCCATGAACGAAGGTTAATACCAAAGACTATATAATAAATAAAATTTTCAGTCACTCCAAAACCGAGTCCTATAGCGGATCCGTAAATAAATCCATCTATAACGTTATCAAATTGTTTGGAATTTATTGAATAGAGCAGAAAGAATCCTTTTGATAGTTCTTCACTAAATGGTGCAAAAATAATTGATCCAACAAGTCGGCTGAAGTATGATGTATTCCCCATAAATCCGGTCAGAAATGTCAAAATAAAACTTCCGCTGATACCTAAAATAATTGCACCAATCGCACCCCACATAAAATGAATGGCAACGAATTTTAATTGTCCCTTTTCGTTCTTAATCGTCAGCCATATAATAGAAAGATATAATGGCACCGGAATAATCGCAGCAAAAAAAGAGGCAGTGATTGCCATAAACCAAACTCAATAATAATTATTCAAAATTAGGAAATTCTTGATTATAACCGATGGGCTGTATATATTTTGACCCAATTTTTTCTATTGTTCTTCAAATGATAATAAAATATACAAATTTTTCTGACGGTGTTCATGAATTTACTCTTACCGATTCAGTAAAAAACCTAAAACTGGAAGAATTGTTCTTTGGGGAAGTTATAGTTAATTGCATAATGGACAAATCACCCCATCAAATTGTTCTTGATTGTAATGTATTGCTAAATGCGAAGATGGCTTGTGACAGATGCAACCAGGAATTAAAATCTGAAATTACGTGTCATTTTCTATTAAGCTATCTTTTCAGCAAAAACCCCATTGTAAGTGACGACTATAATTTGAAATATATTTCTCCGGAACAGGATAAGATTAATATTGCCAACGATGTGTATGAATACGCAGAAATTTCAATTCCTATGAAAAAATTGTGTAAAGAAGATTGTAAAGGGTTATGTTTACAATGCGGAATAAATCTTAATGACGGGAAATGTGATTGTAAACAGGAAAAGATACATGACATGTGGGAACCTCTTCAAAAGTTATTGAAAAATATTTCTGCAGGGGAATAATAATTTTAACAATAAACATATAGGTAATTTAAATGCCAAATCCGAAACGCAAGATGTCCAAGAGCAGAAGAGATAAACGCAGAACGCATTATAAAGCTACTGTCCCTACCTTAAGTCGCTGCTCAAATTGTGGTGAGATAAAACTCAGCCATAGAGCTTGTCCTAACTGCGGTTATTATGCCGGCAGATCCATGTTCGTACCGGAATCGTAAGATTTAATCTACATTGATGATAGAACAAATGTTAGAAAAATGTACAATCGCAGTTGATGCTATGGGGGGTGACTATGCCCCTTTAAATGTATTGATCGGTTCAATTGATGCAATGCGTCAAGACAGGAATTTTGACCTGATACTTCTGGGCGATAGAAAAAATATAATGGATTCGGCGAAAGCTAATAACCTAAATATCAATGAAAATCTGATTCACCATTGTTCTCAAGTAATTGATATGTCGGATACTCCTACAATTGCAATCAAGAAAAAACCCGATTCTTCAATTGTAGTTGGAGCGAAGCTTGTTAAAGAAAAAAAAGCACATGCCTTTGTTAGTGCCGGTAATACGGGCGCGATGATGGCAGCTTCTACATTAATTATGGGAAGAATCGAAGGAGTTACCCGTCCTACAATTGGAGCGCCGTTTCCGACTATTGGTGAAAAAATATGCCTTTTGTTTGATGCCGGTTCAAGTGTCGATAGCAAACCCCAACATTTATTCGAATATGCCATCTTAGGTTCAATCTTTACAAAGGAAATATTTGGAGTTGTAAATCCTTCAGTTGGAATACTTAGCGTGGGCGAAGAAGATTCAAAAGGAAATGAACTTACTTTTGCTACACAAAAATTATTAAAAGGATCAAAACTAAATTATCGTGGAAACGTTGAGGGAAGGGATATTCTTAAAGGAACCGTTGATGTTGTAGTCTGTGACGGTTTTCTTGGAAATGTAATCTTGAAATTCGGTGAAAGTTTTTTAACTCTTCTTAAAGCACGAATTAAAAAATATTCCGGACTTGGATTTATAAATTTACTAAAAGCGGCAGTTGTAAAATCAGTTCTTAAAGCCACCCTTTCCGATATGGACTATCAGACACATGGAGGTGTTCCGCTTCTTGGTATAAATGGAATCAGCATAATCGGTCACGGGTCAAGTTCTCCTTTAGCAATTAAGAATATGATTCTTCGCGCTAAAGAGATGCACGATAAAAATTTAATAACGAAATTTGAGGAAGCAATTAAATCCTATGCGGTCACAAAATAAAAAAATACACGCATCAATTACAGCTGTTGGTATGTATGTCCCTGATGAGATCATGGATAATAAATATTTCGAATCAATTGTAGATACAAGCGATGAATGGATAGTTTCAAGAACGGGAATACATGAAAGAAGAAAACTTGAAGAAGGAGCGGCAACCAGTGATCTTGCTGCAAGAGCAGCCTTAGATTTATTCAAAACGACATCGGTTAAACCTGAAGAAATTGACCTAATTATTATTGCAACCGTTACTCCTGATATGTTTTTCCCCTCAACCGGTTGTTTAGTCCAGGAGAAGATCGGTGCAAATAATGCATGGGCGTTTGATTTATCTGCAGCTTGCTCGGGGTTTTTGTTTGCACTTGAAACAGGAGCAAATTTTATTGAAAGCGGCAGTTATAAAAAAGTTCTTGTAATTGGCGCCGATAAGATGACTGCTATAACAAATTATACGGATCGGAACACATGTATTCTTTTTGGTGACGCAGGATCTGCAGTTCTTCTTGAACCGACTGAAGATCTTAATTACGGTGTGAAAGACTCATTATTGCACGTTGACGGATCAGGTAAAGAACATTTGAACATGAAAGGAGGGGGTAGCCTTTATCCGTCTTCCCATGAAACCATTGATAATAAATGGCATTACATGTATCAGGATGGAAAAGCAGTTTTCAAGGTCGCGGTTAAAGGAATGGCAGATATCTCATACGAGATAATGAAAAAAAACAATTTAACAGCTGAGGATGTTGCTTATCTAGTCCCTCATCAGGCAAACTTAAGAATTATTGATGCTACGGCTAAAAGAATGGGTGTTTCTAAAGAGAAAGTAATGATCAATATTGATAAGTATGGAAATACTACTGCTGCAACAATTCCTCTTTGTTTAACAGAATATTATCGCGCCGGTAAAATAAAAAAAGGCGACAATCTTATTCTTGCTGCCTTTGGCGCCGGTTATACATGGGGTGCAATTTATTTAACCTGGGGAATTGATTGATGGGAAAAATTGCATTTGTATTCCCGGGACAGGGTTCTCAATATATAGGCATGGCAAAAGATCTGTATGATAATTCTGTTGAAGCAAAAGAAATGATCAAAACTGCCGAAGAAGCTGCCGGAGTATCTTTATCTACTATAATGTTTAATGGACCGGAAGATTCGCTTAAACAGACCGATATTACACAACCTGCAATATTTTTACATAGTGCTGTTTTATCAAGTTTAATTAGAATTATATCACCTGAAATGGTAGCAGGACATTCGCTAGGGGAATATTCAGCACTTGTTGCGGCAGGCGCTATTCAGTTTTATGATGCTGTTAAGCTTGTCCGTATTCGCGGATCTGCTATGTTACAAGCCGGAAAAGAAAAGCCCGGCACAATGGCAGCTATTATTGGACTCAAACCTCGAGATCTGGAAGAAATTTGTGCTGAAGCTTCTGCAGTAGGAATCGTTCAATGCGCAAACTTCAACTCTCCGGGACAAATAGTTATATCAGGTTCAATTAACGGTGTACATAAAGCAATGGAGCTTTCTAAAGTAAAAGGCGCAAAACTTGTTAAGGAATTAGTTGTTAGCGGTGCTTTTCACTCGCCTTTAATGCAGAGCGCAAAAGATTTATTAAAAGATAAACTTGATGCTACAGCGTTTTATAATGCGAAAATTCCGGTATATGCAAATGTAACGGCTAAACCCGTTCAAAATCAGAATGAAATAAAAGAGTTGTTATATCAGCAGCTAGATAAACCGGTGCGATGGGAGGAGACTATAATTAATATAATAAATGACGGAGCAGATGAATTTGTAGAAGTCGGCCCCGGTAAAGTTTTACAGGGATTAATAAAACGTATTAATCCGGATGTTAAAATATCCGGTATTGATAAGTTTGCCGAATTGGAAAGGTATTTATAATGAAAAATAAATTTGATAAGATGATCAACGGATATTACGTTGATCCGCTTATCTTTACACAGAAATTTGTCAAATCTTGTGATGTTTGCATTTGTTCGGGGGAATGTTGTTATTACGGCGTTTATACAGATAAATCCGAATATGAAAAAATTATGTCTGTAAAAGACAAAATCATTTCATATTTCGATGATTCGCAAATTATAGATCCGGAACGATGGTTTGAACAGCCCCAACCCGATGAGGATTTTGTATCCGGTATTGCAGTAGGCACCGAAGTATATAACGGGAAATGTGTATTTCTTGACAAACAGGGTTTTTGTACTTTGCAGAAAATGGCGATGATTGAGGGTGAATATAAGTGGAAATATAAACCGCTATATTGTATATTATTTCCATTAGTAATTTTTGAAGGTGTACTTACAGTAGATGATGATCATTTAGGTAGAATGCATTATTGCAATAAAGAACAAAACCAGCTTTCAACGGTTTATGATTGCTGCAAAGATGAATTGAAATTTGTTTTGGGTGAAAAGGGATTTGAAGAATTGGTACAGTACAAAGTAGAATATTTCAATTCATTGCAAAATGTACCTTTGCAAACAGCGCCGGTGCAAACTGTTTCATTGATAAATGATGGAATGAAAAAAGGAATAAAGAAAATTGAAATTGCAAAATAAAAAAGCACTTGTGACAGGCGGGACAAGAGGAATTGGAAGTGCAATAGTTAAAGAATTGGTATCTAACGGTTGCAGTGTTGTATTTACTTATCATAGTTCGGATGAAATAGCACGGGCTTTAGAGAATGACTTAACGAATGAAAATATTAAAGTATTTGGATTCAAAGCAGACGCTTCTTCATTTGCTGCTGCCGATGAAACTGTTAAATTTGCAATTGCAAAATTAGGCGGCTTGGATATTCTTGTTAATAATGCAGGTATGACCAAAGATAATTTACTTTTAAGAATGAGTGAAAATGATTTTGATCTGGTGATTAATGCTAATCTTAAAAGTGTTTTTAATTATACTAAAGCTGTTATAAAAACATTTATCGGTCAGAGATACGGGAAAATAATTAATATTAGTTCGGTTGTCGGTATTATCGGAAATCCCGGACAGGCAAATTATACAGCATCAAAAGCCGGAGTTATAGGATTCACAAAGTCTAACGCAAAAGAATTAGCTTCAAGAAATATCAACGTTAATTGTATTGCACCCGGTTTTATAGAGACTGACATGACCGGTAAATTGACTGATCAGCAAAAAGAAGTCATTTTAACAAATGTGCCTATAAAAAGACTTGGGAAACCGGAAGATGTTGCAAAAGCAGTACTGTTTTTAAGCAGCAGTGACTCTGATTACCTGACAGGCCAGGTTATAACTGTCGATGGCGGTATGGTAATGTAAGTTTATTAAATAATAACATTTCATAAAAAAAAGGAGTAGAAATGGACGTTGCAGCAAAAGTAAAAGAAATCATAATTGATAAGCTTGGTGTTGAAGAATCAC
>Ga0182027_10008027_pt1 | contig 15438 bp, 14 predicted proteins | sample 712E1DmetaG_FD_121300 | JGI IMG/M metagenome (GOLD analysis project Ga0182027, IMG submission 121300) | Permafrost microbial communities from Stordalen Mire, Sweden - 712E1D metaG (Illumina Assembly) | ecosystem: Environmental > Terrestrial > Soil > Wetlands > Permafrost | place: Sweden...
AGTCCAAGTGTGCCGACCACCCTCAAGATCGTTTTAGCCGAACCTTTGAGGCGAGCATCCAGATATACCGCCAGCCAAAGCAGGTAGAAAATGACACAGGCGTAGATCATCTTAATATCAACGCTTGCCACAAGAACTCCCGCGGCGGTATTATACAGATGACTCCCCAAATAGTCGCGACTCATTATGAGACCGCCGCTGGATTGCCAGCCCATGATCAATCCGACGAGAGCCGCCAACTTGATTGGAAGCCATGCTCTTGACTTCATAAAAACCTCCGTCATCACACTATAGTCGCGTATGCGACTCGTGTAAGCGACTCGTGTAAGCCTGTTCAATTACTAATTCGCATAACCCAATGAGCGAAGTTTTGCCTTCTCTTCGTTACTCAAATCTTTCCTCGGGCTGCCATCAGAAACACTTGTTCTGGCGGCGTTCGTTGCCTCTCGCTCATGCTCCAATAGCTGTTTCTTGAGCGAGAACGCGATATCTCGTTGTTCACTCAGAATGTTATGTCGTTCACTCGGATCCGCGATCAAATCGAAGAGTTTCTCTCCTGATTTGTCCAAACCGAGAATATACTTGTACTTGAGGGTCTGTACCGACCGCAGGTCATTATCGTTCAGTCTCGTCGCCGAAAAGATCAGGCCATCAGGTATCCTCTTCACGTCATTCAGCGATACGGGCTTACCGCTCAGATGGGCGGTGGATGGATCAGCGCCTATCTCCTGCATAATCGAAGGCAGAAGGTCGATAAGCGCAAACTTCCCTTTCACCACACGTCCTTCGTTCTGATGCGGCAGCTTGATTATCAGCGGAACTGAGAGTAATTCGCTATACAGGGTGTGCCCGTGGAATAGAGCGCCGTGATCGCCAAATTCCTCGCCATGGTCTCCCATCAGTATGATGATTGAATTATCGTAAAGGCCGTCTTTCTTGAGCTTCTCTATGAGCGATCCTATGTATTTATCGGTGTATGCTATTTCCGAATCGTACGTCGATTGCACGTGTTCGATGCTACACTGCAATTTATCTAGCGGTATCGTACCCCCGCCATTGTCGGTTATGCTCACTAAACCCAAAGATTTACCCCTGTATTCAGGGTCAAAATTGCACTCCGGATGTCTGACATACGGTGAATGAGGATCAAAGAAGAGACTAAACAGGAAGAATCTCTTTCCTTTAACCTGATCCAGCCATTTCTCTGAGAAAGACATTACGGCTGGGGATGTGTATTTCTCTGACCACGGGTCATCCTTCTTCGATTTTTCATACAGATTCCAGTAGTCGAACCCTCTGTCGCAACCGGAAACAGCCCCTAGCAATGGATTGCTTGTGGCAGCCCCTGTAGCATAACCCTGATCCTTAAGTATCTCAGCCATAGTAGTGAACTTAATCTTGAGAAGTTGATAATCGTACACGGAGATATTTTTTGTATTTGGATCATTCGAATTACTGGGAGCTTGATACTCATACATGGATCTCTTTTTTACACTTTTTGCATTTTTTGCATTTTTTGCATATGGATCATCCGGATCCACGGAAAACAGCGCCTGCGGATATTGGGATGTCATAAATGAGGAAACCGAGGGCTCGGTCCATGGAGCTTGAGATATCGCGCGTTCAAACCTTATGCTGTGACGCGCCAACTCATCGATGTTCGGCGTCGTATTTCGCGCATATCCGTAACATCCTATGTGATCGATCCGTGTCGTGTCCATCATTATTAGTATGATGTTCGGCTTACTCCTCACTGTGTATGCGGCTCGGGCGCGTAATCCTCCCGCCACAACGTTCAGCGCCACAAATATGACCAATATCGGCGTTAATAGTCCAGGCAACCGTCCAAAGCCTTTCTTAACTCCCTCACTTATAAACGGCTCTCTCTCACCAGGCTTCCGACGTCGAGATGACCGCATTAATACGTATACGCCGATCACCAAGCAGATCAAGAGCACAACTAACTGCATCCGGAATTCCACTATCAAATCCTTTGCGATAGCGAAGTTAATCCAATTCAGTCCTTTGAATTGCGCCGCCAAGTTGATCTTAGCCCAGACTGACTTGTACTTCCACGCGACGCCTATCACGCCCAGTATGACCACTGTCCGCCCAATACTTCGCGTCCAGCCTTTGAGCCTACCATCCAAATAAACCGCCAACCATAGCGCGTAGAGTATGCCGCAAGCATAGATGGCTTTCATGTCTGCGCTGGCCGTGATGACTCCCGCCGCAGTATTATACAGGTGACTCCCCAGATAATCACAACTCTTTATTATTCCGGCGCTGGCTCGCCATCCCATGATTATGCCATATAAAGCTCCCAACTCCAAAGGGAGCAACCATCTCGATTTCATCGTTTCCTCCGTTAATAACCCGCATTATTCAATTCGTGTATAATTCGGGCTAACTCTTCAGTTCAAGTATACAATGCTCTCATTTCACTGTCAAGAATAGGCATAATCTACATGCTGTAAGAGATCAATTATGCCAAGAGTAAATTGATGTAACCGAAAATCGGAAGATGCGGTTGTTGACAGGCGGCCTGGCTGTCATATAGCATAAGAACTCCGATATCGAATTACTCGAAAGTCGAGGAAAAAGCTTGCGCGCGATTATCCAGAGAGTGACATCAGCTTCGGTTACCGTAGAAGGTGAAGTAATCAGTAGAATTGACCTCGGCTTGGTCGTATTGCTCGGCGTCGGCGTCGGCGATTCTGAACGTGATGCTGAATGGATAGCCGAAAAGACCGCCAACCTCAGGATTTTCGAGGACGCAGACGAGAAGATGAATCTCTCGCTACTTGACGTCCACGGTTCTGCCTTAGTCGTATCTCAATTCACTTTGTACGGCGACGCTCGAAAAGGTCGGCGACCCAGCTTTACCGAAGCGGCATCACCGGCTGAGGCTGATAAACTGTATAAACGATACGTAGAACTCCTCGAAAGCAAGGGCGTTTGCACACAGACTGGGATATTTCAGGCGCGAATGCTTGTATCAATCGAGAATGATGGCCCTGTGACCATCCTGCTCAACAGTCCCAATTATACATAGGAGTCGGGATTGATGAGTTAATCTCCGAACAGCAAACGCGGACACACTCCGCGAAATTTGAGTATCCTCCAGTTCGCCTCGTGCCCTCTCTTCTAACCCTAAATACGTGACAAACACCCTGAACGTTCCTGATCGCCCTTGTAACCCGATGGTTTTCTTCCTATAATGAGCTACGATTCCGACGTTATGCCGGATCATTCATATAAGAAGAGTAGGAACAGTGAAACAAGAAGAACCTGAGATACCATTTCACGATAGACTCGAACCCGCCGCGGACCGAGCCGAGCCAACGCGAGAGCCTGGGACTGCTGATGGCAACAAGGAGCTTGCTGATGAACATTTAGCCAATGGGCGTGTTCATCAAGCAATAACTCGTTACAAAAAGGCTGCGCGACTGGACGACAATCCGACGCATCGCACTGATCTTGGCGACGCTTACGCTTTTGCCGAGTTGTCCGTCCAGGCCATGCAGCAGTACAAACGCGCCATCAAGAAGAACCCGCAATGCCCTGAAGCTCATTTCAGCCTGGCTGAAGTCTTTGTTCGCTACGGTCATTGGCACGCAGCCACGACTGAATATGCCAAGGCGATCGAACTCTCTCAGGACAATCCCTTCTACAGATACAAGCTAGCGGGTGCTTATCTGAGAGTGGGTTGCGCGACGGACGCTATCGAGCAAATGGAGCAGGCCGTCAGACTCAGTCCCAGAGATGGCTTCTACTGGTTTGAGCTTGCGACGCTCTGCGCGGACGCGAATGAAGACGAAAAAGCGGTCGCAGCGATGGAGCATGCTGTCGAACGCTGTCCGGAAGACGATTATTACTGCGTCAAACTCGGCATGCTTCTTGCTAGAATCGGAAATTTCGAGCGTTCAGCGCAGATTTATCGTCAGGCGGTAGACTTGTGCCCATCCAAGCTCGCGTACAGGCAACTTCTAGCCGATATTTATGTCTCCCTAGGACTCACTTCTGAGGCTGATGAGCAGTACGAGGAAGCGGAGACGATAGACGATTACGAGACCGATTTTGTGAAGCGAGCCAGGCGGTTCATCACGGGCGAGGCTTGGTAATGAGTGAATCCCTTTTAATCAGAACGCTCGTCGTCGGCGTTTGCGATGCCAACTGCTATGTAGTGGGTGATCGGATTTCCAAAGAGGCAATTATAATCGACCCCGGCGATAACCACGAAGAGATTATCGAAGTGGCTCGTTCGGAAGGGCTGGTTATTCGCGGAATTATCAATACGCATTGCCATGGCGATCACATTTTGGCGAATTCAGCAATCAAAAACCGATTCGGCTGCCCTATTCTCATTCATAAGCTGGACGCGCCGGGACTCGAAGACCCGTCGATAAACCTGTCCGTAATGATGGGGCAGAGTATGGTAAGCCCACCTGCGGATCGCTTGCTGGAGGACGGGGATGAGATCGAGGTCGGCGGCACAATTCTACGCGTTATTCACACTCCGGGCCATTCTCAAGGCTCGATCTGCCTTCTGGCCGATGACGTGCTTTTCTCCGGCGACACGCTCTTTGCCGGCGGCATAGGTAGGTGTGATTTTCCGGGCGGAGACTACGAAGTCCTGATCAACTCGATCAATGACAAGCTTCTCGTACTGCCCGACGATACACCGGTATACCCCGGACATGGCCCAGCTACTACTATCGGAAGAGAAAGAACAACCAACCCCTGGTTGTAGAAATGCCCATTCCACTCGTAAATTTCGACTATGTTTGTATATCGAAACCTTTCGAGTCTTTAATACTCTCAATATTTCGATTCTTGGATTATAAACGATTCAGACGACTTTACAACTCCGCAATGGCATAGGCAACGGCGTATAATTCGCAATGCGAAATGCTTACCTGTATCCTGGAGCCAGCAGCCGCATCTACGGCCTTATTCGCCAGTTTGACCACCGGTCGTCCGTTCGCATCCGGCAATATCTCAACATCGAGCCAGGAAAGACTCACACCCAGCGCTTTAGCGACTGCTTCCTTTGCCGCAAATCTTCCCGCAAATCGCTGGTCGGAGTTTGTTGAGGCCAGACAATACTCCTGTTCAGCTTTCGTGAATACACGCAGCATAAACCGTTCAGACTCTTTTAGCGCTTTTCCTACCCTCTCAATTTCTACTATGTCAGTCCCTATTCCCGTAATCATCCATGCCTCCCGTTCGTAAATCCGAGCCGTGCCTATGGACTTTATCCGACCGCTGTCTTACATTATATATATATTACGGCTCGTACGCCGAATAATTTTTCTGAAGCTCAACTAACCTTCGCCGCCTTTGAGTGTTTCTCCGGGTATTCTGGGTATACAGCACACAGAGACCTCAGCAAAGTTTCCCCCAAGTTCTCGCTCGTCCTTTTGATGCTCGCATCATCTCCCCTATCCACCTTATGCTTCTCTTTGAATGGATGACTGTTAATCGGCCATATACCTATTGCCTCAAAAGCATAATTCATAACTGCTGGATATTGTCCTGCACGCCCCTCTTGACAGGTTAATGATATCATGTCATAATAGCAGACAACTAAGCATTTGTAGAAGGGAGTTCGCCATGAACAAAGAGACAGGCGTGTCCGATTACATCGGTATCCGCAAAAGCGTTGGGGGGCATTCGCTCGGAGAACTGGAAGCTCAGATACTAGACATCGTCTGGGATCTGGAAGCACCGATCACGACATCCAAAGTTTTCAAGGTGATGTATCCGCGTAGAGAGTTATCCTACTCCACTATCATGCTTACCATGGCAAAACTGGCAAGAAAAGGATTCCTTGTACAGGAGCGTACCGGTCCTAGAAAAACCGATGCCTTCGTCTACATCCCGGCGATAACTCGCGAAGAATTGGGAAAAAACCTGCTGGAAGAAATATCCCAGAGAATATTCCGAAAAACTCTAGCCGAAGCAGTGGCGCAGATCACCAAATAGCATCCGATTAAGTTCGATTCACGAGACCGGACTATTAGCTTGTTTGGCAGCGTTAAGCGCAGCGACCTGTCCCTCTCCCACTGCTTTTGCCAGTTGGAACGGTTTGCCAGTACAATCGCCGGCGGCATATATACCGCTAATATTCGTCGCCATCGATCTGTCTACATGAATGAAATCGGAGACAAGTGTAAGGCCGTCGACCAAAGTACTGACAGGGGTAGCTTCGCGGATAAGAAAAATGCCGTCGGCCTTCAACTCATCATTACCAGTCTTCAGACTGGTCGCGTTTGTGTCGCCATGAATTGATACCGGAGTGTCACGCAAAAGCTTAATGGAAGCATCGAGAGGCCCAACCTGCTCGTATGCGGGCAGATAAGTGACGCTCCGGGCGTATTTTGCAAGCTCGTTCGCCTCGCATTCGCCTTCCGACGAATATCCGACAACCACTATGTCACCACCGCTGAAGAGCGCGCCATCGCAGGTTACGCAGTAGCTTACTCCCCGCCCCAAAAATTCTTCCTCTCCAGGCAACATTTTTGACCTGGCAACCCCGATTGCCATCACCACGGTCTTGCTCATATACACATTCTCCCCGGTGCCGACCGCAAATACATCAGCATTAGGCATAATTTTCAGGACTTTCTCTTTTGCGAACGTACAGCCGCTGGATGCGAAATGTCGCGCAAAGTGATCGGCCAGGTCCGCGCCGGAGGATTTGGGGAAACCGAGGTAATTATTTATTTCAGGACACCATTTCAATCTATTCACAGGTTCATTGGAATCTATCAGCAGACATTTTGCCTGTCTCGCCCTGGCGTTCACCGCCGCCGACAGGCCTGCCGGCCCGCCACCGATGATGAGCACATCGAATATCCCATCGTTCGTCATCTCACAGCTCCTATTTCATATATATTGGAGAACAGTATAGCACGAGATGTAACGTATTCATACTGCATTAGTATCCTGTCAGCCATAATCCTACGGTTGATATTTCTGCATATAGCAGGCAATCGCCTTTTCCAAATCGTCTTTGTTTTCAAGAGAAGCAACATGTCCGACGTCACTTCCCCAGAGCATCATCTTGGGGAAGTTGACTCCTTTATAGGAATCAGGGCCGGCCATCCAGTCTGTTTTCCCATAGAAGAACAAAACAGGCATCTTAATGTCGGCGGTGAATTTCCTATAGTCGTCGAAATATTCCTTTGCCTTCAGTGCGTTATTTTCGAGATCCTTATTCCAATTTGATATCTCACCAAAAGTAGCGTCCATGATGTCTTTGTTCTTTTTGGATGCATATCCCAGCTTCCAATCAAGGTCCTTTTCTCTTAGTTGATTCGCAAGTTTGCCGTAACGTTCGAATACAGGCATTGCTTCATAAGGCTTTGTGTCCTTGATGCCCAGAATTTCGTAAAACTTAGGAATGCAACTGGAAATACTTTCATTTATGTCCAAACTGCAATTAAGCATAATCATGCCCTTAATGACCTGTGGATGACGTTGAGCATAACCCACCTGCAAAATCCCTCCAAAGGAATGGCCTAGAGTAATCCATTTTGGGATGCCTAAAGCCGCTCTGACTTCTTCGAAATCCTTGACCATCCTATCCATAGAGTAATTGCCGTCCTTTGGACTTGTGGACCGACAAACTCCCCTCTGATCCAGGTAGATCATCTGAAAATGCTGCTCCAGCATATCGCCGGAAAACTTTTCCAACCAATAACTACCCGAACCTGGTCCGCCGTGGATGTACAGACACGGCGTCCCTTTGCCCCTGACTTCAGCGTACAAGTTCACTCCATCAGAAGTCACTATATGTCTCACCGCTGCCTGTGGTCGAGAAGCCGATCCATCAACTTGGTAGACGTAGAGATCCGTCTCAAACTTTTGCTCAGGATAACTGATTACCTTGGCGCGGACGAAGAGCAGCTTGCTGTCATCCGGTGACCAGACCGGCTGCCAATCCTGGCTGTCGGCTTGCCTAAATAGTGCTTTTCCATCTTGCCTCGGCCTTGAAGTGTCAATCTCGCTCAAAGTACGACCAGGTATGTCGTAAGAAAAGACAATGTGACGCTCATTCTGGAGTATAGGATTAATAGTTGTACGACCTCTGAATGTGAATTCCCTGTCAATAAAAGCCCAATGTGATCTTGTGGGAGGATTGGGCTCACACCAGGCATGTCCGCTAAACTGCTGATCGGAATCAGCATCGTTAGCGAGGACCGTGATGACCTCTTTCGTGTTAATATCGATCAGGCACATATCCTGAAAGCCCTGGCCCATCTCATCAAATTTAGACTTCTCACACGCGATGTAACGACCATCGGCCGTCCATTCCGGCCAATAGTAGCCTACTCGCTTACTTGTACTGGGGCTGGAGCCGTGAGTGATGGCATGAAGACCCGTTCCATCAGGATGCACCAGCCAAACATCGTGCATATTATAGAGGTTCTTCTCCTCCTCCGGCCGGTCTTTTGTACTGGTAAACGCTATCCAATCTCCTTTCGGACTCCAGTGCGGGTCCTGAATGTCCGAATCATCCGAAGTAATGGGATGTAGCTGCGAGCCGTCGCGCTTGCACATCCAGACCCTTTGATGAGAACCCTGCGATGACCTAGTACTCATCGCGAAATACTCGCCATCCGGAGACCAACTGCCCGATCCAGTGCGATGGTTGTTCGGGGCAAGATCGGTTCGTTTACCCGTCGCGATATCTATGAGGAAGGCGCCCTTCGAATCATCGTTCTCATCCGATGATCGCCGCATTATTAGCACAAGACTCTTGCAGTCAACATTCCATTCAGCCCCTTGGAACTGGTGCCATCTGAACCCTGACGCAATCTCACGATTCTGCCCTGTAGAGAGATCGTAAATGAATGCGCAGCCCTCACTGGCCGATTGATCTTTCTCAGCAAAAACGTAGAGCACTTTCGTGCTGTCCGGCGACCATTTGTAAGTCTTCTGAGCGCCGATCTTGCTGATAGCCTTGGGGTTAGCCCCATCCGCGTCCATGATCCAAAGTTGTGATCCCTCGTCATATTTCTTCCAGAAGAGTATGTGTTTGCTATCCGGACTCCACCCGAGGTCTGAATACGTCGCAGATCTTCCGTCGTTGGTAAGCCTCGTTATGACTCCCTTGTCCGCATGCGCCGAATGCAACAACAAAAGAATAAGTACCGAAATAAAGCCCAATTTCATCGTTCTGAGCCATACGCTCTGATTGGCAGACAATGTCTGCACCTTAACTATTAGCCTACTCAATGTGAGGCTCCTTTCTTTACTGAATCGCTGTCTTGTTCAGATAGCTCATCGCGGCTTCCAGAACAGTATCACGTCCTGCCCGGATGTCTGCGATTGTCGGATGCACTAAGACATCGGGTTGCACGCCGACACCCACAAACTCCTTGCCGTCGGGATACGTGCATTTGAGAGTGCAGATACCTGCAATTCCTCCTCCAGGCAGATTGATAGTGAGGGGTTGTCCTGTACTACCGGCAGTCGGCTCACCTATCATCTTTCCGCGCTTCATCGCATCGAATCCCACGCAGAAATCTTCCGCCGCGGATATAGTACGAGGGCCCATCAGCAAGACAACCGGCTTTGTGAATACCTTGCCACCATGCGGCTCACCTTTACTCACACCATGATCAATCCATCCGGAGTCCCCTCCTTGCGCACGCTCGTAAGGTTGATACTCTCGTCCCATGGAACGAAGAAGCTCGAATGGCTTATCGGTGAGATAACTGAGTATATATGCGCCATGCTGATCGCTGCCGCCGTCGTTCGCGCGCACATCAAGTATCAGCGCATCAGCCTTCTCAATTGTCGAAAAAATAGAATCAAATTTGTCATCCATGCCATCGTCAGCCATGTTATTCACCGCCAAATATGCGATGTTCTTGTCCAGCATTCTCAGTTCCAGTGAGGGTGTTTTGGCGGCCAAAACAGACCAAGAGGCTTCATCTCGCGGCAGATTGCGCTCGAAAGTGCTCCCTTGTTCATCCGCAAAAGTCAATTTCACTGGACGGTCCTTTGCACCAGTGAGAAGCATGGACGAGTACACGCGGACATCCAAGTTCTGCTTCGTACTAGCGCCTCGAAATGGTTTTACTTCTCGTTCAGCATATTCCTGGACAGGCGTACCGTCGATGGTCTTAACTTCGAGACCGACCTTGATACCCTCCTTAGTCAGCTTCTCATCTATGACCTCAACAACTATTACCTTGCCTTCGACCAATTGCGTACGGATGGCTGGTCGCGCCTGTTCTTCTTCTCTTAGCTTAGAAGGGAAACGAACATTAGTATGTCCGTCCTTGAGCGTGGCCATCATTTCCTGAAGGAGACGATAGTATTCAAGAATGCTCTTAGTTTTTCGTACCTTGGGAAGGTAGGAAAGGTAGAGAACATCCCAGTCCGGTACTCTGTCGAAGTACACGAAGTTATATTTCACCTCCGACCAAAGCATAGAGAGGCCGGCGACTTTCATGTCCACGCTGATGTCCGTCCCATACTTGCCATACTCGGTGATCAATGGATCCGTTGCCCTGTTTCCATAAGCCAGGCCACCCGGATGCAACAACAAAAGAACAAGTACCGAAATAAAGCCCAGTTTCATCGTTCTGAGCCATCCGCTCGAATGAGCGGAAAATGTCTGCGCTGTAGCAAAAGAATGTCTTAACCTGCTCAATGTAAAAATCCTTCCTGTTTCCCGTGGACCACGAATGCCACCGATGAAACAGTCATCTCTGACACTAAATATATACATTAACATTTAGACGCATTGCTGATTGCATTGTTAACCCTGGATCAATGAGATTTATAAAATCTATGGTGGTGGGATGGAGAGTTGAGGTCAAATAACTGAATCGGTAGGACTAGAAATCTTGGCTTAACTCGATTTATATATGGCGCTCAGTTTCTGATAGACTAAATCCATCCTTGGTAGAGGCCCATCTCACGACGAGCCTCTACCAATATGACAAACCCCATGCAACCAATCAGTGTGCCGCGGGGGGGGAAGGCAATTCAGGCGCGACGGGCGGAGTAGGCATAGATTGCGGCACGGCTGACTTCACTGACTCCTTCACGACTCCATCAAACACCCTCTGCGCGTTCTGCAAGTCAGCTTGAGCTTCCTTTAGGTCTTTCTCAGCGGATTTCTCGTCGGCGATTGCTTCATCCAAGGTCTCCTTGGCAACGCTAAGGCGATCTTTATCCTCGCTTGAATTCGAAGCACTCGCTTTTGCCAACACTTTATCGTATGCTGCCTGTGCAGACGCCAAAACCACCTTCGCTTTGTCCAAGCCGGCTTCGGCTGTGCTCTGGCCTTTGACGGCCTCGACCAGAGCTGATCGTGCGACCTCTACTCCCAAGCCATCTTTTCCGGCAACTCCAGAACTGTTCCCGCTATGCCTTGAAGAAGAAAGGGTCGCAACTAGGTTTCCGGCCCAGCCCGCTACCTTGGCTAGATCGACAAATCCAGCCATTCCAACGGCGACACAGTCTGAACTCCCTTTCGGATCCGATGATAACATCACTCCCAAGTACTCCTGATGCCGAGCATAGACTGCAAGAATTTCGCCGCTAAGAGACGAAGAATCGTACATCATCCTGTCCCAACCCTTCGACAACGGCACCTGAATTGCGAAAGAATTGAGCATGGTTGCCGCATCTTTCGCCTTCTTCATCTTGAATATATCTACTCTTATCGCCTTAACCTGCTTCATGGCGTCATACAGATCATCCAACTTCAACTTCTTGACAATCTCCGCCTCATCGCCCGTCGCACTCGCGAAACCCTTCGTGAACGCTGGGATGGCCTGCTTGAGCATCGGAAGAATATTGTCTTCACTCAGGCTTATCTCAGTAGCAAGAATTGCGTCGGGTGGAAGGGTGAACATGGGCGCTTTCAGTGGGGTGATGACGACACTGGGCTTACTCACAGGCTTCGAAGTTCGATGCCCCGCAGTACCACTTACAACTCCGAACGCACAGTTCGCCATAAGCCCTAGAATTAACACAACAGACACACAAAGACCCATTTTTCTTTCAGTCGATACTTTCATTCAATACCTCCATTAGTATCCTGTATTCGATATTTGAAACCAACGCCGAACTGTAGGGGCGGGTCTCTGCGCCCGCCCGCAAGTCTCGAGTTGTTTCGGGACACCCTTGTCCCGAAACAGTCCTCTACAAACAACATTCTCTCCGGATGCCGCAAAGACCGGAATCGCTCTCAGACGAATAATGACTCCGCTGTCCTCGGCTTTTCGCTAGATTCTTTTTTCACGGGACTCTGGGGCTCAACTTCCTTAATCAACAGCGGAGATAGCAATGATTTTATTTTCTGCTCCCTCTCCGCGCATTTTGCCGGCTGCGTTTCCTCAGCGAACTTGTCCACCGTGAACACGATCAAACATCCCGCCTTATAGCCGAGTTCCGATGAAACGGCAGCCGCCTGCTGTGCCATGACTTCCTCCGACGGCTTCACCAATTGGCCGGATGATGCTATCTCCTTTGATACATCCGGTATGACAAGCGGTCCTGATTTCCTCAAATTTCTCTTAACGAATCGATGTCGGCGATGAATTTGTCGCACCGCGACCCTCGCCGTTGCCTTGGGCTTCTCTTCGTGCGACGAGGCGACCTGAACTTTTGGCGCATGCGACTGCGCAAGGTGCGTCTGATCCGCCAAGCCGCTCGTCGAATTCGCTATGATTGTTGCGTTATGAACGGGGATAGCCCTGCGCTGCAACGGCGTTCGGCCAAATATCAATAGAAGCGCCAGCGCCGCCGCAACGGCAACTCCGATATAAACAGGCTGCCGGCTAGTGTTACTGACTGATCTCGGGCGGTCGGGAAGAGAGAGTCTGAGTTCGCGCCAAGTGAGTTTGCAATCCTGTTCGCTCTCGCTGCACACCTTGAGGTTTGACCTCATCTTTTCATAAACAGCGGCTTCCAGCCTGCAATCCTCGCAGTTCTCGATATGCCTGGATGCCCATCGCGGAAGCGAGGTATCCGACGTCAGAGCAGAGATTTCTTTCTTAACGAAGCTGCATATCAATCTGAATTTCATATCTCTAACCCACCTATTCAAGAACCGGAGAGAGCGACATCCTGAGTTTCTCATGTGCGCGGGACAATCTAACTCTGGCGCTTATCGGCGAGCACCCAAGCACCTTGGCGGCCTCTTTGCTCGTAAGTCCTTGCATATCGCAGAGAACCACAAGCATTCTGTGGCTCACCGGCAGCCCGGCGAGGGCATCTTCTATGGCCTGCTTATTTATACACTGGCCCTCGATGTCGCCTGTCGGATGAGCGTGCAGACCCTCAAATTCCTCTTCATTCACCGTGCGCACTCTCCTACTGGACATTCGAGCATGATCTCTGCAAATGTTCGCCGCGATGGCACACAACCAGGTCAGCAGTTTCGAATCTCCACGAAAATCAGCCATCGATTGCCACGCCTTGATGAACGTCCGCTGGACAATATCCTCGGCCTCGTCTGGATTTCTTGTAGACCGTATTGCCAGCGAATAGACAGCTCTTTTGTTCTGCTCGAATATTATGCCGAACGCGTCCGTGTCGCCACCACTCGCGGCAGCGACGAGTTGGCCCTCAGAACCCGCCCACTCAGTTCCGTCTTGTTTTTCCGTGTAGGTTTTCAATACGTCCTCCGATTTTTGGACGTTTCTGGATAACGAATGGTTGAATCTCAATTTGCGGACCCGTCGGTACCCGTATTTCCGGATAATAATACTGAGTGAGACAGTCGATTTTCAATTTTCCTGTCAAACATTTGGACGTATGAGAAGCGCGAATGTTAACCCGAAAAAATAAATCGTGATCCCGTCTAAAAGCCCACAAAAGCCCTGAAAGGGCGAAAGATATTAGTCATGGGTGAAGTCCCGAGCGCAGGCGAGGGACGCAACCCGTGGATCCAATACCCTACATATTTCCAAGCCCCGAAGGGGCGGCAGGAAAATCTAACTCATGCATACAATCAGACGAATCTGTCGCCCCTTCGGGGCTTGGGATTCCTTTTGTCCGGCTTTCCATGGGTTACGCTTACGCTTCACCCGTGGCTAATATCTGCCGCCTCTTCGAGGCTTCTCCAGCACCAAAATCTATCTTAGACAAGCATAAGGCTTGCTCCCGAAACAGAACATTTCAACATATGTACACTGTCATCCCATGCAATGCGATCCACCAAAACTGTCATCCTGAACCCTTCGACTCTGCTCATGGTAAACTCCGTGAAGGATCATCTTTGGTGTTTCGGGAGACTTGCTCCCATCAGTATAATTACTAACAAGGTATATGTCTAGCGGAAAATGCATGCAACGTGAAATAATCACCGGTCAAGTGAAGATAAGTGCGAGATTAAAGGGCGGATGCGCCTGGATCATTTCCGTTTAAGCATGATCCACTGTTTCTCGCGCGTGTGCACTAAGGCGTATCCACCTTTGAGACGTTCACCGCGAAGTTCGAAGACAATTTTCTTGGGGTCGAAATCTATCAGATGGTAGTCGCCTTGATCCCAAACGCTCACGGTTCCCGCGCCGTACTGCCCTTCCGGAATCACGCCCTGGAAGTCGATGTAGCTAACCGGGTGGTCTTCAGTCTCAACGGCTAGACGACGGATTCCCGGCTGCTCGGGGACGCCTTTGGGAACCGCCCAACTCTTCAGCACCCCATCCATTTCCAGACGAAAATCCCAGTGCAGTTGAGAAGCATAGTGTTCCTGAACGACGAATCTACGCAGACCGCTCTCTTCGACATCCGCTCGAGGCTCCGGCATTTCATCGAGATTCCGCTTTTCGATGTATTCTTTCAGACTCATAACCTGACCTCGTTCCAGTTTCGGGACAAATGTCCCGAAACACCAATAATAGCCGATGTTATGGTGCAAATGTCAGCTCCGGCAGCAGGCTACCGAAGCAACGGCAGATTGATATCCCGAGCTTGGGTTATTTTAGACCAAGTTGCTTCGGTAGACTGCTGCCGAAGCATATCCGCAAAGCAAAAGATTACTTTGCCCCGAAGCGCCGAACCAGCACGAACACCCCGAAGAAACTACATATAAGAATCCCACAAAGAAACGATTTTCAACCTTCGCGCGATCTCTTCCACGATCAGCCCATCTGCTTCTTCTACTTTTATTGTGATAAGCCTTCCCGGCAGGAGATCGAAGAAATTGTCGCTGAATCGTACCGCGTAACCGGGAACTTCCAGCATGACAAATCGCGCGACGTTGCAGGCGGTCAGACTGATCTCAATACTCTCCCCTTCTTCCTCGACATCAAAGGCAATAACAGGATCGAGCAGTTCCAGATGCTTGCTCGGAACGAAAGTCGCCATCCCAAAGCCTAGGCGCTTTTCGTCCTTCCACAATGTATAGGCAAGCACGGTCTCTCGAATGCTATCCGAATCCAGCCACGCGGAGAAATCTAG
>Ga0182027_10008028_pt1 | contig 15438 bp, 11 predicted proteins | sample 712E1DmetaG_FD_121300 | JGI IMG/M metagenome (GOLD analysis project Ga0182027, IMG submission 121300) | Permafrost microbial communities from Stordalen Mire, Sweden - 712E1D metaG (Illumina Assembly) | ecosystem: Environmental > Terrestrial > Soil > Wetlands > Permafrost | place: Sweden...
CTTGGGTTGCGGCACACGCCCCTTCAGCCGGGATCATGAAGTAGGAAGGTCGCTTGCGACCGATGCTCGCCCGCAAGCGGGCTTCCTACACCCGCATACCAGTCGGTTCGCGAGCGCACGAGGAGAATTGCCAGCAATGGCATGATCCCGCCCCAGGAATCCCGCAGCTTAGGGCTCCGGCGAAACCTGGCTCGGCGGCGGGGCCTGGCTCTTGATCGCCGCGGCATACGCCTTCGTCTGGAAATCGATCACCAGCGAGGCGCCCTGGCCTTCCTGGCGCACGACCGCCTGGATCTGGCTGAGGTGCGGCTGGAGAATCCAGCAGAGCTGCGCCCCAAGGTGGTAATCTTCTTTCGCACTCGGATACGCTTTGTTCGGCTCGTCCATCAGCTGGAGGTATTGAATATACCGTTCCTTCCACGCGGCCGCGTTTTCTGCCACATAAACCGTCAGGTTGGCCGTATCGAGGTCTCCGGTCCGCTGGACCACCTTGTATCTTGCCATGAGGTCCTTATAAGCCGTTTCAACCGCCTCGCGGCGTCCGACGGTTGTGTGGGTCAGCTTGAAGAACTGGAGGCGGATGATCGTGCCGGTCCCGTCGACCGTCAGCTCCACGCTGTCAAACTCGTCTCTCTTGTCGGGAACCTTGTAGATGGTCCAGTCGTGGTCTTTGCGGCTCTCCAAAATCGTAACGCTGCTCGCATCAAATTTGCCCTCGGGCTCGAATCCGTAGGCGGCGTTGTCGGTAATGGTGTACTTTGCGATGTCCGCGTCGGCGCGCGCTGCATAGTCTTTCGGCGCGTCCGATACTGATGCCGTCTGGCACGAGGCGAGCAACAAGGTCAGGGCGGCAATCGGGATCCATTTCATGCCGGGTACGATGGGACGTCGTGCCGCGTCTAGCAAGATCGATGCGGCGATACCGCATTGCCCGAGACCATGCTGTGATCCGTTCGGTTCGGTCATTTTGGAGACGATCTCCTCATTCACCTCCGACAGCTTGACCGTCGGTCTGCTTGCGATTCGGAAACCGAATTGTGTAGGGCGGGGGTCGCCTGACGCCGCCCTGCTACAATTACAACCGCATCGGTCTGGCTTACTCTGTCTTTGCCAGTTCCGGCCACAGCAGCGCGCTCATCCGTTGGCCCGCGGTGAAGCAATCGAGGTCAAATTTCTCGTTTGGCGAATGGATGTTGTCATTGGGCAGAGCCAGCCCGAGCAACAAGGTGTCGACGCCCAGGATCCGCTTGAAATCGGAGACAATGGGGATCGAGCCACCTTCACGGATCAACACGGGCTCATAGCGGAACGCGGTCCGCAACGCCCGCAGGGCGGCCTGCACCTGGGCTCCGGTGGGCTCGATCAGATACGGCGGCGCGCCGTGCCCGGCGCTGATTTCGATGTGCACGGTGGGCGGGCAGAGCTGTCTTAACCAGGCGACGGTGGCCTTCATGATTTTTTCCGGCTGCTGATTGGCGACCAGGCGCATCGTGATCTTCGCGCGGGCCCAGGCCGGCACGATGGTCTTGCCTCCCTCGCCCTGGTAACCGCTGGTCAGACCATTGATCTCGAACGTCGGCCGGGCGGTGGTGCGTTCGGTCGAGGCGAATCCTTTTTCGCCGTAAAGCTGCGGCACTCCGAGGAACCTCCGGTAACTCTTCTCCGTGCCAGGCAGACGGCGCAGCTGTTTCCGCTCGAGCGGAGTGAGCGCAACCACGTCTTCGTAAAAGCCCGGGATTGTGACCCGGCCTTTGGCGTCCCGCAGTTTGGCGAGTAGTTGGGAGAGGGCCATCGCCGGATTTTCCACCGAGCCGCCGAAGAGGCCCGAGTGCAGATCGCGGGAGGGCCCGCGCAGCGTGACCTCGAGCGCGGCGATGCCGCGCAACGCATAGGTAAGCGCCGGCAGGTTCTTTTTCGGGATGCCCGTGTCGGAGATCACGACGCCATCACAGCGGAGCTCACGCCGGTGAGCGCGCAGGAACGGTGTCAGGCTGGCGCTGCCGGTCTCTTCCTCGCCTTCGAGCACGAACGTCAGATCGCACGGCAGCGAGGTGCTGGTCTTGAGGTACGCTTCGACCGCCTTGAGATGCGCGAAGAACTGTCCCTTGTTGTCGGCGGCGCCGCGGGCGAACAGCTGACGGCCGCGAATCGTGGGCTCGAACGGCGGTGAGTTCCACAGGTCGAACGGCTCGGGCGGCTGCACATCGTAGTGGCCGTAGACGAGATAATGAGGCCGGACCCCCGCCCGGCGCGGCGTGCGCGCGAGCACGATCGGATGCCCTGGCGTGGGACACAATTCGGCGTTGAGGCCGATCCGGCGGCAATGCTGAACGAGCCAGGCGGCGCAGGCGCGGAGATCTTTTTTGTGCTGCGGCTGGGCGGAGATGCTGGGGAAACGCAGGAGCTCGCACAGCTCCTCGACAAAGCGTGGCTGGTTGGTCTTAAGGTAATCGAGAACGTCATTCATCGGGATTGCGATCAAGCTCTGCCCATCCGGGAGAGATGGCAAAACGAATCAGGCGCGTTCGCCCCTGAGCACGCGTTCGATGGTATGGGCCAGGTCGGTGATTTCGTAAGGCTTGGAAACCATGCCCCAAAACCCGTAGACCGGATAGTTGGAAAGGACCAGGTCGTTGGAGTAGCCGCTGGAAACGATGGCGCGCACGGCCGGATCCAGTTTCAGGAGTTGTTCCAGGGTCTGACGCCCGCCCATGCCACCGGGCACGGTCAGATCCAGAATCACCAGGGCATAAGGCCGACCCTCCTGCCGCGCCCGCGTGAATTCCCGCACGGCTGTCTCTCCATCGGCGGCGGTGGTGACTTCATAGCCCATGCGCCGGAGGATGGTGCCTCCGACCCGCAGGACCATTTCCTCGTCATCCATGAATAGGATGCGCACCGGACCAGACGTCGCCGGTGGCGAGGCGACCGCTGCGGGGGCAATCGCCGAACCCGGAAAACTTTCTGCGGCGGGCAGCCAGATGCGGAAGGTCGTGCCCTGGCCCATGACCGATTCGGCGGAGATATGGCCGAAATGCTTCTTGACGATGGAATGCACGGTGGCGAGCCCAAGGCCACTACCGTGCTTCTTCGTCGTGAAATAGGGATCGAAGACCCGTTGCAGATCCTCCAAGGGTATGCCTTGGCCGTGGTCCGTGATGGTCAGCTTCACATAGCGGCCGGGCGCGAGCGTCGCGCCGAGTTCGGCGCCGAGCAGATCATTCTGCAGGGCGATATCGATGATCCCGCCGTCCGGCATGGCTTGCGAAGCGTTGACGACAATGTTCTGGACCACCTGGCCGATCTGGCCCTTGTCCACGTTGGCCGGCCAGAGATCTTCCGGGACGTCGAACTGGCAGCGCGAGTGCGAACCCCGCAGGGAAAACTCGGCGACCTCGCGAACCACGTCAGGCAGGGCCACGGCCGCGCGGATGGGAGCGCCGCCCTTGGCGAACGTCAGCAATTGCTGCGTGAGATCCCGGGCGCGCACGACCGCCTTTTCCGCGTCGCGCAACGATTCGATGGACTCGGGATCCATCTTTTCGTCAAGGCGCGCGAGCGAGAGATTGCCCATGACGACAGTGAGGAGGTTATTGAAATCATGGGCGATGCCGCCGGCCAGCAGGCCGAGCGACTCGAGCCTGCTGGTTCGCAGCAATTCGGCCTGGAGCCGCGCCTCGCGTTTCAGCTGGTCGCGAATCTGTTCAGTTTGCGCCTGGACGCGACGCCGGAGCGCCACGACCCAGGCGATGAACAGCAGGATGCCGATCGCCAGCGTGCCGGTGAAGGCGAGAATGTGTTCGTGCGTCAGCCAGGAGGGGCGCCGCAATACAGCGATGTCGCCGTGTTCGCGCATCTGAAGCTGAAAACCCACCGGTTGCCCGTATTCGTTGTATTTCAACTCATAGACTCCGATGAGCGACAGCACGCTGCCCACGGGCGGGAATGACAGCCGTGGCTGGCCAGCCGGATTCTCGATCAGGGCCTCAAAAATATGGTTGTCCGCCTCCAGGCTCAGGCGGGATTGCTCGCCGAACGGGGCGGTATCGATGAGCGTGCCATGGACGCTGACCAGTTGGCCGTCGAGGTCGGCGGCCGGGGTCTGCTGCGACACGATGCGCCTCGGGTCCGGCTGCCGATCCCGACCGGTCCGGCGGAATACTGATTCACGCAACACCAGCCGGCCACCCTGCCGGCCGGGAAATCCCACGGCTTCAATCCGGTCGCCAGGAGCGAGCGGAGTCTTGTCGCGTGAAAGAACCAGGAGGGTTTGTCCGGCGTCCGCGATGTGAATCAAATGCCCGGGTAAGGAGTGCAACACCACGCCTGATACCTTCAGTCGGCGGTTGAACGATAGCAGGGTGTCGAACTGGCCCAGGCTGCCCAGCGAGCGGGCCGGCAAGGCGAAGGGATTCTCCGGTTTCGGTTCTTCGATCTGCACATAGGCCGCCCCCGGCACGTAAAGTGTGACACCGGTGAGTTTGCGCTGGGTGTTCGCGTTGGCCGTGCAAACCCCATGGAGCCGGATCACCGCGCCAACCATGGTAGAGACATCCTCGTTAGCGGGCAGCACCGCGATGAAATCGCCCGTCGACGTTCCGATCTCAAGGTCGTTCCAAGCCTCCCGGCGGTGGATCTGGCGGAGAAAGCCGCTCATTTCGACCCAGGTGGCCTCCTCGGCCCCCGTCAGCGCGTGTTCCAAGGAGATCAGTTTGGCCTCGGGCAGGACCAGATTGCTGACCTTGTCGAATCTGGAGGCAATCACCACCGGGGCAAACGGGCCCATGGAGGTGACCCCATGCACCTCGACATTCCGGCCGGGTAGGTTCGGGGCGGAGGTCGACTGCCCCCGCATGACGCAGATCCCACCGCTCGAATCCTGGATAAAAAAGAACGGGGAATTGACGTGGGACCACGTCACGACACCCGTGAGCCAGACCGGCAATCCTTCCATCGCTTCGGGGGCCGACATTTCGAGCACTTGCTGGGCAAGGCGCAAGGTGGTCCGATTCGGCTGGACCACGGGAACGGTGGCCTGGTTCTTGTCCAGACGGAAGAGCCCGCTCCGCAGTCGCCACTCCGTACCAATGATGGCCGGAAACCCCACAGCCTCAATCTGGGCATTGATGGGGCAAAGCGTGGTCTGTCCAGTCTGCACGTCGACCTGCCCGCTCTCGTCACGGATTCTCACATATCGTCCCGATTCCTGCGCCTTGACCTGGCCGACGATGTGCACAAGACGGTCGGCCGGAAGGCGCGGCAAAGTTTCGATTGGCACGACGGGCGTTTGGAAGTGTGGGTCATCCTCAAGGCGATTGACGATGGTGAGATGTTTCAGGCCCGGAACGAGGATCTCCAGGGAGGCGAGTCTATCGTCGGGGCCGATCTTGGGGTTGTAGACACCTTCGAGGCGCACATTTGTGTTGGTCAGGTCCGGCACCTGGTCGTTTGGATCGAGCTGCACCCAGGCGAAAACGGGTTCTCCTTCCACCGAAAGGGTGAGTTGCAGGTGAGTGGGATTGTACCGGTTGAAGTGATCCACCAACCCCTCGAAGGAGACGAATTTTCTGGTAGCTTGCCGAAACTGCATGGCCTTGCCGGCAATCGAGTAAGGGACCAGCCGGGATGAGCCTTGCTGAGTGATGGTGGCATGTTCGAACGATATGTCGGCGCTCGGGGGCAAGATGGTCCCGATGGCGATGATATGCTGACCGGCTTTGAACTGGAAAAGATTGTCGCCGTAGGGGACGTAAGCGCCCTCGCCACCGGCATCCTGGATATAGAGCATTTTCCAGCCCGCGTCGGAATAGGTCACGTCACATTCAAGCCGCAAGGGCACCGGCTGGGATTTCTGCTCGGGAGTCAGATCCCAATATTGCTGGATGCTCGTGATCAGCGGCGGCGAATCGACCTGAACCACCGCTGGTTTCGGCGCCTGGTCCACTGCGACCAAGGCTGGCGCCGCCATAACCAGGAGAAGGACCGAGACAATGCCGCCGCCAACCCGAGAAAACTCTTTGGTTTGATGGGATATCGGAGACATGGCGGACTGATGCCCGCAGAACACGATATAGATGATTTAAACTGCCCTGAGTATCGACACAAGCAGTCCCGAGATAAAACCCTGAGGTGTGCCCCGGGGAAAAACCCAGGCAGTGAATGGCTGTGCGGGCCCAGGAGACGGTGCTTCTTTGGCTTCCGTTCGGCAGCGGGCCGTGCTTCGCTGAGCCGTCATGGAAGTGATTTTTCTGGGCACGGGCGCGTCGCAAGGCGTGCCGATTATCGCCTGCGATTGTGCGGTCTGCACTTCGGCCGACCCGCGCAACCGGCGCACGCGCTGTAGCATTCACGTGGTGATGGGAGGTTTGCACATCCAGGTCGACGCGGCCCAGGAATTTCGCGAACAGTGTTTGCGCTATGGCGTCCGCCAGCTGGACTTCTTCGTTCTCACCCATGGCCACGCCGATCACGTGGCGGGAATGGACGATCTGCGACGATTCTGCGACCTTCGCGGAGGCAGCGCGCTCACCGTCTATTCAACCGAAGAGGGCCTGAGCCGGGTGAGGGTGATTTATCCTTATGCGATCGTGGAGCGGCCGGTCATGCGCGGGTATCCGGCGTTCCGATTGGTCGAAATGCCACCGGTGATCGAGTTGGAGCAGGGGACCATTCGTGCGACGTTGCTGCCGCACGGAAGTGTGAACGTGCTCGGATTGGTGTTTGAAGAACGTGGCAGCGGCGCGAAATTCGTCTACTACACGGACTGCAAATGCGTGCCGGCCGAGGCCCTGAGGTTGGCGAAAGGCGCGCAGGCCGTCGTGCTCGATGGCTTGCGTCCGAAGGAACATCCGACGCACATGAATATCGCGAAGGCCATCGAGACCGCGCACCAGATTGGCGCGCCGGTGACGTACCTCACTCACCTCACGCACGAGATTGACCATGGCCCGTTCGAGGCCGACCTGCCGGCCGGCATCCGGCTGGCGTATGACGGATTGAAGCTGACGTTTTAGTCCGGCCGCGGCCAGGCTACCGTAACGCGCGGATTTCCGGTAACCTCCAGGCCAGGTAGAGGCTGTAGGCGAGGGCGATGATTCCTCCAAAAGCCGCTCCGACGGGGACGCCAAAGCGTTCTGCCACCGCGCCTGCAATCAGCGATCCAATCGGGAAGAAACCGAGAAAGACCATCATGTACACACTCATGACCCGGCCTCTCAGAGCATCGGGCACGGTGGTCTGCACCAGGGTATTGGCCGTGGCATTCTGCGTCATGAAGCCAAGACCTCCGACGACCAAGATTCCCAAGGTCAGGTGGAATGACCTCGATAATGACAGGGCGATGACCATCACGGGAAAAAGCAGGTTGCCCGCCGTCAAAATTAATCCTTTGCGCTGGTAGTTTCCGAGCGAGGCGAGCATCAGGGCGCCCGCAAGTGCGCCCAAGCCGATGGCCGTGCTCATCAAGCCGTAGCCGACCGTCCCGGCATGGAGGACATCCTGCGCGAATGCCGGTAACAGCGCCAGATAGCCCAAGGCAAACATGTTTGATACCGCCACCAGCGTGATCAGCGGCCGCACGGTCGGGTGATGCCAGATATAGCTGAGGCCCTCCCGCATTTGTCTGCGCGGAGATTCGGTCGAGGTGGCGCCGATGTAGGGCTTCACATTCATCAGGACCAGCCCCGCAATCACCGCCAGAAAACTGACGCCATTCAGCACGAAACACCAAGCCGCGCCCACTGCGGCAAGGATGATTCCGGCGAGGGCGGGGCCGACAATCCGGGCGGTGTTAAACATCGCGGAGTTCAGCGCGATCGCGTTCATCAGTTCCTCCCGGCCCACCATCTCCACGACAAACGCCTGTCGGGTCGGTCCGTCAAAGGCATTCGCGGTGCCCAACAGAAAAGCCATGATCGCGATGTGCCACCACTGGATCGTGCCGAGAAACATGTCCGTCGCGAGAATGAAAGCGAGGGTCATCATGACCGTTTGCGTAACCACCAGGAGGCGGCGCTTGGGCACGCGGTCGGCCAACACCCCGGCCCACAGGGAAAAGAGCAGGACCGGCACCCCGGCGCAAAAGGAGACCACGCCCAGCTTGAACGGGGAATGGGTCAGCTCGTACACCAACCATGCTTGGGCGACGTTCTGCATCCAGGTGCCAATGAGCGACACCAATTGGCCGAAGAAAAACAGTCGGTAATTGCGATGGCCCAGGGCGGCAAAGGTGCGGGAGAGCGTGAAGCCTCGCTCCGGATCGCCTCCGACTGGCGCTGATGGAGCAATTATGCGAGAGTCCGGAAATTTCTGGCCGTTCTGGTCCATGGTTTATCTCGATCAGATCAGCCCAGTCCCTTAGTCGAGGCAAGAATCCGTCCTGAGGGAGATACGCCTGGAGTTTGTGATCATCAATCCCGCAAACGCGTGGAAACTGTCCGAAAAGGCTGGAAAGAATCGTAGGGGCGCAGGCTTGCTGCGCCCATTTCGGAGGGCGCGACAAGTTCGCGCCCTTACAGAGATGCGCCGCAGCATCGCGATTTAGCCAATATTTCGGACTGCCTCTCGCGAACACGCGCGAAAAATGGCGGCGGCGAAAAAAGGGCTTGCATAATGGCTACTTCATGAATCTAGATTAAATAGATAGACATTATGAAACTCTCCAAGAAAGGGGAATATGCACTTCGGGCATTGATCGACCTCGGGATTGCCGCTGAGGTCGGACGATCCTTGGTCCAAGTTACCGAACTTGCCGAGCGTGAGAAACTTCCGATCAAGTTCCTCGAGCAAATAATGATGATGTTGAAGGCGGCTGGGCTTATTGAAAGCCGACGCGGGAAGTTTGGTGGTTATCGCCTGGCCCGGCCGGCCGGGAAGATCATTATCGGCCATGTCGTTCGCCTGATTGATGGTCCGCTCGCTCCGATCAACTGCGTCAGTCAGACCGCCTATGAGAAATGTTCCTGCCCTGACGAGACGCACTGCGGACTGCGGATGCTGATGCTCGATGTGCGCAACGCCATCACGAGCATCCTTGACCGATATTCGCTGGCGGACGTCGTTGAGGTGACGCTGCGCAAGATGCGTCGCGATGGCGTGCCGCTGCCGTATTCCGAGCCGCAGCGTGCGCCATGGCTGGCGGGCCACAGCCGGAAACAGGCGCGAGCCGGTTTCGCGACCCGAATGCAACCCGTCGATGGATTGATCAATAATCTCCTGGGAGACTACGCGATATGAAAACCAACGGACTTTTGGAAAACAGTGTAGCCGGCCTCGCCGAGGCCGGTCCGGGGTCGGCGACCCCGGCTACAGGTTTCCTTCGGCCGCCAACGGGACCCGTTTTGCGTGTTTGGCGGCCGAATATCCGCAGCGTGCTCGCGGCCATGACATTGTTGGCCGGTCTGATCCCGTTGCGCGGGGCGGACAATACCGACGCGGAGATCCAGGCCTTGCGGGAGCAGATCCGGCTGCTCGACCAACGGCTGGACCAACTCCAGCAGCAACAGCAGCAGCTGAAGGATCAGCAAGCGGCAGCTGCGGCTGAGTCCGCCGCAGACCAGGCCGCGGCGGCCAAGACCGCCGCGAATGTCAGCATCACCGACAAAGGGTTCACGCTCTCGTCCGGCGACGGCGCCAACTCCGTTAAGATCCGCGGCCTCGTGCAGCTCGATTCGCGCTTGTTCTTTGGCGATCAGGGTGCGTCCACCAACGCCTATGTGCTGCGCCGCGCCCGCCTCATCTCCGAGGGGACATTTTCAAAGCTCTATTCCTTTCAGTTCGTAACCGATTTCGCCGGCACCGGTGCGCCGAGCATCCTCGACGCGAATCTGGGGGTCGCGCTCGACCAGACGCTCCAGCTCAAATTCGGCAAGTTCAAGTCGCCTGTCGGCCTCGAATGGCTCCAATCCGACTCGTGGACGTTTTTCGACGAACGCTCCATTGTCACGGACCTCGTGCCGAACCGCGACCTCGGCATCCTCGCCTCCGGCAGCCTTTTGGGAGACACGATCAGCTACGCCGCCGGCGTTCTCAACGGCGTGCCCGACGGCGCCACCTCGAACAACACGGCCTTCGACAACGACAAGAATGTCGTCGGGCGAATCTACGCCACGCCGTTCAAGTCCTCGGGCATCCCGTCGCTGCAAGGTCTTTCCATCGGCGTTTCAGCCGACCTCGGGCGGGAGAAGACAACTTCCGGACGCACTGCCGGATACAAGACCGATGGCCAGCAGACCTTCTTCAGCTATAACGCCGCCGTGATTGCCGACGGCCAGAGCTGGCATGTCTCACCGCAGGGCGAATATCGTTACGGCCCCTTCGGGTTGCTCGGGGAATACGTGCTCTCGACCGTCAATGTCCGTCCCGGCGCCGGCGCGGCCAAGGCTGAGCTGCGCAACAAGGCCTGGCAGCTCGCCGCCGGCTACGTGCTCACCGGTGAGGACTCGTCTTTCAACGGCGTCACTCCGAGAACGATCTTCAATCCCACCGCGGGAACCTGGGGCGCCTTCGAAATCGTCGGGCGCTACGCCAACCTGAAGATCGATGATGCGGCGTTTCCGCGCTTCGCCTCCGCGTCGAGCAATGCCGACGAAGCGACCTCCCTCGGGCTTGGCTTGAACTGGTACCTCAGCAAGGTCGTCGCCGTGAAATTCGACTTCTACCAGACCAGGTTCGGTTTCGCCCCGGGCGCCCCCGCCGTCCCGACTGCCGTGCTGCTCCGCCAGCACGAGAAGGCGCTCATCACCCGGTTCCAAGTCTCCTTTTAGCTATTGCGATCGAATCGAGCTAACCATGAAGCCCACGCTTTTTCTGTGCATCGCCTGCTTGGCCGTCGCGAGGACGCAGGCTGAAAACGTCGTTTTGCGCGTTGGCTATTTCCCCAACGTTACCCACGCTCAGGGCGTCATTGGCAGTCAGACGACGCGCGCAGGGCACGGCTGGTTTGAACAGCGTTTGGGCGCGGGTGTCACCGTGCAGTGGTTTGCCTTTAATGCGGGGCCGAGCGCGATGGAGGCGGTCTTTGCCGGGTCGATCGACCTGACCTACGTGGGTCCCAACCCGGCGCTCAACGCCTATATCCGGTCGGGCGGCGACGAAATCCGCGTTCTGGCTGGCGCGGCCGAGGGCGGGGCGGCGCTCGTCGTGCCAGCCGACGGCCGCATCAAGACCGCGGCCGATTTCCGCGGCCGCAAGGTGGCGACGCCCCAATTCGGCAACACCCAGGATGTGGCCGCGCGCGCCTGGCTGAAGAAGCAGGGTTTCAAGATCACGCAGGGTGGGGGTGAGGTCTTCGTCCTGCCCACGGCCAATCCCGATCAGCTCGCGCTGTTTGCCTCGGGTCAGATCGATGCCGTTTGGACGGTCGAACCGTGGGTGTCGCGGCTCGAACAGGAGGCGGGGGGCAAGGTGTTTCTCGAACAGCCCGATGTTGTCACCACGCTGCTGGTCTCGAGCGTCCGCCTGCTGAAGGAGCACCCGGATCTGGCGCGGAAATTCCGCGCTGCCCACGGCGAGCTTACCGCCTGGATCAACGCCCATGGAGTCGAGGCGCGCGCCCTGGTTTGTGCCGGCCTCAGCGCGGACATGCATCGCGCGTTTCCCGCGGGACTGGTGGAGACCGCCTGGCGACGGCTCCATTTCACCGCGGATCTGACGGCGGGCCAGGTCGCCGGAGTCGTGAAGGACGCCCAGGGCGTTGGCTTCCTGCCCAACGCCATTCCGTTGGACCGCATGTTTTCTGGAGCGCCATGACCCTGCAGCAGGAACTCGCCACCTCACCCAGCGCCAAGCTGTCGGTAAAGGACGTCTCGAAAACCTTCCACACCCGCGGCGGACGGGTGCAGGCGCTTGACCGCATTTCGCTGAACGTCAACGAGGGCGAATTTGTCTGCCTGGTGGGGCCCAGCGGTTGCGGAAAATCGACCCTGCTCAACATCATTGCCGGGCTGGAAACGCCGGACGAAGGAACCGTGCAGACGGACGGCCAGCCGATCCTCGGTCCGGGGCGGGACCGCATGGTCATGTTTCAGGAGCCGGCCTTGTTCCCGTGGCTGGATGTGTTTTCGAATGTGATGTTCGGACTGAAACTCAAACCCGGGCTGTCGACCGCCGAGCGCAAGGAGGTGGCGCAGTACTATTTGAAGCTGGTGGGTCTGGAGAGTTTCCAGCATGCGAACATCCATGAGCTTTCGGGTGGCATGAAGCAGCGCGTCACGCTGGCCCGGGCCATGGCCCCGAATCCGCGGGTGCTGCTGATGGACGAGCCGTTCGCGGCGCTCGATGCGCTGACCCGCGAACAGCTTTACGGCGATCTCCAGCGGATCTGGCAGGAGCGGCGGAAGACCATCATCTTCGTCACCCACAACGTTCGCGAAGCCGCCTGCCTGGGGGACCGGGTGGTGCTGTTCTCCCCGCACCCCGGCCGCATTCGCGAGGAATTCCGCGTTTCCCTGCCACGCCCGCGCGACATCAACAGCGTGGATCTCGCCGAACACGCCACGGAAATCATGCGGGCGCTCAAAGGGCACCTGCGCAACTCGGAGGTCCAGGAATGAAACGTTTGCTCACCGCCTTGTTCTTTTTCGCGGCATTGCTGGCCGCCTGGCAGATCGTCGTCCTATCCAAAGTGTGGTCGCCGGTGCTGGTGCCGAGCCCGGCCAGCGTCGGCCGCTATCTTTGGGGTGCGCTTCGTGATGGGACTTTGGAAGGGAGCGTGCTCGTGACGATGAAACGGCTTGGGCTGGGATATCTGATCGGACTGGCCGTGGGCGTCCCGCTGGGGATGATCACCGCGCAGTTCCGCCCGGTGCGCGACACGCTGGGGGTGCTCGCCCTGGGCCTGCAGGGCCTGCCGAGCGTTTGCTGGGTGCCGCTGGCGCTGCTGTGGTTTGGCCAGTCGGAGGGGGCGATGCTGTTTGTCGTGGTGATGGGGACATTATGGTCCGTGATCCTTGCGACCGAGTCAGGAGTGCGTAACGTAAATCCCATCTATGTCCGCGCGGCACGCACCATGGGCTCGCGCCGGTTGCACACCTGGGTGCAGGTGATCATGCCGGCATCGCTGCCATTCATCGTCAGCGGCATGAAGCAGGGCTGGGCCTTCGCCTGGCGCTCGCTCATGGCCGCCGAGATTTTCGTCACGATCCTGACCGGGTTCGGTCTCGGCCAACTGCTCCACTATGGCCGCGAACTCAATGCGATGGACCAGGTGATCGGCATCATGGTGGTCATCGTGTTCATCGGCCTCCTGGCGGACAAGGTCCTGTTCTCGCCGTGGGAGAGCTTTCTGCACCGGCGCTGGGGCACCGCCAAATGAAGTCGCGGACTTTTCCTTTTTTCAGACCAAGATCGAACGCATCCTCAATCAACCCTGAATCCCATGGCTAAAATATACGACACCATCGTTGATACGATCGGCAACACGCCGCTCGTTCGCCTTCATCGCACCGCGCAGGCTCATGGCGCGTTGGCCGACGTGCTGCTGAAGCTCGAATTCTTTAACCCGCTCAGCAGCGTCAAGGATCGCATCGGCGCCGCCATGATCGACGACGCGCTTAAGTCCGGCCGCATCAACCAGAACACTGTTTTGATCGAGCCGACCAGCGGCAATACCGGCATTGCGCTGGCGTTTGTCGCAGCCGCTCGCGGCTTGCGGATCATTCTCACCATGCCGGAGACGATGAGCATGGAGCGCCGCAAGCTGCTGAAGGTGCTCGGCGCGCGTCTCGTCCTGACGGAGGGACCGAAAGGAATGAAAGGAGCCATCGCCCGGGCCGAGGAATTGCAGAAGCAGAGTCCGAACAGCGTCGTCCTCCAGCAGTTCGCGAACCCGTCCAATCCGGAGATTCACCGGAAGACTACCGCGGAGGAGATCTGGCGCGACACCGATGGCAAGGTTGACATCGTCGTGTCCGGCATCGGCACGGGGGGCACGATCACCGGGGTGGGCGAGGTGCTGAAGAGCCGCAAACCCGGCATCAAAATTGTCGCGGTCGAGCCGGACGCCTCGCCCGTGCTTTCCGGCGGTCAGCCCGGCCCGCACAAGCTGCAGGGCCTGGGTGCCGGTTTTATTCCCGCGGTGCTCAACACGAAGGTTTACGACGAAGTCATCCGCGTGAAGGAAACGGACGCGGCTCCGATCTCGAAGCAGGTCATCCGGGAAGACGGCATTCCGGTCGGCATTTCGTCGGGCGCCGCGATCTGGGCCGCCCTGCAGCTCGCCAAACGCCCCGAGAACCAGGGCAAGCAGATCGTCGTCATCATTCCCTCGAGCAGCGAACGCTACCTGTCGACGTGGCTGTTCGCCGACATCAACACCGAGAGCGACTCGATCGACGATCTGATTGCGAAAGTATAGCCGCGCCTTCGCTGGCTCGTCGCGCTTCGTCCGGAGACTCTGGGCGCTCAGGGGACGCCCGGAGTGCACGGAGGAAGGCGCGCTCGTCGCGGGCTGCAACCACGCGCAGAGATTTCGATCGCTTCTGACAAGCTGGACTCAAACAGTCCGGGCAGTTGTCGCACGCCATTCCCAGGAAGATCCGGAGCGGCATTGCAGGGCGCGGTCCCCGAACCGCGCCGCTCCCGCCGTGCCCCGCCTCCCTCGGTGAAACGGTGGGAGCCGGCCTGCGTTCCGACCTGTCTGCCGCAAGGTCAGCGATGGCGGAAGTCTTGGCGAAGGAGGGCAATCCCGCCCTGCCGCCGACTGGCTGGGATTGTTGCAATGCTCCGTGGACGGGACGGTGCAGTCGGACCACGTTCTTCCTGGAGAAGCGTGGCGCCAAGCGGTGGAGCCCGCCGTCCCTGGCGGGCTTTGAATTTCGCCATCGAAAAACCCGCCGGGACGGCGGATTCCACCTTGGGCAAATGAATGGTTCCGGCTTATAAGGCTTCGACGAGCGTGGGCTCTCCGCTCAGGCACGCGGCGCGTCGGGCGGGCTCGCGAGCATCGGCGCGCGGTCCTTATCGCCCTTGCCCTCGATGATCTCGTGCCATTCGGGGAAGGAAACCGGTTTCTCTCTCCTCCTCGGTGCGCTCCCGATTTCTGCTGTTCCGGTCCAAGGAGTCAGGGTCAACCGGAACGGCGTCTACGTCGGGTTCGATCCGGGACGATAGGTGACACTTTGTCCGGGTTGATGGGTTACACTTTCGGGCACCATGCCCTGGAACCAAGTAACCCCGATGGAAGAGATTATTCGATTTGTCATGCTGGCGCGCAGCGACCGCTTCACGCTCACGGATTTGTGCGAGCAATTTGGCGTCAGCCGCAAGACCGGCTACAAGCATTTAGCCCGCTACGCGGACGCCGGACTCAAGGGGCTCCAGGCTCGCAGCCACCGTGCGCACCGCTGCCCGCATCGCACCGACACTGAGGTCGAAGCCTTGATTCTCACCGAGCGTCGACTGCACCGCACCTGGGGGCCCAAGAAGCTCCGGGTCGTGCTC